>BFBZ01001769.1_pt1 | contig 13411 bp, 8 predicted proteins | sample 1888401 | NCBI WGS metagenome assembly BFBZ01 (sample SAMD00112614, study PRJDB3348) | symbiont metagenome | host: Chara braunii | reverse complement strand
CCCCCGCCACATCTTTGATGTTGGATGCGCCGTCCGAGCCTCCGCCGCCCATGGCGAGCTTCTTCTTCGCTTCCGACAATTCGCGCTCGAGACGCTTGCGGTCCTCGATCAGGGTTTCGAGCCGCGCCTCGACATCGACGATCGGCGCCTTCATCAGGCCGGCCACCGCTTCGAGTTTCTTCGCCTGCTGGCTCAGATGATGGCGCGCCGGCGTGCCGGTCATCGCCTCGAGCCGGCGGACGCCGGCCGCCACCGCGCTCTCGCCGACCACCGAGATCAGGCCGATATCGCCGGTGCGCGCCACATGGGTGCCGCCGCAAAGCTCGACCGACCAGCCGGAGGCGTTCGAGCCCTCGGGCGTCAGCCCCATGGAGACGACCCGGACCTCGTCGCCATATTTCTCGCCGAACAGCGCGCGGGCGCCCGAGGCGATGGCGTCGTCGACGCCCATCAGCCGGGTGATGACCGGCGTGTTCTCGAGCAGCACGCGATTGGCGATGTCCTCGACGCGCGCCAGTTCCTCGTCGCTGATCGGCTTCGGATGCGAGAAATCGAAGCGCAGGCGATCGGGCGAGACCAGCGAGCCCTTCTGCGCGACATGGTCGCCAAGCACCTGGCGCAGCGCCTCGTGCAGGAGATGCGTCGCCGAATGGTTGGCGCGGATGGCACTGCGCCTGGCATGGTCGACATCGAGCTGCAGCGCCTGGCCGGGCTTCAGCGTGCCCTCCTCCACCGTCACCACATGGATGAACAGGTCGCCGAGCTTCTTCTGGGTGTCGGTGACGCGGGCGCGCAGGCCCTCGCCGGTCAGCACGCCGCGATCGCCCTGCTGGCCGCCCGATTCGCCGTAGAACGGCGTCTGGTTGAGAATGACCAGGCCCGCCTCGCCAGCCTTCAGCTCGCTCACCTCGGCGCCGTCCTTCAGCACGGCCAGCACCTGGCCCTCCGCCGTCTCGGTGTCGTAGCCGAGGAAGTCGGTGGCGCCGGTCTTTTCCTTGATGCCGAACCAGACGGTGTCGGTGGCCGCCTCGCCCGAACCCGCCCAGGCGGCGCGTGCCTTGTCCTTCTGCAGCTTCATCGCCGCATCGAAAGCCGCCGTATCGACCACGATGCCGCGCGGCCTGAGTGCGTCCTGCGTCAGGTCGAGCGGGAAGCCATAGGTGTCATAAAGCGTGAAGGCGGTGTCGCCGGAGAACACCGCACCCTCGCCGAGAGCCTTGGATTCGTCGTCGAGAATGGTCAGGCCGCGCTCCAGCGTCTTGCGGAAGCGGGTTTCCTCGAGCTCCAGCGTCTCCGAGATCAGGCCCTCGGCGCGCACCAGCTCAGGATAGGCCTGGCCCATTTCGCGCACCAGCACCGGCACCAGCTTGTGCAGCAGCGGCTCCTTCGCGCCGAGCAGCGAGGCGTGGCGCATGGCCCGGCGCATGATCCGGCGCGCGACATAGCCGCGGCCCTCGTTCGACGGCAGCACGCCATCGGCGACCAGGAAGGAGGCGGCACGCAGGTGGTCGGCGATGACCCGGTGCGAGACCTTGAACGGGCCGTCCGGCTCGACGCCGGTGGCGACCGCGCTCGCCCCGATCAGCGCCCGCATCAGGTCGATCTCATAATTGTCATGGGTGCCCTGGAGCACCGCGGAAATCCGCTCCAGGCCCATGCCGGTATCGATCGAGGGGCGCGGCAGCACCAGGCGCTCGCCGGTCGGCAGCTCCTCATATTGCATGAACACCAGGTTCCAGATCTCGATGAACCGGTCGCCGTCCTGCTCGGCCGAGCCCGGCGGGCCGCCCCAGATCTTGTCACCGTGGTCGTAGAAGATCTCCGAACAGGGGCCGCACGGGCCGGTATCGCCCATGCGCCAGAAATTGTCCGAGGTCGGAATGCGGATGATCTTGGAATCCGGCAGGCCGGCGATCTTCTTCCACAGCTGGAAGGCGTCGTCGTCCTCGGAATAGACGGTGACCAGCAGCCGCTCGACCGGTAGCTCGTACTCCTTGGTGATCAGGTTCCAGGCGAGTTCGATCGCGTGGTCCTTGAAATAGTCGCCGAAGGAGAAATTGCCGAGCATCTCGAAGAAGGTGTGATGCCGGGCGGTATAGCCGACATTGTCGAGATCATTGTGCTTGCCGCCGGCGCGCACGCATTTCTGCGCGGTGGTGGCGCGCGAATAGGGCCGCTTCTCGACGCCGGTGAAGACGTTCTTGAACTGCACCATGCCGGAATTGGCGAACATCAGCGTCGGATCGTTGCGCGGCACGAGCGGCGAACTGTCGACGACCGCATGGCCGTTCTTGGCGAAGAAATCGAGGAAGGTCTTGCGGATCTGATTGACGCCGGTCATGGCCCGAACTGAGTGTTGGGACGGGAAGCGCCGTCCGATGTCGCATTGGCCGGTGTTTCTAGAGCATTTTTACCACAAGAGGGAACCCGGATTTGCTCATGGCTCGGTGCCGGCCTTTCGCCAGGGTCGGCCGCGCCTCGGCCGGGCGGCGAACCGGCCACGCCCGGCGCCATAAAAAAGGCCGGGACGAACCCGGCCTTGATCACGATTTGCGAGCAGGATCTCGGAGAATGCCGACGCCGTCACACCGGCTCTTCGCCATCCGCATCCGCTTCGACCTCGCCCAGGATCTTCTCGGCGATCAATCCGGAATTCTGCCGGATCGCCGCTTCGATCTTGGCCGACATGTCGGGGTTCTGCTTCAGGAAAGTCTTGGCGTTCTCGCGGCCCTGGCCGAGGCGCTGGCTGTCATAAGAGAACCAGGCGCCCGACTTCTCGACCACGCCGGCCTTGACGCCGAGGTCGATCAGCTCGCCCATCTTGGAGACGCCCTCGCCATACATGATGTCGAATTCGACCTGCTTGAACGGCGGCGCCAGCTTGTTCTTGACCACCTTGACGCGGGTCTGGTTGCCGACCACTTCGTCGCGCTCCTTGATCGCGCCGATGCGGCGGATGTCGAGGCGCATCGAGGCGTAGAATTTCAGCGCGTTGCCGCCGGTGGTCACCTCGGGCGAGCCGTACATCACGCCGATCTTCATGCGGATCTGGTTGATGAAGATGACCATGGTGTTGGATTTCGAGATCGAGGCGGTCAGCTTGCGCAGCGCCTGGCTCATCAGGCGGGCCTGCATGCCCGGCTGGTTGTCGCCCATCTCGCCTTCGAGTTCGGCCCGCGGCGTGAGCGCCGCCACCGAATCGACCACCACGATGTCGATCGCGCCCGAGCGCACCAGCGTGTCGCAGATCTCCAGCGCCTGCTCGCCGGTATCCGGCTGCGAGATCAGCAACTCGTCGAGATTGACCCCGAGCTTGCGGGCATAGACCGGATCGAGCGCATGTTCCGCGTCGATGAAGGCGCAGGTGCCGCCGCGCTTCTGGCCCTCGGCGATGGTGTGCAGCGCCAATGTCGTCTTGCCCGACGATTCCGGCCCGTAGATCTCGATGACCCGGCCACGCGGCAGGCCGCCGATGCCGAGCGCGATGTCGAGCCCCAGCGACCCCGTCGAGATCGTCTCGATCTCGATCGACTTGTCGCTCTTGCCGAGCCGCATGATCGAACCCTTGCCGAAGGCCCGCTCGATCTGGGACAGGGCGGCGTCGAGCGCTTTGGTTTTATCCATGGAAGAACCTTCAACGAGTCGCAGTGCGGCCTGACTCATGGCGTGCGCTCCTTCGTGCGGCAAGGGGTATGGCTGGAATCCGTCGATGAATCGACCGTACACGGTTTGTTCTTAACAACAAGTTCTTTTTTTGTTCTCATCAAAAATGACGCTCGAATGACTGGCATCCCGTCAAGCACGATGCCGCCTCCCGCCCCGCTGCCCCGCGCTTTCGAGGCGATGCCGGCATCGGCCAGCCTGCAACCGTCGCCGAATCCGTGGAAAATGCCGATAACGATTGAACAGTCGGATCATCGGATGATGATGGCCTGAAATGCGAGCGTCGAGGTGAATCCCATGTTTTTTTGGATGGCGAGTGCGGCCGGGCTGGCGATCGCCTATCTCTTCGGCGCCACGCCCACGGGTTATCTGGCGGGGAAACTGCTCAGGGGCATCGATCTCCGCGAGCATGGTTCCAAATCCACCGGAGCGACGAATGTGCTGCGAACCCTTGGGAAATGGCCGGCGTTGGCGGTGCTGCTGATCGACGTGCTGAAGGGCGCGGCGGCGGTCGTCTTTGCCCGGTGGTTTTATCCTTGGCTCCAGACATTGCCGTCCGTCGCGCCACCGGCGACGCTCGACCTGCAAGGCTGGCTGCCCTGGGCCGTCTGCCTGGCCGGGCTTGCCGCGCTGCTGGGGCACAGCCGGTCGATCTGGCTGAATTTCTCGGGCGGCAAATCTGCGGCGACGGGACTGGGCATCTTGCTGGCGATGTCTTGGCCGGTGGGTCTAGGTGCCGCGGCGGTTTTTGGCGTCGCGCTGGCTGTTTTTCGGATCGTTTCGCTTGGCTCGATGCTCGCGGCTTTCGCCGCGATTGCTCTCATTTGCGGCTTTGAGCAACCCTTGCCCTATCGCTTGCTGGTGATCGCCGGAGGCATCTACGTGGTCGTGCGCCATCGCGCCAATATTCGGCGGCTCCTTGCCGGCACGGAGCCGCGCCTGGGCCAAGGCAGTCCGGCAGCCAAAACGGAAATGCAAGCCTAGTGCTGCAACGCCGGGACGACTGAGATCGCCGGGACCAGCAGCTTCTCCTCCGTTGTGCGTTCCGGTCCCGCCTGATCCTATTTGCCGGGCGCCCGGAGGATTTCTCGGTGCCGCGCGATTCAGCCCCGGGTGCATGGCGAGACCCGGTGAGGCCGTCGGCATCAATGCGAATACGGCCCGTGGAACTGACGCCGATCCGTGTTTGGCGCCGGCTCTTCGTCCGCCACCGCCTTCTTCAGGAAGCGTCGGCGCACCAGCCACCATTGGATAAAGATCATCAGGCCGCAGGAGAGCGCGATGCTTCCAAACAGCGGCAGGCCGTCCCGCAATGCCCGCGCAGAGCCGTGGGTCTGGGCGTCAATGCCCAGATTGATCAGGCACTGGAGGAAAAGCAGGCCGGCCACGATCAGCGCGGCCAGATCGAGCGCGCGTGGCTCCGATCCGAGCCAGTAGCAGCAGGCCAGGACGGCGAGGCAAGCCAAGGCGAGGAACGGGGCGGCCATATAGGCCCCGACATATTCCACGTCCTTGAGCATGCTGCCAAAGACGCCCTGAGAGACGTCGAAGCCGATCTGAACGACCGTGCAGGCGACGAAGGCCGACAGGACGAAGGCGAAGACGAACAGCGCCACGGTTTTCACCGCGGCCCCCCGATCTTTGCTCGCCGCTTCGGACCCGGCCTGCACCGGAATGCTCCGTTAAACGAATCGACTGACGACGAGCCCTTACCAGGGGCCGACCATCACGGCGCCAGCGCCGCCTTCTTCACGAAACGCCGGCGCACCAGCCACCATTGAATGGCAATCGTCAGGCAGCCGCCGAGCCCGATGCTTCCGAGCAGAGGCAGCGTTTTGCGAACCGCCCGGGCATAACCCGTGTCCTGCATGTCGATGCCGATCCCGACCGCGCAGAGGACGACGATAATGCCGGCCATGATGAGCGCGGCGAGATCGAGCGGGCGCGGCCCCGATCCCAGGCCGTAGCACAGCGCCAGGACGACGAGGGCGACGAGCGCGAAGAACGGAATGGCCATGAAGGCCAGGATATATTCCATGTCGCCACGTGCCATCTCGGCGGCGACCTGGACCACCATGCCGCCGCCAAGCGCCGACAGAAGGAAGGCGAGGAAAAACAGCCCGGCGGTTTTCATCGTGGTCCTCGGTCTTGATTCCGGCCGGCACGCCCGACCGACACGGACATATCCCGCGGAACGGATCGCCGACGCTGGTCTTACGTTGCGTCAGCCAAGCGCTCCCGGCAAGCCATAAAGTCGCGGCCAGAGGGGCAAGCGCTCGCCGGCCACGTGCCCTCGCCCACCGACAGGCCACGCCGCCGCAACAGCTCATCCGGAGGCAGCGTTGGTGACCTGCGACTTCGCCGCGCGGCTGCCATGACAGGCCGGTCGACCCACGGTTTTCCCTTGGCGGCACGGCCACCGCCTCTTAACCCCGGTCCTGGGACGGCGCGCTTGCCGTTGGGCGCGCGGGGCGATCGAGTGACGGGTGAGACAGCCAAGACAGAACTGCGGCCGGATGCCTCGGCGACGTTCGCCATCGGCTTCGTGCTGCTGTCGGGCCTGCTTTATGTTTTCGGCTATTCGCTGTCCAAGACGCTGGTCAACACCTATGGGCTCAGCGCCCTGCAGGTGACGTTCCTGCGCTGCGCCCTGGTCCTGGCGGTCAGCCTCGCCGCCATGCCCTGGCCGGCGAGCGGCGTCACCTGGGCGCGCCTCTGGCGGCCAGAGCGCGCCTGGGAACAGCGGGCCGCCGCGGCAGCCCTTGTCGGCTCGAACGTCCTGGCGGTGCTGGCCTATAGCATGATGCCGGTGACGGCGGCCTCCGCCCTCGGCTTCACCGCGCCGCTGCTGCTGACCGCGCTCGGCGGCCTCGTCCTGCGCGAACGGATTTCGCTTGGCCGTGGGCTCGGCGCAGCCCTCGGCTTTGCCGGAATGCTGCTGATCGTCCGGCCGGATGCCGGCGCGGCATCGCTCGGCATCGCCGCGTCGCTGGGGGCCGCCACCGCCTATGCCGTCTACCAACTGCTGGTGCGTCGGCTGCGGGCCGTCGCCTCAAGCGTCGACACCGCGATGCAGGTGGCGCTGGTCGGCGTCATCCTGCTGGCCGCGACCATGATCTGGTTCTGGCACGCCATCAGCCTGGAAGCGTTCGGCGTTGTCGCCCTCTTCACCTTCGTCCAGACGGCGGCCCTCGCCAGCATCGCGGCAGCGCTGCGCCGGAGCGAGGCCTCCAGGCTCGCACCCTGGCAGTTCTTCGGCCTTATCTGGGCCATGCTCATGGACGCCATGATGTTCGCGACCTGGCCGTCGATCGGCTCGCTGCTCGGCGGCGCGCTGATCATCGCCGGCGGATTGCTGGCTCAGGGCGGCTTCATCCGCATGCGCCTGCCGCGCTGACGCGAGGCAGGTCCCCCTCACCCCTCCGGTGCGCCACGCATCCGCAGCAAATTGTCTTTCGCGAACAGGTCGGCGATCCAGTCGACGAACACCCGGAGCTTGTTGCTGAGGTGGCGGTTCGGCGGATAGACCACGTGCAGCGGATAGAGATCGGTCGCCCACTCGGTCAGCACCGGTTTCAGCCGGCCGTCCAGCAAATAGGGATAGGCCATGAACACCGGCACCTGGACGATGCCGAGGCCGGCCGCCGCCGCCGCGAGAAAGGCATTGGCCTCGTTGACCGCCACCACGTAGCGCCCCTTGATCTCGTGCCGCTCGCCATTGGCCGCGAAGTCATAGGTCTGGATCCGGCCGGTGCGCAGGTGCATGACGCCGACCATGTGATGATCCTTTTCGAGGTCGAGCGGATGGCGCGGCTCGCCATGGCGGGCGAGATAGGACGGTGCCGCGCAGTTCATCATGTGGATCTCGGCGATCCGCCGGGCGACCAGCGACTGGTCGGTGATGGTGCCGGCGCGCACAACGCAATCGACGCCTTCGGCGATCAGGTCGGCTGGCCGGTCGGAGACGCCGAGGTCGATCTGGATCTCCGGATAGCGGGCATGGAAATCGGGCAGTGCCGGCAGGATGATCAGGGCGGCGACCGCCGTGCCGACATCCACCCGCAGGCGCCCCTGCAGGCTCGCCTGCGAGATCGTCATGCTGGCGTCGAGCTCGTCGACGTCGGCGATCAGCCGCACCACCCGCTCGTAATAGGCCGCCCCGTCGGGCGTCACCGTCACCCGCCGGGTCGTCCGATTCAGCAATTTGGTGCGGACATGCGCCTCCAGCGACTGGACCAGCTTGGTGATGGTCGGCTTCGGCGTGTCCAGCACCTCGGCCGCGCGGGTGAAATTGCCGGTTTCGACGACCCGGACGAAGGCCCGCATGGCGGCCAGCTGATCCATATTGATCTCCTCGCAGACGCGAAGCACCCATCCGGCAGGTAGGGCGTTTTCGGGCTATTATTCACCAATAGAAATAATGAAGTCATTTTAGACCCATTTATTGGCCGCACAAGCGTTCCTACCTCGGGTGCATCGCAGCATCGCGGGGCCATTCCGGCCTCTTGGGGTTTTTCGCCCCGGCTGGTGCGGCGAGGAGGCTTCGGGTCAGATGACCATCGGCAGGACCGACGACACCATTCTGAGCGGCACGCCGGCAGAGATGCGCGTGCGCATCTATCGCGCCGACCGCGCGGAGCGTGTCGCGCCGCTGGTGCTGCACCTGCATGGCGGCGCCTTTGTCGGCGGCACGCTCGACGACGGCGCGGTGATCGCCACGCTCTTGGCCGAGGCAGGCGCGGTGGTGGTGTCGCTGGAATATCCGCTCGCCCCGGGCAATCCCTTTCCCCATGCGCTGGAAGCCGGCTACCGGGCGCTCGGCTGGCTCTACGATCATCGCGCCAGCCTGGCGGCCAAGTCGTCGCGTCTCTACGTCGCCGGCGAGGAATCGGGTGGCAATATCGCCTCGGCCCTGGCCTTGATGGCGCGTGACCAGCGGTCGCCGCCGCTCGCCGGCCAGATCCTGCTGTCGCCGATGCTCGACCCCTGCCTTGCCACCAGTTCGATCCGCAAGGCCGATGCCGGGCCAGTCGGCTGCAAATGGGCCGACGGTTGGCAGGGTTATCTCGGCTCGGCCGACAAGGCGTCGCACCCTTACGCGGCGCCGCTCGGCTCGTCGCGGCTCGGCGCCCTCGCACCCGCCCTGGTGCTGACCGCCGAGGACGATCCGATGCGCGACGAAAGCCTGCGTTATGCCGGCCGGCTCGACGCCTGCGGCGTCTCGGTCGAGCACGCCGTGCTGCCGGCGCCCACCGGCTGGCCTTGCGCGATCTGCGGCTGCGGCGATCTCGCCGCGCCCTGGGTCGGCGAGCTCAGGCAGCGTTTCGTTCAGTTCTTCGCCGAGACCGCCCACCGGCGGTCGCAGGCCCCCACCCTCCTGCCCGTCCGGGCCTGACGGATCGAGGTGCGCGATGGTCTCCAGCGCGCACCGATGTCCTGGGTCCTGACGGAAACATTTCCTTCCGACGTGTCGAAGATCCGCGTCTCGAAACGTCTTTCAATCAGCCGATTGCATTCCGGGAGTTCACCGTGACCGATATTTCACCCGCACAGAACCAGATTGTTTCTCCGTCCAACACCGTTTCTTCGCCCAAGAGCTCTTCGTTCGATCCGCAGATCGATCCCGCGACCGCCCAATTGCACGCCGCCGTCTGCGCCGACGAACCGGCAGCCCCCGCCGCAAGGCGCAGCAGCCTCGGCGGCAAGATCGCCGCCGGCCTGATGGTCGCAGCGGCCGTCGCCACCGGCGTCGCGGTGTTTGGCGCACCGACCCAGAAGGCGCGTGCCCAGGATCCGCAGGCGACCGCGGCGCCGGCCATGCCGGTTTCGGTCGCGACCGTCGAACCGCGCGACGCCATTGCCTGGGACGAGTTCTCCGGCAGGCTGGAGGCAGTCGAGCGGGTGGATGTCCGCTCGCGGGTCGCCGGCGCCGTCCAGGCGGTGCATTTCCGCGAGGGCGCGCTGGTCAGGCAGGGCGACCTGTTGATCACCATCGACCCGGCGCCCTACGCGGCCGAGGTCGACCGTGCCGAGGCCCAGGTCACCGCGGCGGAAGCCCGCGTGGCGCTGGCCAAGAGCGAACTGGCGCGCGGCCAGCAATTGCTGGATTCCCGCGTGGTGTCGGTGCGCGACCTCGACCAGCGCACCAATGCCTATCGCGAGGGCGAGGCCAATCTGCGCGCCGCCCAGGCGGCCCTGCAATCGGCCAGGCTCAATCTCGGCTACACGGAAGTGCGCGCGCCGGTCGCCGGCCGCGTCGGTCGGCTGGAGATCACCATCGGCAACCTGGTCGCCGCCGGCCCCGGCGCGCCCATGCTGACCACGCTGGTCTCGGTCAACCCGATCTATGCGAGCTTCAACGCCGACGAGCAGGCGGTCGCCCGGGCCCTCAATTCGCTGGGCGCCGGCGCCAACGTGACCGGTGAGCTCGACCGCATCCCGGTCGAGATGTTCACCGCGACGCGGGCGAGCGAACGGGTGCGCGGCCGCCTCCAGCTGGTCGACAACCAGGTCGATGCCCGCACCGGCACCGTGCGCATGCGCGCCGTCTTCGACAATCCCGACGGCGCCCTGATGCCCGGCCAGTTCGCCCGGCTGCGCATGGGCCAGGCCCGCTCGGAGCCGGCCTTGCTGATCTCGGAGCGCGCTGTCGGCACCGACCAGGACAAGAAGTTCGTCTTCGTGGTCGATGCCGACAACAAGGCGACCTACCGCGAAGTGGTGCTCGGCAATGTCACCGATGGCCTGCGCTCGGTCACCAGCGGGCTGAAATCCGGTGAGCGCATCGTCGTCAACGGCCTGCAGCGGATTCGCCCCGGCGACCGCGTCGCGCCCGAGCCGGTCGCCATGGATGCGCGCGTCGCCCAGCGCTGATCTCCCACCAACCGATCGACAGGCCGGCCCGAGGGCCGGCCGCCTCGCGGCCATCCGGCCGGCGAGCTGACCTTTTCCGATCCCCTTCGCGGGAGGACGCCATGAATCTGTCCAAATTTTTCATCGACCGCCCGATCTTCGCCGGCGTCCTGTCGATCCTCATCTTCCTCGCCGGCCTGATGGCGCTGCGGGTCATGCCGATCTCGGAATATCCGGAGGTCGCCCCGCCTTCGGTGGTGGTGCGCGCGCAATATCCCGGCGCCAATCCGCGGGTCATCGCCGAGACCGTGGCAACCCCCATCGAGGAAGCCATCAACGGCGTCGAGGGCATGCTCTACATGTCCAGCCAGGCGACCACCGACGGCCTGATGACGCTGACCGTCACCTTCCGCCTCGGCGCTGATCCGGACAAGGCCCAGCAGCTGGTCCAGAACCGCGTCTCGCAGGCCGAACCGCGCCTGCCCGAAGAGGTCCGCCGTCTCGGCGTCACCACGGTCAAGAGCTCGCCCGACCTGACCATGGTCGTGCATCTCCTGTCGCCCAACGACCGCTACGACATGACCTATCTGCGCAACTACGCCATCCTCAACGTCAAGGACCGGCTGGCGCGCATCCATGGCGTCGGCCAGGTCCAGCTGTTCGGCGGCGGCGACTATTCCATGCGTGTCTGGCTCGACCCGCAAAAGGTCGCCGAGCGCGGCCTGTCGGCCGGAGACGTGGTGCGCGAGATCCGCGCCCAGAACGTCCAGGCCGCCGCCGGCGTGGTCGGCGCCTCGCCGAGCCTGCCCGGCCTCGACCTGCAGCTCTCGATCAACGCCCAGGGGCGGCTCGCGACCGAGGAGGAGTTCGGCGACATCATCGTCAAGACCGGCGCCAATGGCGACGTCACCCGGCTGCGCGACATCGCCCGGCTCGAACTCGGCGCCTCCGAATATGCGCTGCGCTCGCTGCTCGACAACAAGGCGGCGGTGGGCATCGGCATCTTCCAGGCGCCGGGCTCGAATGCCCTGCAGATCTCCGACGACGTGCGCAGCACCATGGCCGAGATCAAGCGCTTCATGCCTGATGGTGTCGACTTCCGCGTCGCCTACGACCCGACCCAGTTCGTCCGGGCGTCCATCGATGCGGTGATCCACACCTTGCTCGAGGCGATCCTGCTGGTCGTGCTGGTGGTGATCCTGTTCCTGCAGACCTGGCGGGCCTCGATCATTCCGCTGATCGCCGTGCCGGTGTCGATCATCGGCACCTTCGCGGTGATGTATGTCTTCGGCTTCTCGATCAACGCACTGACCCTGTTTGGCCTGGTGCTGGCGATCGGCATCGTCGTCGACGACGCCATCGTCGTGGTCGAGAATGTCGAGCGCAATATCGAGGAGGGCCTGTCGCCGCGCGAGGCGACCTACCGCGCCATGCGCGAGGTTTCCGGCCCGATCATCGCCATCGCCCTGGTGCTGATCGCGGTGTTCGTGCCGCTGGCCTTCATCACCGGCCTCACCGGCCAGTTCTACAAGCAGTTCGCCCTGACCATCGCCATCTCGACGGTCATCTCGGCGATCAATTCGCTCACCCTGTCGCCGGCGCTGGCAGCCCTCCTGCTCAAGCCCCACGACGCGCCGAAGGACGCGCCGACCCGCGCGCTCGAATTCGTCTTCGGCTGGCTGTTCCGCGGCTTCAACCGGGTCTTCGCGCGCGGTTCGGCCGCCTATAGCGGCGGCGTCCGCCGGCTCGTCTCGCGCAAGGCCGTGATGATGCTGCTCTATTTCATCATGGTCGGCATGACCTTCGTGCTGTTCCGCGCGGTGCCTGGTGGATTCGTGCCGGGCCAGGACAAGCAATATCTGGTCGGCTTCGCCCAATTGCCCGACGGCGCGACGCTCGACCGCACGGAGGAGGTGATCCGCCGGATGAGCGAAATCGCCCTGAAGCAGCCGGGCGTCGAAAGCGCGATCGCCTTCCCGGGCCTGTCGATCAACGGTTTCACCAACTCGTCGAATTCCGGCATCGTCTTCGTCACCCTGAAGCCCTTCGAGGAACGGCGCACGCCGGATCTCGCCGGCGGCGCCATCGCCATGCAGCTGAACGGCAAGTTCGCCGCCATCCAGGAGGCCTTCATCGCCATGTTCCCGCCGCCGCCGGTGGCCGGCCTCGGCACGATCGGCGGCTTCAAGCTGCAGATCGAGGACCGCGCCGGCCTCGGCTACGCGGCGCTCGACGAGGCGACCAAGGCCTTCCTCGCCAAGGCCAGGGCCGCGCCGGAACTCGCCGGGCTGTTCTCGTCGTTCCAGATCAACGTGCCGCAGCTCTATGCCGATATCGACCGCACCAAGATCCGCCAGCTCGGCGTCGGCCTGACCGACGTGTTCGACACCATGCAGATCTATCTCGGCTCGCTTTACGTCAACGACTTCAACCGCTTCGGCCGCACCTATTCGGTGCGGGTCCAGGCCGACGCGCAATATCGCGCGCGGGCCGACGACGTCGGCCAGCTGCAGGTCCGTTCGGGCAGCGGCCAGATGATCCCGCTCGCCGCCGTGCTGAAGGTCAATGCCAGCGCCGGTCCGGAACGGGCCATGCGCTACAACGGCTTCGCCACCGCCGACATCAATGGCGGCGCGACTCCCGGCTTCTCCACGGGCGAAGCCCAGGCGGTAGTCCAGCGCATCGCCCAGGAAACCCTGCCGCGCGGCATCAGCTTCGAATGGACCGACCTGACCTATCAGGAGATCCTCGCCGGCAATTCCGCCTTCCTGGTGTTCCCGCTGGCGATCTTCCTGGTCTTCCTGGTGCTGGCCGCCCAATACGAAAGCCTGACCTTGCCGCTGTCGATCATCATGATCGTGCCGATGGGCCTGCTCGCCGCCATGACCGGCGTCTG
>BFBZ01001774.1_pt1 | contig 13412 bp, 11 predicted proteins | sample 1888401 | NCBI WGS metagenome assembly BFBZ01 (sample SAMD00112614, study PRJDB3348) | symbiont metagenome | host: Chara braunii | reverse complement strand
CCCCGCCGATGGTGAACGCGTGCCGCAAGCCGGGCGAGTGGCAGACCTACGACATCCTCTTTACCGCCCCCCGGTTCGACGAGGAATCGAAAGGGGTGAAGGTGCTGAAGCCGGGGTACGTAACGGTGATCCAGAACGGCGTCGCCGTGCAGAACCACTTCGAACTACTCGGCAACACGAACTACGACAAGCCGCCGGCCTACGAGAAGCACCCGCTGAAGCAGCCGATCCGCCTCCAGAACCACGGCGACCCGGTCCGGTACCGGAACATCTGGGTCCGCGAGATCAAGCCGCTCGAAGGGAAGAAGCCGTCGTAGTCGCTCGGGTCGAAGATGACGTAATCATCACACGTCGGCGCGCACCCGCGCGCCGATGGTCATTTCCGCTCCTCACATCGGCCAGTCGAAAGCCCCTCCGATTCAGCTGCGGGCACGCCCCACAATCGTTTTGGCCGGGTCCGAACGGTGCGAAACGCCCGCCCGCCGTCGGTTCACTTTCGTTGAGATACCCCGATTAACTTGGAGGTTATAAGACTCAGGCTCGGCCTGAAATTCTACCTGAATAATGGCCCCCGTCTCGCTTGTGGACGTTGTGATCGTGAAATAGGGTTTGAAGAGTCGCGCCATTTGCACGATGCAACGACCCACCGGGCGACAGATTTTTGGTCGCCCTTGCTGCCGGCGTTCCGTTTCACTTCGCGGTCTCTCACGGCCCCGATTGGCGGCGCTCGATTTGACCTCCGCGGAGCACCTCGCCGTGCCCATCATCGCCCGCGCCGTGAACCGGCGTGCCGCTTTTACGCTGATCGAGTTGCTCATCGTGATCGCGATCATCGCCGCGCTCATCGGCCTGCTGATGCCGGCCATTCAGAAGGTGCGCGAGTCCGCGGCCCGTATTAAATGCTCGAACGCGCTCCGCCAGATCGTTCTCGCGGCCCACGGAGCACACGACACGAGCCACGGCTTCCCGCCCGGTCTGGGGTACTGGCCCGGTCCGAACGCATACGGCCCCTTTCACTTTCACCTGTTGCCGTTCATGGAACAGGACCCGCTGTACCGCGAGTCGTACTACAGTGACTTCTATTTTGTGGCCAACAACGGCGTGTATTCCCGGGCGGTCCGGTCATACGTGTGCCCGGCGGACCCGAGCGCCCCGGTCGACGGTCGCGCGTTCGACCTCCTGGGCAACGTGTGGGGCGTCGCAACGTATGCGGTGAACGTCCAGGTCGTCTGCCGGGTGGACCATGCTGGTACGCTGATTTCGCCCGAGCACCGTGCGCGGATGAATGACACGTTCCCGGACGGCACGGCCAACACGTTGTTGATGACGGAGAAGTACGCCCAGTGCTTCAACAACAACTACCCGACCGGGGGCACGTTCTGGGGGTACTACTACACCGGTTCGAGTCTGCAACCGTATCACCCGGGGTACGCCATTTCGTGGAACGGGTACAGCTACGGGCCGGGGTCGAAGTTTCTCGTCCAACCGCGCCCCTTTAACGGCGGGTGCGATCCGACGATGGCGTCCTCACCGCACAGCGGCGGCATCCAGGGCGCGTTTGTCGACGGGAGCGTGCGGTTCCTGTCCGCCGACATGAGCATGTACACGTGGTGGTACCTGCTGACCCCGGACGGCGGCGAGGTGATCCCGTCCGACGCCTATTAACGTTCCCCCACTGCCGCCCCAGGAGTTCCTTCATGTCGCGCCGGAGTCGCGAGGCCGTTCGGATCGTTTGTTTCGCTGTGGGGGCCGCCCTGCTGGTCTCCGGCTGCGGGCCCAGAACCTCAACGGTCGTCGGCACGGTGACCTTCCGCGGGCAACCGGTCGCGGGCGGTTCGGTCGTCGTTTACTGTGCGGACAAGCAGATCGCCCGCGGGATCATCGGCCCGGACGGCACGTATGCCATCCCGAACGTGCCGCCCGGGACCGCCGTGGTGACGGTTCAGGCCCCGGCACGGGCGCCCGTGGGGTTGCAACTCAAACAGAACCTGCCGCCATCGCAAGGCGGGCCGATCGCGCCGGCCGTCGGTGCGGCGGGCGCGCCCCGGGTCGCGATCCCCCCGCGCTACGCGCTCCCGGAGGAGTCCGGGTTGTCGGTGGCCGTTGACCGCGGACAAGTCACTTACGATATCGACCTCAAGCCATGACGTCGCCGGGCGCGAATTCGAGCCCGCGCCGCCCCGTTCGGCCGCGAACGGTGTGCCGCGGGGTGCTGACCACGTGCGGGTGCGTGCTGCTCGCCCTCGGCGGGGCCGCGGCCCTGACGTGGGCGTGCGGCGAACCGGAACTTTTGCAGTTCGTCGCCACCCTGCCCCCGCTCCACTATACCGGCGCGCTCGGGTTCGCGCTCTGGGGGGGCGGTTACCTCGCCCTCGCCGCCGGTCGGGCCCGCACGGTCCGCGGGCTGGCGGTCGCGCTGGGTGCGGTCGGTGTGCTGGTCGTTGCCGTGAACGACCTTCCGGTCGGCGTTCGGCTCGATCCGGGCGCGCTCGGGCCCGCGGATCATCCGTACCCGCCGGGCGGCACCGGGTCGGGGACCGGGATCGGCTTTTTGTTCGCGGCGCTCGCGCTCGCGACCGTTCGGACTCCCGCGGGGGCCGTTCTGGCTCCGCTGGTCGGCGCGCTGTTCGTGATCGGGGGGCCGGTCTATTGGGCCACGGCGGACACGGCGGCCGGGCTCCCGGTCCACGCCGGGCCGTCTGTACTGGGAGGGATCGGGGGCGTTGTCGCCGGCCTCGCGCTCCTGGCCTGTGCGTTCTGGAACGGGGTGCCGGCGCTCGCGCTCGGCCGCGCGGTCCCGGCTGCGGTCGGGCTGGTGGGCCTCGTCGTGACGCTCCTCCTCTGGGTGGCGCTGAGTGCCGATCAGAGCCGCCGCATCCAGCGGCAGGKCCAGTTCGAAACCGCTCACGTCCGGCGCCAGGCGCAGGACCGTCTCGGGKACGAGATTCAACAGATCGAGGAGCTGGCGGTGAGTTCGCTCACGAAGCCGCCGGAGCAGGTCAAGTTGGACGTCGGCTCGTATGTGGGGCAGAGGCCCGGCGCGCTGGGCGTGGCGCGGATCGACGAGGCGGGCGGCGTGACCTGGATCGAAGGTCAGCCGGGGCAGCCACAGACTCTGAGCGAGTTCGGGAGCGCCGCCCGGTTGACTGCGGCGATTCGGACGGGACAGACGGTCGTGCTGCGCGCCCCGCGGTCGAGCTGGCGCGGGGGGCGCGTGCTCCTGATCTTTGCGCCGCACCGCCCGGGCGCGGCCGGCGGCGGGCTGGTGGCCGTGTTACGGCTCCAGAACTTCTTCGAGACCCTGATTAACGCGAACGCGGGAGCCGGGTACGCCGTCACCCTCACCGACGGGGACGAGCTGTTGTTCGGCCGCTACTCGACGGACACCGCCGCACAGGAGCGGTGGGGGCAATCGCTCTCCTTCGCCTTCCGGGGGCTGGACTGGCGCCTCTCGGTCTGGCCCACGCAGGACGTCCTGGCCCGCGAGAGCCTGTCGCTGCCCAAGCTCGTGCTCCTGATCGGCCTGTTGATGACCGCGCTCCTCGCGCTCGCCGTTCACCTGGCGCAGACCGCGCGCTCCCGCACGGCGGCCCTGGAGAACGAGGTGCGCGAGCGCGAGCTGGCCGAACGCGCCATGCGGCAGAGCGAGGGGAAGTACCGAACGCTCATCGAAAATCTGGGGCAGGGCGTCTTCCTCCAGGACCGGGACCACCGGTTCCTCGCCGCGAACGCCCCGTTCTGCCGCGGGCTCGGTCGCACCGAGGCCGAGATCGTCGGCCTGACCGAAACAGAGCTGTTCGACCCGGCCCGCGCGGCCAGCCACGCCGACGAGGTGCGGGCCGTCCTGGCGACGGGCGCGAGCGTCGAGAGCGAACACGAGGAGCCGGCCGCCGGCCGGCGCACCTGCGTCCGGCGCGTTCTCACACCGGTTCGCGATGCATCGGGCGCGACCGTCGGCGTGCTCGGCATCTGTTGGGACGTGACCGAGCAGCGGCGCCTGGAGGAGCACGTTCACCAGGCCAGCAAGATGGACGCCATCGGCCAGCTCGCGGGCGGGATCGCCCACGACTTCAACAACCTGCTCACCGTCATTCTCGGCAATTTGGATGTGCTGCTGACCCAGTCCGCTTCGGACGACCCCCGGCGCGAGCTGGCCACGGCCGCGCAGGGCGCGACCGTGCGGGCCGCCGCGCTGACCCAGCGGCTGCTCGGGTTCTCCCGGCGGCACCAGCTCGACTGGCGCCCGACCGACCTGAACGCGCTGGCGACCGAGGTGGTCGCACTGCTGCAGCGGACGATCGACCCGCTGATCCGGCTCGAAACCGCCCTCGCCCCCGACCTCTGGTCGGTGCGGGCCGACCCCACGCAGCTCAATCAGGTGCTGATGAACCTGTGCCTGAACGCCCGCGACGCCATCACCGGGGCCGGGAAGATCGCTCTCGAGACGGCCTGCGTCGGGGCCGACGAGATCCGGTTGCTCCAGGGGGCTTCGGCCCGACCCGGCGAGTACGTCCGCCTGCGGGTGACCGATACGGGGGGCGGTATGACACCGGAGGTCAAGGCCCGTATCTACGAACCGTTCTTCACGACGAAGGAGGTCGGGAAGGGGACCGGGCTCGGACTGGCGATGGTGTTCGCCATCGTCCGCCAGCACAAAGGGTGGATCGACTGCCGGTCCGAGATCGGCGCGGGAACGCGGTTCGATATTTATTTGCCGCGGATCGCGTGCGCGCCGGTCGCCGCGTCGGAAGTGGAACCAGTGCCACCGGTTCCAACGGGGAAGGGAACGGTTCTCGTCGTCGACGACGAGGAACTGATCCGCAACCTCGCCGCCGCGGCCCTGCAGGGGCGCGGCTATCGCGTGCTCCAGGCCGGAGACGGTCAGCAGGCGCTCGAAACGTATGCCGCCCAGAAAGGTGCTATCGATCTGGTGATCCTCGATCTGACGATGCCGGTTCTGTCCGGCCACGAGGCGTTCCGTCAGCTTTTGAGCCTGAACCCCGCCGTGCGAGTGCTGTTCGTCAGCGGGTACGCGGTCGAACAGCTCTCGGACCTGGAAAAACAGTCGATGGCGGGGTTCGTCAAGAAGCCGTACCGCCCGAACGAACTGCTCCAGGCCGTGGACGAGGTGCTCCGGGAGCACCCGGCCTCCGGCCCGCGCCGCCCGCCCTCTTCCGCAACTCCGATCCGGTTGCCGTCGATTATCGCGTAGCCCCTCGTTCTGTGTTTTCGCTTCGATTCCCAGGGCGGGGCGCGGCAGCTCGATTTCGCCTTCGCCGCCCGCGCGGCTCGCGGCCGCTCGGCCGCTCGTCCACCGAGTCGGAAGTGCAGTTCCGGATGCGCGTCCGGCCGGGCCGGGCTTCTCGCCGCCTGACGCGTCTGGTGGTCAACTCGGCCAACCGCCCGGGCCGATAACGCCAATAGAACCCAACTCGCCCATGCTCGAAGGCAGGCGCAACGTGTCTCAGATTACCGAGCGCACCGCAGAACAACTGGCACCCGTTCAGGCCACGGAACTGGCGGGAGTGATCGACGCCCAGGCCCGTTGGGAGAACCTGCGCGGCGAACCGTCGCGTGCGGGCGACAACTCCCCGTCCGCGCTCCAGAACCGGCAGAAGGCGTATGAGGCGTTCCGGAGCCGACAGGCGGCGTACGCCGCACAGTACCGCACCGCCCCCGTATCCGAAACGACGCTGAACACCCCGGAACGGCTCGGGGAGTGGTGTCGGATTGCCCGGGCCGTTCTCCTCCGAGCGGAAACGGCGGCCTGTCCCGGGCATCTGATCGCGAAAGCGCACCGCCTCGCGGGCCGGATCGCGACCCGGCTCGGCGCGGCCGCAGTCGAGCGGAGCGGTGTGGTCGAGGACACCGCCGGCGCGGTCCGCGAACTCACCGCGGTGATCACATGGTGTGACACCGTTACACGTTCGGCACCACTCGTCTTGAAGCAACCCGCTGCGGCGGAGCTGGTCGAACCGCTTGTAAAAGTTGCTTAATACGGCATTGTTTGTTCCGCTGGGTCGGAACGGAGCAATGTCATCGCGGCCAATCAGCTCGCGTGCGGTCTGGCACCGCACCGCAACCCGTCGCTGATCGGGCAATGGACGGTCGGCACTGAGCCCCGTCGTCGGTCGGGCCGCGGGGAAAAGCCCGGCGCGGGCCCCGGCCGGGACTGCTTCTGGCGTTGGTGCCACTCCCGCCGGACCAGGAAGCTGTACGCCCGCATCACGGCGACCGTGTGGCGGTGGGACCTTGTCCACCACCGGCCCTGGCAGGAGATCATGTCAGGTTTGACGTCCCGGTGCCCTTTCAGCGTTCATCCTCCAGCGTGTCTGGGACGAACAGTTCAACTCCGCTCTATTCAGGACGGTTTCGCGAGATAGACCTCACGGGTCGGCTCCGTGCGGGATTGGCGTTGACAGTTCCGGTCCCATCGACAAGCTTTCATAAGGTCGTATGCGGATAGAAGACGCCGATCGGGCGTGCGGGCCGTAACAGGTCGGTGATGAGAAAACCGTCCGGCGCGCTGCCGATCGTGTGAAACGCAGCCGGATCGTCATCGTCAACATTCCGAACCGCTCCCCGATTCCGCTGACCCGGCCCTGCCTTGATGCGATGAAGAGTATGTGAGAGGTGTGAAGTGAACTTTTCCGAACAGCCCCCCTCGAAGCAGTGGGCCGCGTTAAAGTATCGGGGCGAACTCTTCGCCGAGGTCTGGTTCAAACCCGAGGACCAGCCGTTCGAACTCGTTTTCCGAATTCCCCAGAGAAGTTTTCAGATCCTGGGCGCGCGACAACGACTGACACTCGAGAACCTGCTGAAAGCGGTTGGCGTCGAGGCGGAGGAAGTGGACACCTGGAGCGACGAGTATGACGCCAATCCTGTCACGGACGAAATCGGTTCGGATTTGAAGCGTCCTCTCGCCCCGCCCCCGCAAGACGTCACCCATCTCGACCTTTTCGTCACCCTGAAGCCGCCCGAGACGGATTTCACTCTCAACATTCCCGAGCCGGAGGTCACGGAACCGCCCGAACAGGTTGATCCCGTCGGGAGCCAGGCGCCGGCGACCGAAGAGGTCGCGGAACCGCCGCCTGAAGCGATTGTGCCCGTCGGTACGGGTGAGGCGCAGACCGATGAGCCCTCGAATCCGCCCCTCGCGGGTGCTCCCGTCGAGATCGACGGGGCACCGATCGATGAGGCCACCTGGCAGTTCCTCGAAGCCCGTTGGACCGCGATACTCGGCCTGGAAGCCAGTGTGGACAACTTGCGCAACAACATGGAGTCGCTCCGGAGCGAGATGGAATCCGCGGCGGGTAAAGCGCTGCCGCTCGAAGTCAAAGTCAACGCCCTGAGCGGCGACGTGGTCCAATGGAACAAGGCCAAGAGCCGCATCCGCTATGCCGTGCCGAAGGCGCGCGAGTTCATCCACCGGGCGACCTGGGCGACGGGGACGGCCGAGCGCAAGAAGCTCGCCGAGTGGGTCGAGGCCCACGTTCCCCATCGCGTTCCGTTTACCGGGTTGCAAGGGGTGTTGCAGCAGTTTGAAGCCTTACTGAAAGACCGGCAGGCGCTCCAAGCTCAGGGCACATCGGTCCAGCAGGAGTGCAAGAGTGTCTGTGCCGAGTGCCAGTCGACATTGAGGACGTTGCAGAGCAACGCGTCCGCGAACGCGAGCCGAAAAAAGGGCGGACTCGGAAAGGGCAAGAACTACCGGACGTGACCACAACCGGTCCGCGGTCCCGGTCTCTGAATCACGTGGGGGGCTCGTCGTGCGCTCGCGTCGTGTCGCTGCGGTCGTTCTGTTGGCCCTCGTTGCGCTCACTGTGGTTCTGTATTTCCGGGGACGCCCGTCCGACGATTTAAATGGCACACACGACGAGCCGCAATTGGCCGCACTCAAGGAGAGCCCCGACCCCGTCATTCGAGACTTCGCCAACGGGGTGTTTACAACGGAGAGTCCCGTCGAGGAACTGATCGCCAAGTACCCTCCGCCGTGGATCGCGCGACACGGTCGATACACAGATTTGGCCTACGGTGACGCGGGCCCGGGGTCGCTCTGGGTGTTCGCGCGGGACGGCCGTCTCTTTTACGCCACGTCCTTAACACCCGGGGCGGGGTGCTGCTTCTTTTGTGCCGCGAGTGAGGCGGAGGTGAACGACCGCCAACGGAGCTTCGAAGCGTACCGCCTGGGCAACTGTTTCCAGGCCGTTCTCGGACCCGCCGCGGTCGCCCGCGAGTTTGCACGGGAGTGATACCGCCTCTCCTGCGTGACGCCGCGGAGGTCGTTATCCGTTGTTTCTGGAGCTTTCMCCCGCCTCGGCGCCCGATCCACGCACCCACAACCGCGCCGACAAAAATCCACGCAACCGCGTGGCCTCGGCGACCTGTGTGAACCCCGCTTCCGCGAGCAGCGGGGCCGGGTCAATGAGTTCGTGTGCGGAAAGGCGGGTCGTTAAGCGGAAGAATGAGTACATCACGGCCAGCAGCACCCGAGCCACCGGCCGTCCCCACCCTTCTGATGGCAGGCGGAAGTCGCCGTCCGCCCAAACGGCGTTCGCCGCACACGAGCCCGCGACTCGACCGACCACGGCGGCCGACTCGTGTGGGCGGAAGCAATCCAAAAAGAAATTCGTGACGACGAGATCGTAACCCGTTGTGGGGAGCGGATCGGTCCGCGCGTCCGCGACCGTGAACCGCACGCGATTCGCGGCACCGGGGATGCGGGCGATACGCCGCCGCGCCAGCCCAATCATACCGGGGCTGATGTCGAGACTGTCGATGTGCAGGTTCGGGTGCGTGCGTAGCAGATCGGCAAGGAACCGGCCGTCGCCGTCACCGAGGACGAGCGCCCGGCGGCACCCACCGAACCGGTCCAGATGAGCCGTCCGACACCAGTGAAGGAACCCGCCGAAGGTGAGCCGTTCGAGCGCGTGGTAGACCGGCGCGAGCCGGTCGAACGAGGTGCGCGGGGTCACGAACACACCGCAACGAGGAGCGGGGAGAGCAGCACGCCGTCGGCCCACACGCGGGCCGCGCGGACCGAGATGCGGGACCGCAGGGCGTGGAGGCCCGCGAGCGCGGCCGTGCTGGCGCCCACCGCGACCGCCACCGGAGCCGCCGCCCCGATCGTCGCGCCGACCGCAACCGCTCCGGCCCCGAGCACCACCAACACGGACGGGCGCCGCTCCGGACTTTCTTCCCACACGCTGATGAGCAGACAGTTCAGCCAGCACAGCCCGGCGAACGCGACCACGCCCGCGGCCCAACTCGTGTCCGCTTCCACCACCGCGATCAGCGGGATCGCAGCGCCGAGGGCGAAGACGAGCCCGACCGATGCCTCTTTGAGGCCGCGGCCGAGCAACCGTTCGGCGCGGGCCACATGAACCACAACGAAGTAACCGATCGATACCGCAGCAACCGCGAGGCCCGCGCGGAGGTACGAGAGGGGCAGGGCGGTGAGCGCCAGAATTCCGGCCGAGGCGAGGGCCGCCGCGGCGGTTGTGATCCACGCGACGAAGTTCTGCCCCGCCGCGCGGTGCCGGTCCGAGGTGAGCGCGCCGCTCCGTGCGTCCAAACCGCGGTCGGCGAGGTACACGCCCCAAACGACCAGACCCAATACGACGGTTGCTGCGAGCGGAACGACGATTCCGGCGACGGACGCGAAGAAGAGTTGCCACGTCACCGCGACAGCGGGCGCGTCGAGCGCGAGCAAGTTCGGCCACAGCCACCACGGGCGGGAATCGTTCACCGTGGGCCACACACGAATACGAGGAGGCGTCACACTGATCGTAGGGCCGGACGTGTCGGAGAGAAGGGAGAAGCCTCGAAGAACCCACCTCCAACCCCTCCCTGAAGGGAGCCAGACAAGACCTCCGGAACTCCGATGCCTTTGGAGAATCCGAGGAGGCATCGCGTGCGTTCMCCCCCTCCCTATCAGGGAGGGGGTCGGGGGGTGGGTTCTTCGACTACTTCTTCTTCGGCGGGGCTACGGGGTGCGGCGGTTCGAACTTCGGAATCGGCCGCTCCTCGTGCTTGGGCACCACCACGGCCGGCGGAGCGGGGCGCAGCGGCGGACGAGGCGCTGCGACCGGTGCGGGGGGCTTGGGCAGGTTGATCACGTGTGGTGCGTCGGTGTGTTGAATTGGAACCTTTCCACCGGTCAGGACTTGCGCTTCGGCGGCGCGGCGCTGCTGGGCCGCCTCACGCATCACCGTGGCGGCCTTCTGTTCGCGCTGGATCGCCTCCCTGTTGATCTGCTCCAACTTCAGCTCGCGCGGGGGACCCCCGACCGCCTTCGCACCGCCGATCGGCGCCAGGTTCGTGACCCGGTGTTTGGCGATCTCGTTGAGCGGCACCAGGGCCGTCACGTTCTGCGTGTGCGTCAGGTTCACGTCCCTGTGGACGAAGTTCTCGGCGGTCTTGTTGGCGACGATCGCGCGGAGGGCCTCGTTCTGGTTCACCAGGCTGTGCGGCGGGCGCGGGATCGTGCCGTTGAGCCGCTCCTTGTACAGGTTTCGCAGAGCCGGTTCCCACCGCGCGTCGCCGGCGTGCAGGTGATGGTAGTACGCGAACGTCGGATCAAACGCGCCCCTCACCGGATGGTAGTCGGGCCACGACACGAAACCGAGTTTCGCGAAGCGCGGTTCAAAGTAGTCGCCGAAGTAGTAGTGCCGCGCCGCCGAGCGGATGAACAGCGCGCCCAACAGGAAGTCGGTGGCGACCACCTGTTGCGGGATGAACGGCCGCCGGGCGACTCCGAACGCGCGCGGGTCGATGTACGCGGGGGCGAACAGCAGCCCCCGCTGGTCCAGGGGGTAGTCCCAGTAGCCGTCAAGGAAGACGCAGCCGCTCGGGGTCCACTGGTAGCAGGGCGGCATCCAGACCCAGTTCGGCTGGTACGGGATCCAGTGGCCCGGGCGCCAGAAGTACCGGTTGGTCACGTACACCCAGCAGCCGGGCGCGTAAACGCTGTTCGCGTCGGGCGGCGGCGCCGATGGCCCCTGGTCGAGCGTCGGAGGAGGCGTGGGCAGGTACTGAACCTGGGTCAGATCGTTCGGCGCCCAGAAGCCGGCCACCCAGACCCAGCCGCCATCGACCGGTTGCCAGTGGCCGGGGAGCCAGCGGCGGCCGGGCGGCACGTCCCGCCAGCACCCGCTGATCCACATGAAGTTCTGGGTGCCGTCGTCCCAGGCCCAGTAACCCGGAATCCACTGCACGTTGTCCCCTTCGGGTTTCTGGTCGGGCGGCAACTCCTCGATCGGTTCCGGCGTCTGCTTGGTAACGACCGGTCCGGGGGCGGGTTGCATGTCGGTCGGCTGCGCGAACGCCTCGTGAACGGGTCCGCGCGCCTGGACGTCCACACCGGGCGGGCCGCCGGGATTGGGCGGTGGTGGGTCTTGCGCGCGGCCGAGCGCACCGACAAGAACGCAAACGCTCAGAGCGAGCGCGACCGGAACGCGATAGGTACGGGTAGTCAAGGTGTCCTCACAGTTGCGGAGAATTGTTTCGGCGTACCAGAAACGGAGCGTTGAAAGCAAGATTTCGGATGCACGAGAGCGATCGGCTGCATACGGCGTGCCGGTGCGACTTTTGCGCGAGTCTGGGGGTTGAGGATCATGGGGCTGACTTTCCGGCCGCATGAGGGGTCACGAGGGGGCTCGGGAGCGATTCCGCGTACAGCCACCCGCGACAGGTGCTCCTACCGGGTAGAAGATAGCCGGCCGCAGACTTGCGCCCACGCCCGCGGTTCAAAACCGGATCGGCCGGCGTGTTTGCCGCTCGGGTAAGAGCGTCACGCTCGGCACACGACAGACGTGTGACGCAAGAGACGGAGACCAGAAGTGGGTGCGGATCGACTTTTCTGAAGTGTCGCTCGACCGGTTCGAGGGGTGACCTGTCGCCGGATCGAGCCGCGTCGGATGTCGTGTCGGATGGAACCAGCGCTTCTTCGCGCTCGAGAGGCCGCGTGTTTCGTTGGATGGTTCAGTGGTGCGCCCCCCGACTGACGGACTGCAAGTGCAGACGCAGTGCCTCGACGTCCACATCGACGGTCACCTGGCTCTGGTACTGCCGTCCCGTCAGGTGGCGCTCGGACGAGTTCGATACCTCGTGCCAGCCGCGGATGACGCCCGTGCCGTTGTGCCGGACGGAAGCGAGATACGCCTGACTGTGCTGCCGCCAGTCGGCCGCACTCACCTCGGCGGTGATGGCCTGGTGCAGTGCCGACTCGATCGCGTTTTGGAACGCCGCATCGGGTGTCGGGCCGTTCCCCTTGGCCAGGATGCGAGCGGCGGCCGGCGCGGGCAGGGCGGGTGTCGGGTCGGTCGCAACGGCGGAGATGATTTCGGCGGGTGGAGGGTCGTGGCCGATGTCGTCGAAGTGCCGGATGCCCACCGGTGCGATGATGCTGGTGAACGCGACCCCGAGAACCTTCCAGTAGGTGGGGGGAATTTTTGCAAGCATTGCAACTCCTCCTTGAGTGCCACGGGCGACTTGTCCTACTGGGTATATTGCAACCGACGGACCGTCTGACACGGAAAGTGTCACCCCGCTACATTTTGAAAAAAGTGGATAGCCGGAAGAAGACTTCTCGCGGAGCGCGACCCGTGCGGGCGAGAGTATTGCAACAACAGAGCCCGGCGCCACTTCGCGGGCGCCGGGCTCTTTATCCCTTCCGAGACCGGGCGACACCCGTCACCCTCGCGTGGGCGATCGGCTCCTGCCCCGCCCGGTGCCCGTGGGCTCAGCACTCCCGAATCTGAACCCGGAAGCCTTCGTGGCGGAAGTGACGAGCGGCCCGTTCGGCCTCGAACCGGTTGTGGTACACGCCGCGCACCTCCCAGCAGCGGCCGCATTCGACGAGGACCTCAAAGCGACGGTGAAAGGGGGCTGCCGCTTCGGCGGTGGTCGGGGTCAGGCTCAGCCCGGTGAGGGTTGCGGTGGCGATCACAGCAGACAGGACCAGCTTGCGGATCATGGCTCTCTCCTCGTTGGTGGCCGATCGTTTGGGTCGGTCTCACGCGAGAAGAACGGGTACCGGCGGTGGGTTTGCGCCCGGTCCCGTGAGGCTCTCATCGGCAGTTCACAGAACGGGTGAGCCTGATCGTGGGACATCGTATCGCGTTGTCGAAGTGCCCCTCACGCGGTGCGTGGGGGGCCGTTACTACGATTGTGAAGCCGCGGCTGAGAGCGCACCCGTCGGCGCCCCGCCGGGACTCGGCGGGGCGCCGACGGGTGCGGCCGGGAGACGCACCGTGATTCGGCTCCCCCGGCCGCCCTCGCTCGCGGCGTCGATCGATCCGCCGAGGGCCGCTGCGATGCGCGCGGCCACCGCCAGCCCCAGGCCGACGCCCGGCGCGCCGCGCGTCCGCGCCTGCTCCGAACGGAAGAACGGGCGGAACAGGTACGGCAGG
>BFBZ01000008.1_pt202 | contig 13421 bp, 10 predicted proteins | sample 1888401 | NCBI WGS metagenome assembly BFBZ01 (sample SAMD00112614, study PRJDB3348) | symbiont metagenome | host: Chara braunii | reverse complement strand
TCTAGGKAATGCCGGTGATCCRGCCRAATCTTGCTGCAAATCGTCACGCCGCGCTGGATYCGCGGTGTRGATTCAATTCAGGATGATCGTTCGATCTTGTACAGCCCCACATTGAGRGCGCCRATTTCAAAGCCCAGCCTGCAATAGGCCAAATAGTACTCCCACATTCGCTTGAACCTGAGATCGAAGCCGAGGGCTTCGATCGACGGCCAGGCGTCGAGGAAACGGTCGTGCCAATCGGCCAACGTGCGTGCATAGCTGTCGGCGAAGAACTCGGTCGAAACCAGCCGCAATCCGGAACTGCCCACCAGCCGCTTGATGATGCCGACGGTCGGCAGCATTCCGCCGGGAAAGATATGACACTGGATGAATTCCGGCCGCCGGCGATAGCCATCGAAGCGACGCTCGTCGATCGTGATGACCTGCAACACCGCGATGCCGCCGACATCGAGTCGCTTCTGTAGGTTTTCGAAGAACAGCGGCCAATAGGCTTCGCCGACCGCTTCCAACATCTCGATCGAGACGACCCGGTCGTAACCGCCTTCGGTGTCCCGATAGTCCTCGAGCCGCAGATCGGATCCGTCTGCAAGCCCGTGCGCGGCCAGTTGCTCGCGGGCGTAGCCAAGCTGCTCGATCGACAGGGTCAATCCGGTGACGTGACACCGGCGTCGTTCGATCAGGTGCCGTGCCAGCGCGCCCCAGCCGCACCCGATTTCAAGGACCCTCTCGCCGCCGCCGAGATCGAGCAGTTCGGTGATCCGATCGAGCTTGGCCTGCTGGGCCTGGGCGAGCGTCTGGCATGGCGAGGCGTAGATTCCGGACGAATAAGTCATGCTTGGGTCGAGCCAGAGCCGGTAGAAATCGTTGCCGAGATCGTAGTGGGCGCGGATGTTGCGACGGCTGCCGCGCTTGGTGTTGCGATTGAGCAGGGCGTGCCGAAGCCAGGTGAGGGGCTGAGGCGGCTTCAGCCGCTCGAACGAGGTCTCGTGGGTGGAGCGCGGTGCTGCCGCGCTCAGGAACGCGTGAATGTTGGGCGTCGACCATTCGCCGGCGATGTAGCCTTCGGCAAAGCCCAGATCGCCGCGGGCAAACAGCCGCAGCAGGCACTTCCAGCTGTGAATCCTGATATGGACCGGTTCTCCGCCGCGCGAGCCGGAGATCGCAACACCGCGTCCGCCGGGCAATTGCACCAGAATCTCTCCGCAATCGATCCGGCGGAGCATCCGCCGCAGCAGCACCCCAATCGTCGCGCGCAGCACGGGTGGCCATTCGATGGGCATCCAGCCCGGAGCGGCCTGCTGATGGTTAGTGCGCATGCAAATTCGTCCGTTGCTTGGGTGATCTGGCCGCGACCGTGATGCCGTTCGCGGATGGCTTCGGGCGTTCGCGAATGCGGATGCCCTTCAGCCAAAGTCTGGCCGCCTCCCAGTGAATCGCGAGGATGACCTTGACCGTTACCAGCGGAATCCCGAGGAAGCTGCGCAACAGGCTCCAGTCGCTGAGCGGCTGGCGTGACGCAGTAAGGCACGCGCTGAGCATCGTGTCGTCGCCCTCGCTCGCGCTGATGCCGAGCGCGAAATGCCGATGCGGCCGGTTCAGGCGGAAATGATAGGTCTGATCCATGGACAGGAACGGCGACACATGGAAGGTCTTGTTGCAGTCGTGCCGGATGCTCACGTCGTTGTCGTCGACCGCCGCCAGATAGACATGGCGTTCGCCGAACGTGTTGTGAACCTGATAGACGACTGCCGCGAGTTGGCCCGAGGCTCGGTAACAAAAATAGAGGCTGAGGGGGTTGAAGTTGTAGCCGAGTGTCCGCGGCATGCAGAACAGCTCGATCGGTCCGCCGGCCAGATCGATCCCCGCTTGCCCGAGCGATCGTTCGATCTGCGCGCGAAGCGGCGTAGCGCTGCCGTCACCATGATCGCTGTCGTACAGGGCAAACAGATTAAACCGGTTGTGCGAGAATAGCCGCAACCGCGAGACAAGCGTTGGCATTTCGTCGAGATCGAGCAGCAGCCAGAACGCGCGGTAGCGAAAGCGATGCGTTGTCGGTCGCAGTCGCCGATGCATCACGCTGCCGCGATAGAGGCAGGAGCGCAGCATCATGATTGCAGCTCCGGTTCGGGCAAGGATCTGGCGTTCGCGGCGAGCCTAATGCGCCCGGATTCGTTCGGTACGGTCCACGGCCGGCGCACGCCGCCAAGCAGCTCGGCGACCGCCAGCCCCGATTGCAACCCGTCTTCGTGGAAACCGGCGCCGAAATGCGCGCCGCAGAACCAGATATTTCCATCGCCTTGCAGCGACCACAGCCGGCGCTGCGCGGCGATCGCGGCCGCATCGAAGATCGGGTGCTCGTAGACCTCGGTCTGATGCAGCGTGTCTGCGCGCGGTGGACGGGCGGGATTGAGCGTGACGAACAGCGGCAAATGCTGAGGAATGCCCTGCAGCCGGTTCATCCAATACGTCACGCCGACCGGCGCGCCTTGATGGTCGCGCGAGCCGACATAATTCCAGCTCGACCAGGCCTGGCGGCGCCGAGGCATGAACGCTGGATCAGAGTGGAGGACGGCCAGGTTGCGGCTATAGCGGAACGCAGCGAGCAGTCTGGTTTCGTCGGGCGTGGGGTCACCGATCACCGACAGCGCCTCGTTCGCGTGCGTTGCAAGGACGACGTGATCGTATGATCGCGTTTCGCCGTGAATGTCGGTCACTGTCACTCCGCATGCGGAACGTCGTATCCTGACGACGCCGCAGCCGAGCTTGATCCGGTCTGCGAACGGCTGGACCAGCCGTTGGACATAGACGCGGCTGCCGCCGGTCACGGTTTCCCACGGTGGTCGGCGGATTAACTGGAGCAGGCCGTGATTGTGGTGGAATCGAATGAAGGTCGCTGCGGGAAAATCGAGAATTTCATCTGGAGGCGCTGACCAGATGGCGCTTGCCATTGGCAGCAGATGATCGTCGCGGAAGGCTGAGCTATAGCCACCTAGCGCAAGATACTCGCCGAGGCTGATCGTCTCGTCACCCAGCAGCGCAGCATCGCGTGTGGCGCGATCGTAGAACTTGACGAGGTCGCGCAGCATCGACCAAAAGCGTGGGCGCAGCAGGTTTCCGGGCTGGGCCAGCAGCCCCGAAAGGCCGGTCCCGGAATATTCCAGATCACCCTGGTCGAGGGAAACCGAGAGCGACATCTCCGATGCCTGCGTAGGGACCTGGAGATGCAGGAACAGCGCGGCAAGGTTCGGGTAGGTCTTCCGGTTGAACACGATGAAGCCGGTGTCCACCGTGACGCGCTCGCCGCCGAGGAATGCCGTCACGGTGTTGGAATGCCCGCCAACCCGATCGGATTTCTCATAGACGGTCACATCGTGGCGCGGGCTCAGCAGCCAAGCAGCCGAGAGGCCGGAAATGCCGGTTCCGACCACGGCGATGTTCAATCTGTCGTCGGTCCTCAACGACTATCCTCTTCGATCCGATCCATGCGCCGGCCCAGGGTGCGGACGGCGTCATGAGTGGAAACGACCGATCTTGAGGCTTGGATCACTCGCGGTGATCCAAGCGCGGATGGATAGCGTTCCTGTTGCATGGCAGCTGCCGCACGACATATCTCCGGGGATATCGCTCTGGCCAGGCCGGGCGCGATCCGGTACTGCGGTCGCAGAGCCCTTAACGACGGGGAGTGCCCGCGCGGCATGCTGAGTGAAACTCCCGACAACGAGACGTCGGATGCCGCCCGATGGGCCCGGCTGATCGGGGCCGTCGCGGTTCGCAGGGATCGCGAGGCGTTCGCGGCACTGTTTCGATATTTTGCGCCGCGCATCAAGACGTTCATGCAGCGCTCCGGTGCGAGTGAGCAGCTTGCCGATGAACTGGCGCAGGAGGCGTTGTTCCTGGTGTGGTCGAAGGCCGGTCTGTTCGATCCCAGCAGCAGTGGCGCCGCAGCCTGGATTTTCACGATCGCGCGAAACCTGCGCATTGACGCGCTCCGTCGCCAGAAACGAACTCCAACCAGCGATACGTCCGAGACGGAGCTTGAGTTTCAGCGCGACGAGGGGCCGTTGCCCGACGCCGGCGTCGTGACATCTCAAATCGAGGCGCGGATTCGCGATGCGCTGGCGGTGTTGCCGGACGAGCAGATGCGGGTGATCGAGCTATCGTTCTTTCACGAAACAGCCCATGCCGAGATAGCGAAGGTGCTGGATATCCCGCTCGGCACCGTCAAATCGCGGCTGCGGCTCGCGATGGCACGGCTGCGCAGCTTACTGGATGACTTCTCATGACCGTCCATCATCACCCCCCGGACGAGCTGCTGGCGGCATTCGCCGCGGGGACGATCGATCTCGGCCAGCATATTGCGGTTGCCACCCATTTGGTCGGCTGCGCCAAGTGCCGCGCGGCGGTACGGGCGATGGAGCATGTTGGCGGCGCTGTGCTGGCTGCGCTGCCGCCGGCCGCGATGTCGGATGGGTCGTTCGGGGTGCTGGAGCGCAGGCTGAACGACAGCCCGGAGACTTCCGTTCGCGCCCGGCGCCGGGGGCGGGCATTCCACGACGTGCCAGGCTTGCCGGACTTTCTGGACGGCTATCCCGACAGTTCTTGGCGATGGATCGCACCGAAGGTGCATTTGCGGCCAATCCGGTTGCCCGAACCAAGCGAGACGCGCGTGTTTCTGCTGAGGTCCAGCCCCGGCACGCGGATGATCGAGCATACGCACACCGGCTTTGAGATGACCTGCGTGCTGTCGGGAAGCTTCATTCACGCCGGTGGCCGTTTCGGGCCCGGGGATTTTGATTTCGGCGATGGCGCGGTGGATCACGATATCAGGATCGACTCGACGGACGACTGCATCTGTCTGGTCGCAATGCAGGGAGATCTGAAGCTCAACGGAGTGATCGGCCGCTTGTTGCAACCGTTGATCCGCATGTGACGGCTGCGCACGGAAGGTTGCTCCATGAGCCCGCACCCGCTGATCATCCAATTCATCGTCATGGCGCTGGCGTTGTCCGCGGTCATGGCGACCGCCTGGTCCATTCAGCGACGGACCGGGGCCACCGGGTGGATCGATGTTTGCTGGACATTCGGCACCGGCCTGGTTGCTTGTCTGGCCAGCCTTGTCCCGGTCCCGGATGGCGGGGCGGTCAGCTTACGGCAGGTTATGGTTGCGCTGCTGGTCGCGATCTGGTCGTTCCGGCTCGGCGGTCATCTGTTGCTGCGAACCTGGAGATCCGGCGACGATCCGCGCTACCGCGACCTGATCGATCAATGGGGTGCTACGGCCGACAGGCGGATGTTTCTGCAATTGCAGGCGCAGGCAGCCGTTGGATTGATCCTGGCGGTTTCGGCAGCGGTGGCCGCGCACAATCCGCGCCCCGGGCTTGGCTTCGTGGATCTGCTCGGTGCGCTGTTGCTGCTGACTGCCCTGATTGGCGAAGCGTTGTCCGACTGGCAGCTGCGCAGATTCCGGTCGGATCCCGCCAATCGAGATCGGGTCTGCGAGGCCGGGTTCTGGAAGTGGTCGCGTCATCCGAACTATTTCTTCGAATGGCTGTGCTGGCTGGCTTACCCGCTGATCGCGATCGACGCCTCGTATCCGGCAGGCTGGGTCACGTTGCTGGCGCCGATCTGCATGTACTGGGTGCTGGTCCATGTGTCCGGCGTCCCGCCGCTCGAACAGCACATGCTGCGCTCGCGCGGCCAGCTCTTTCGCGAGGTGCAGGAGAGAACCCGGCCGTTCTTTCCATTTCCAAGGCTGAAATCAGGCCACTAGCCTTGCCGTCACGAGGTACGCCGCCGTCGCGGATATCGCACCAAGCAGCGTTCCCCAACCGACATCGAGCAGCGTGAGCTGAACGGTCCAGTTCCGCAGTGTCGCCTGGTTGGTCAAATCATAGGTCATGTAGCTGAAGAAGCCGAGCAGTGCGCCGTAGAGCGCCGCCGAGCCCAGGCTCGCCGACTTCAGCGCAGGGAGCACGGCAAACACCACGAGCCCGAGCGGGTAGATCAGATAGAAGACGATCGCCGGAGGCAGGTTGACCTCGGCCGAGAGGATGTCTCCGAGTGTCGGACGATACAGTCGGCTCGCCATCGTTCCAAGCCAGACCATGTCGCAGGCCACGAAGACGATCAATGTCGACAGGTAGGCGTACAGATACGTCATGTCGGGTCCCGAAGGTTGAACGCCGTTAGCGGCCGCAACAGGCAACTCTCCTTGGAAGTAACGACGGATCGCAGCGTCTGGATCATCCCGGCATCGGGTGGGCGCCAGAAGTTGCGGATTCGGCGCAACAGCGCGGAGAAATCCCCATGAAATCTTCGTAAGATGAGTGACTTCCGGCATGGGGCCGAAACGCACGGAAATCGCTTAAAAATAGGGAAAAGTCGGCTTTCGGGCTGGCAGCGAATCACTTCGGGTGCGACGTCGCGCAGTCGTGAGAGGGCTGTCCGCCCCATCGTCCCGAGGGTAGGGTGAGACAGGCAGGTTCTATTGAAAGCATCACCCGTGAACGTCACCCAGGCTATCGCTGAACGCGACATTCGTGCGCCGCGGCCGGAGTCTGGCTTCGACGGAGAACGGGTGTGACCCAGCGCGCATCCGTGACGGTGCCTGGGGCCCGGTTCGGCCTCGCCGGCCGCGCGCGACGGCTCGCAGGGCGGTCGATGATAGCCCTTGGCCTGATCGCGGGCTGCACTGGCTGTATCCTGACCCAGGACATCCCCGATCCTGCGCTCGACGTGCCGCAGGGCTACAAGGCCGCGCGGCTCGAGCAGCCTGGTGACGCGCTTCCGACGCTCGACTGGTGGCGCGGCTTCCGTTCCAAGGAGCTGACGCAGCTGATGGAGGAGGCGCAGACCGTCAATCTCGACATTGCGGCCGCGGTGGCGCGGTTTCGCCAGGCCGATGCGCTGGCGCGCCAAGCCGGCGCGGCGCTATTGCCGAGTGTCAATCTCAACGGGTCAGAAAACTATTCACGCACGTCGGGGTCAAGCGCCAGCGGCCTCTCGATCGGCGGCCGCGAGGTGGTCAACTACAACGCGTCGCTGAGCGCCAGCTACCAGCTCGACTTCTGGGGCCAGAACCGCGACGCCTTGCAGGCGGCGGAGGAGACCTCGGTCGCCAACCGGTTCGACCGCGAGGTGGTGGCGCTGACCACGCTGGTGAGCGTCGCCAACGCCTATTTCACGGTGCTTGCCTCGCAGGACCGGCTGCGCACAGCGCAGCGCAACATCGCCAGCGCCGAGCGCATCCTCAATGCGATCCGKGACCGCTTCAAGGCCGGCACCGGCTCCGATCTCGACGTCGCGCAGCAGGAGAGCGTGCTCGCCAACCAGCGCGCGCTGGTGCCGCCGCTGCGTCAGACGCTCGACCAGAATGTCAACGCGCTCGCGGTGCTGGTGTCGCGGCCGCCGGAAAGCGTGCGCATCTCCGGTGGCTCGCTCAATTCGGTTGCCATTCCGCGCGTCACGCCGGGTTTGCCATCCGAATTGCTGACCCAGCGTCCCGATATCCGCCGGCAGGAGGCGCAGCTCGCCTCCGCCACCGCCAATGTCGGCAGCGCGCGGGCGCAATTTTTCCCGAGCATCCAGCTGACCGGGCAGGGCGGCTACCAGAGCCAGGCGCTGGTCTCGCTATTCCAGCCCCATGCGGCCTTCTTCAGTCTGGTCGGCGGCCTGACCCAGCCGATCTTCGACGGCGGCCGGATTCTTGGCAATTTCGAATATAACCAGGCCAAGCAGGACGAACTGCTGCAAACCTATCGCAAGACGGTGGTCCAGTCGTTCACCGATGTCGACAACGCGCTGGTCGCGATCCGCGAGACCACGCGGAAGCTGCAATTGCAGCGCGACGTGCTGTCGTCGTCGCGGCGCGCCTTCGATCTCGCCGAGCAGCAGCTCAAGGCCGGCACCGCGGACATCGTAACCGTGCTAAACACGCAGCTGACTCTGTTCCAGGCGGAAGATGCCTATTCCCAGGCCCAACTCGCCCGGATATTGGCGGTCGTGACCCTGTATCAGGCCCTGGGCGGCGGCTGGGAACCGAAGGTGGAAAGACCGGTCAATGCTCTTTAAGCCCGATGCTAAGGACGACGGGACAAACGCCGCGCCGCGCAAGCGGAGCCTGCTCTCGCGCCTGCTCGGGCGCATGGTGTCGCTGGTCGTGACTCTCGTGATCCTGGGTGGACTCGGCTATCTCGGCTGGCTCGCTTTCCAGCCCAAGCAGGGCGGTGGCGGCGGTCGAGGTGCGGGCGCGCGGCCTGATCTGCCGGTGCCGGTGCTGGCGGCGACACCGCATGTTGCCGATGTGCCGGTCTATCTCGACGGCGTTGGCTCGGTGAAGGCGCTGAATACGGTCACCGTGCGCTCGCAGGTCGACGGCAAGCTGCTCAAGGTGAATTTCGTCGAGGGCCAGGACGTCAAGAAGGATGACGTGCTGGGCGAGATCGACCCCGTGATCTATCAGGCGCAATACGACCAGGCGGTCGCCAAGAAGGCGCAGGACGTCGCCCTGCTGACCAACCAGAAGCTCGACCTTGCCCGCTACGAGCAGCTCGCCGCCAGCAACGCCGGCTCCAAGCAGCAGGCCGACACCACCGGGCTCGTGATCCTGACCCAGCTGCAGCCGATCGCAGTGTGGTTCAGCCTGCCGCAGCAGCAGATCATGCGGGTGAATGCGGCGGCCGCGAAAGGCCCGCTTGCGGTCGATGTGTTCGGCAATGACGGCGTCACCGTGATCGATACCGGCAAGTTGACCGGCATCGACAACCAGGTCGATCCGACCACTGGCACGCTGAAGCTGAAGGCCGAATTCCCCAATGCCAGCTACCAGCTGTGGCCCGGCCAATTCGTCAATGTGCGGCTCAAGGTCGAGACCTTGCCACAGGCCATCGTGGTGCCGACCTCGGCGGTGCAGCGCGGTCCTGCTGGCACGTTCAGTTACGTGATCGGCGAGGGCAACGTCGTCACCGCCAAGCCGGTCACGGTGACGCAGCAGAACGAACATGAAGCGGTGATCGCGAGCGGCCTGACGACCTCGGACCGTGTCGTGACGACAGGCTTTGCCAATCTCGCCGACGGCTCGAAGGTCGTGGTCGGCAAGGATGACGGCGCCCCAACCGCCGATCTCGCGCCGCGCAAGCGCAGCCGCAATCCAGACGGCAAGCGCGGCGGCCAAGGGCAAGGGGCGGCGCAAGGCGATGCCCAGGGCAAGGACGGCAAGAAGGACGGGCAGGGCAAGAACGGCGAGCATCACGGCCGGCACGAGCACAGCGACGGTGATCAGAAGGGACAGACCGGACCGGCGCCGGCAGCGGGGGGCGAACAGTCGGGCAGCGCGCCGAAGGCGCAGCCATGACCGGCATTCTGACCTTGTAATGTCCGACCTTATAGCGAGCACGCAGCCATGAGTGTCTCCGAACCGTTCATCCGCCGGCCGATCGCCACCTCGCTGCTCGGCATCGCGTTGATGATCGGCGGCGCGCTCGGCTATTGGGCGCTGCCGGTCTCCGCGCTGCCGCAGGTCGATTTCCCGACCGTGCAGGTGACGACTCAATTGCCCGGCGCGAGCCCCGACGTGGTGGCTTCGCTGATCACCGCGCCGCTGGAGCGGCAGCTCGGGCAGATCCCGTCGCTGTCGTCGATGAACTCGACGAGCTCGTTCGGCGTCAGCCAGATCTCGCTGCAGTTCGACCTCAACCGCGACATCGATGGCGCCACCCAGGACGTCCAGGCCGCGATCAATGCCGCCGCCGGCATCCTGCCGAAGACGCTGCCCTATCCACCTGTTTACGCCAAGGTGAACCCGGCGGACGCGCCGGTCATGACCCTGGCGCTGACCTCGGACACGATCTCGCTGCGGGCGATGAGCGATCTCGCCGATACCATCCTGGGGCAACGGCTGAGCCAGATTTCCGGCGTCGGCCGGGTCTCGATCCTCGGCGGATTGAAGCCGGCAGTGCGCGTGCAGGCCGACCTGGCGCGGCTTGCGGCCTACGGCATTGCGATGGAGGATCTGCGCAACGCGATCGCCGGTGCCAACGTGTCGGGGCCGAAGGGATCGCTCGACGGCGCCCAGCAATCCTACACCATCGCCGCCAACGACCAGATCGCGGCCGCCGACGCCTACCGGCCGATCATCATCGCCTATCGAAACGGCTCGCCGGTCACGATCGGCGACGTCGCGCAGATCGTCGATGGGCTCGAGAACGATCGCACCGGCGGCTGGTACCAAGGCACGCCGGCAGTCATCATCGACATCCAGCGCCAGCCGGGCGCCAATGTCATCGACGTCGTCAAGCAGATCCGGGCCGAAATCCCACGGCTGCAGCGCGCAGTGCCGGCCGGCGTCAAGCTGACCGTCGTCTCCGACCGCACCGTGACGATCCGCGCCTCGGTCCGCGACGTGCAGTTCACGCTGATCCTCAGCGTCGTGCTGGTGACGCTGGTGGTGCTGCTGTTCCTGCGGTCGCTGCGCGCGACCCTGATCGCCGGCGTGGCGCTGCCGCTGTCGCTGATCACGAGCTTCGGCATCATGTATTTCGCCGGCTTCAGCCTCGACAATCTGTCGCTGATGGCTTTGACTATCGGAACCGGCTTCGTGGTCGACGACGCCATCGTCATGATCGAGAACATCGTCCGCCACATGGAAGAGGGCGAGACGGTGATGGAAGCCTCGCTGAAGGGCGCCAGCGAGATCGGCTTCACCGTGATATCGCTGACCGTGTCGCTGATCGCGGTGTTCATCCCGCTGCTGTTCATGTCCGGCCTGGTCGGCCGCATGTTCCGCGAGTTCGCGCTGACCTTGACCATCGCGGTCGTGACCTCGGCGATCGTCTCGCTGACATTGACGCCGATGATGTGCTCGCGGCTGCTCAAGAACATCCACGAAGAGATGGCAGTCCCGGGCCTTGCCGCGGTCAGCAGCTTCATCGACCGGATGGTGGCTTTCTACCATCGCACGCTGCTCTGGGTGTTGCAGCGCCAGCGCGCGACGCTGCTGGTGACGTTTGCGACGATCGCGCTGACGCTGATCATGTATGTGCTGGCGCCGAAGGGCTTTCTGCCGCTGCAGGATACCTCGTCGATCACCGCGGTGACCGAGGCCGGTCCCGACGTCTCGTTTGTCGAGATGCAGCGGCGGCAAAGCGCGGTGTCCGACATCATCAAGGCCGATCCCGACGTGGTCGGCGTGGTTTCGGTGATCGGCTCGGGCTCGGTCAATCCGACCACCAATGTCGGCCGTCTGGTGCTGACGCTGAAGCCGCTCGACGAGCGGCGCGACGGCGTCGTCAAGGTGATCGACCGCCTCAAGCAGAAGATCGCGAACGTCCCTGGAATGACGGTCTATTTCCAGCCGGTGCAGGACGTGCAGATCTCGACCCAGTCGAGCCGGTCGCAATACCAGTACACGCTGACCGCGACCGATGCCGCCGAAGTCACGGAGTGGGCGCAAAAACTCGTGGCGGAGATGCGCCGCGATCCGATCTTCCGCGACGTCTCGTCGGAGGCGCAGGAGGGCGGCTTGCGCGCGGCGCTCGACATCAACCGGCAGCGTGCGGGGCAACTCGGCGTCAATCTGCAGGGCGTCACCGACACCCTGAACGACGCCTTCGCGCAGCGGCAGATTTCGACGATCTACGGCCAGGCCAACCAGTACCGCGTGGTGCTCGAAGCGCTGCCGATGTACCAGCGCGACCCGTCGATCCTCGACAAGCTCTATCTGCCCGGCGCCAATGGCGCGCAGGTGCCGCTGTCGGCGGTGGCGACGTTGGTCCGCACCACCGCACCGCTCGCGATCTCGCATCAGGCGCAATTCCCGTCGGTCTCGCTCAGCTTCAACCTGGCGCCGGGCGAGGCGCTCGGCGATGCGGTCGAGGCGGTGAAGACGATCGAGAGCAGGATCGGGATGCCCGGCAGCATTGTCGGCATCTACTCCGGCGATGCCGCGGAATTCGCGCGCTCGCTGGCCGGACAGCCCTGGCTGATCCTGGCAGCGATCATCACGATCTACATCGTGCTCGGCGTGCTCTACGAGAGCTACATCCACCCGATCACGATTCTTTCGACACTGCCCTCGGCCGGCGTCGGTGCCATCCTGGCGCTGATGCTGTGCGGGCAGGACCTCTCGGTGATCGGCCTGATCGGCATCATCCTCTTGATGGGCATCGTCAAGAAGAACGCGATCATGATGATCGACTTCGCGCTCGAGGCCGAGCGGCATCAGGGCATGTCGTCCTATGACGCGATCGTGCAGGCCTGCCTGCTGCGTTTCCGCCCGATCATGATGACGACGCTGGCGGCGCTGTTCGGCGCATTGCCGCTCGCGATCGAAAGCGGCACCGGTGCCGAGCTGCGCTTCCCGCTCGGCATCTCGATCATCGGCGGCCTGCTGCTGAGCCAGTTGCTGACGCTCTACACCACGCCGGTGATCTATCTGGCGCTCGACCGGCTCAATCGCCGGATCGAGCGGGCGGTCCCGGAAGCGGGTCCCGGCGGCCCACCGGTCGCGGGGGCCACCGAGGGCATGCAGTGATCTCGATCTCGGAACCGTTCATCCGCAGGCCGGTGGGCACCACCTTGCTTGCGATCGGGCTGTTCCTGATCGGCGTCGTGGCTTACGGATTCCTGCCGGTGTCCTCGGTCCCGAATGTCGACTTCCCGATGATCCGGGTGTCGGCCTCGCGGCCCGGCGCCGATCCCTCGGTGATGGCCGCGACCGTTGCCGCGCCCCTGGAGCGCAAGCTCGGCACCATTTCGGGCGTCGACCAGATCACCTCGACGAGTTCGCTCGGCTCGACCAGCATCCAGGTGCAATTCGCGATCGGCCGCGACATCGACCGCGCCGCCCGCGACGTGCAGGCCGCGATCAACGCTTCGCTCGCCGACCTGCCGAGCGACCTGCCGTCGTTGCCCAAATTCCGCAAGTCCAATCCGGCCGCGGCACCGGTGTTCGTGCTGGCGCTGACCTCGAAGACGATCTCGACCAGCGCGATGTAYGATGTCGCCGACACCGTGCTGGCGCAGCGCATCTCGCAGGTGCCGGGGGTCGGCGAGGTCACCGTCAGCGGCGCCGACCAGCCGGCGGTGCGGATCGCGCTCAACCCGGTGTCACTGGCCAATGCCGGGATCGCGACCGACGACGTCCGGACCGCGATCATTAACGCCAATCCGCTCGGCCCGGTCGGCATCTTCAACGGCGACCGCCAGAGCGAGACGCTCTCGATCAACAAACAGATGCGCACCGCGGCCGAGTTCCGCGACAACGTCATCAAGAGCTCGAACGGCAATTTCGTCCGGCTGTCCGACGTCGCCGAGGTCGAGGATTCCGTCCGCAATTCGCGCTCGATCGCCTGGTTCAACAAGCAGCCGGCGGTGCTGATCCAGATCACCAAGCAGGGCGACGCCAACGTCATCGACACCGTCGA
>BFBZ01001767.1_pt1 | contig 13424 bp, 11 predicted proteins | sample 1888401 | NCBI WGS metagenome assembly BFBZ01 (sample SAMD00112614, study PRJDB3348) | symbiont metagenome | host: Chara braunii | reverse complement strand
CCGCCACCGCCGCTGCTTCGTCGTTCCCGGCCTTCGACCTGACCAAGTTCGAATTGCCGAAATTCGACGCCGCCGCTTTCGACCTGTCCAAGGTCGAGGTTCCGGCCGCGCTGCGCGAGACCGCCGACAAGGTCGTCGTCCAGCTGAAGGACGGCTACGCCAAGCTGAAGGCCGCGGCCGAAGAGACCACCGACCTGCTCGAAGACACCTATGCCACCGCTTCGACCGGCGTGAAGGACTTCAATCTGAAGGCGCTCGAAGCCACCCGCATCAATCTCAATGCCGGCTTCGATCACGTTCGCGACCTGATGGGCGTGAAGACGCTCGCCGAAGTCGTCGAGCTGCAGTCGGCTTACCTGCGCAAGCAGTTCGAGACGTTCCAGGGCCAGGCCAAGGATCTCTCGGCGATTGCCCAGAAGGTCGCCACCGACACCGTCGAACCGGTCAAGGAAAAGGTCGAGAAGGCCTTCAAGACCGCTTCCAAGTAATCTGCCCAACCTCGATATTCCGGGCTTGGCCGGCGCCCGTCGCGCCAGCCGGCCCCGCTGCCGCCGGTGCCCCGGCAGGCCCAGCTGAACTCCCAGGACCGCGTCATGCAGCACGTGGTCAAGCCTCCAAGCCCGGGCCTCGGCCCGGGCCTTTTTTTCGACCCGGCGGCGGAAAAGCGAAAATCCGTGATTTTCGTCACGCTCCGCCGTCTTGCAAAGACCGGCCCTTCAGACTACTAGGGTCCGCGTCGATCGGGCGTCCGCCGCGATCGCATGTGCAGCCGTAGCTCACTTGGTAGAGCGCCAGATTGTGGCTCTGGAGGTAGCTGGTTCGAAACCAGCCGGCTGTACCAAATCTCCCGACAAGCCGAACAGATTTCCGGCTATCCCTGTCAGGCAGCCGCCGGTTGTCGCCGGTGGATGGCTCGGACTCCCACACACATCCTGAGAGTCTGATCGCGTCAGGTTGGACTGATCTGCGCCGTTGATGTGTCATCCCTAGAGGTACGGCTCGTCCTCACAAGCTCGAACCGAAAGCCGGGAAGCGAATGCGACGGCACCGCCCTTTCCGTCTTGGCCGGGCTTGTCCCGGCCAGGACGCGGTCTGAGCCAACCGGCGGGAGGGCGTCCGGTCCGGCGCCACGCTCGGCAAGGATGAATGCAAGACGGCCAATTTACTTCAATTCGAGCCGACCATGCCCCGGGCCCGACCGCACCGGCGTGCCACGCGCGGCGAGGCCGCATGGATCGAAAGGATGCCGGTCAGGCCTCGGCGAGGACGAATTCAAGCAACACTCCCTCCTTTGGCACGAGCTTGAGGAAAGCCTCGCCGTAGCGGATCGATCTGACGACCCGCTCGCCATGATCCGGCACGGCCAGGACCAAGGAAAAGTCGGCGATGAAGTTCATGTCGGGGATGCGGCTGACGCCGTCCAGGCGGAACCCTTCGATTCCGAGAACGGCGATACCGCGGGCGCGGCAATGCGCCAGCAGCCGGTAGCTGTCGGTCTTGTTGAACAGTGCCACGCCGTGCAGGCGGATGGTCGGCCGCCCCAGTGGATCGTCGGCCGGCTCGCCGGCCTCGCCCGATCCGAAGCGCGTCACCACGGCGCCTTCCATCCCGGCTGGCGCTTGTCCGAAACCTGCACGACCCCCCCGGTCCGCTCGTTGCGGACGACATATGCGCCGTCTCGCGCGGCATAACCCATGGCGGGATCATCAAGGCGTTTTCCCTGGACCTCGTCGAACCGGGAATGGCGGGTCGGCACGGTCCGGTCGGGGCGCGCGATCAGGTCCTCGATGGCTTGCCTGGTCCAGCCGCGCTGGCCCAGTTGCGCCTCGATCTTGGGTTCGATGGTGGTCCGCACGGGCGCCGCATCGGGTGCGAAGCCGGGCGCAGCCTGGCGCCGGGACGATACACCGCCCCTGGCGCCGTCCACGATCAGCCGCGGCTCACCAGTATCCGGCGCAGGATCGGTAAGCCGGCGCGCGGCGACATCCGTAACGACAGGAAGCGCGGCCGGCGACACCTCCAAGGTGCTACCCCCGCCATAGGCGCGCCGCGCCCGCTCGACGGTGCCGGCATCGAGCCTCTGAGGCCGTTCCGCGGGACCCTGCAGCATCTCGTGGTATCGCGCATAGTCGGCCGATGCCATGCCAGGCGCGCCGCCCCCGCCGCCCTGCGACGGCAAGGCCTGGCCGGGCGGACCGCCGGCCGCAACCGGTCCGCCCTGACGACGCCCGGCTTCCGACGGTCCGGCATCGCCGCCGCGCGTTTCGACGATCCCGCCGGGCCGCAGATGGCCGGGAAAGGCCACCCGCTCGGTCGCCCATCCGCTGGCCTCCGGGCCGGATGACGCAATCGTGCCCGGCGCGGAGGACGCCTTGACGGCCGCATTCGGCGCGCTGCCTGCCGCATGACCGGAAACGGTGCTCCGGTTGGCAGCCCGGACCGCTGCGGCGGATACCGGATTCGTCATGGAGCCCCCCCAGACTCGCGCGCATCTGGCGGCCACGGGCTGGATGCGGGTCCCCGAAGGTTCCGGGCGAATCCCTGCGCGTGCCGCTGCGCGGACTGTGGAGGCCGAACTGTAGCAGCGTGATGACCGAGATCTCGCCGGAGGCGCCGACGTCAGAGCCGCGCGGGCGACAGCCGGTTGGTCAGCGTTCCCGTGGCGAAGGCAATGGTCGCCGCGGCGACCAGCGCATCGCTATGCGCCTTGGCCCTGGCGAGGCGGGCCTGGAACAGCGCGGTCTGCGCGATGGTGGCATCGGTCAGCGTGCCGAGCCCGGTACGATAATATTCAAGCGTCGCGGTGCTGGTGGTCTGCGCCGCGCTGGTCAACTCGGTGGCGGCGGCATGGGCCGCCAGGCTGGTGCGAAGCACGTCATAGGCGACGACGATCTGGCGCGCCGCCATGTTCTCGATCTGGCGCAGATCCTGCTCGGAGGCCGCGGCCTGGGCTTCCGCCGCCTTCAACTGGGCATCACGCAGGCCGCCGTCATAAAGCGGCATGCTGACACCGAGCAGCAGCGACAGATTGGGTGAATTGACGCCGACGGTGGCGCTCGACCGCAGCCGGCTGTCGGTCACGGTGAGCGAACTGATATTCTGGTTGGCGGTGCCGAGCAGGGCCACCTGCGGCATGAAATCGGCGCGGGCGCGGGCAATGCCCTGACGGCTGGCGGCCAGCCGCGCGAAGGCGACCTGAACGTCCGGCCGGCGCTTCAGCGAGGCCTCGATCAATCGGTCGAGATCCGCCGGAAAGACCCGCGGCAGGGGCCGTCCGCTGATATCCTGGATCTGGATGGTCAGTGTCGGCGACACGCCCATGGCTTCGAGCAGCGAATGATAGGTGTCGCGCGCCAGGCCTTCGGCCTGGGTCAGCGCCAGGTCGGCCTGGGCCACCTGCTGGCGCGCCTGGGCGACCTCGATGGTGGTGCCGATGCCGCGTGAAAGGCGCGCCTTGGCTGCCTCATGGACGAGCCGCGCGGCCTGCACGCTGTCCCGGCCGACGCGCAGCTGGACGCGCGTCGCGGTCAGCGCGAAGAAGGCACGGCTGACGTCGAAGATCAGCTTCTGATGGGTGCCGTTGAAACTGACATTGGCTGCCGTCGACAGTTGGCGGGCGCTTTCGACCACGGCATCACGACGGCCGAAATCGAACAGCAGCCATTTGACGGTGAGCGAGGGAATGACCTCGCGGCCCTGCGCCGTCACGGTGCCGCCGGGCACGACCAGCGACGTCGCGACGCCGCCGGAGGTGACGTCGACGCCCGGTCGCGTCTGCGAATTGACCTCGAGGCCGGGCACCGCCTGGGTGGCGCGCTGATAGCCGGCGATCACGTCGGCGGTCAGGATCGGCAGGTAGGTCGCCCGCGCGGCGCCGACCGCGAGCGCCGCCTCGCGCGCCCGTTCCCAGGCCCCCCGGGTCACCGGATTGGCCATTTGCGCGATATCGATCAGCTCGGGCAGCGAATAGACGTGGCGCGGATCGACGGCGGGGCGCGCGACGCTCACCGGCAAGGCCGGATCGGGCGCCAGCGCGAAATCGGGTCCGCGCGCGCTGAGCGGCACCGGGCCCGGCTCCGGCGGCGCGCCGGGCCGCGCGGGGATAACGGCCGGTGTTTCCGTCTGGGCCTGCAGCTGGTCGCCGCGCCAGGGCGTCTGCGGGCTGTCCGGCGCCAATGCGATCGAAGACGCGGCGCAGCCGGAGAGCAGCAGGGCGAGACCCAAGGCGGTCGTCAGCCGGAGAACCTCACCGGTGCCTGGCCGTCCCGTCCGCCGTGTCGATTGCCTACCCGAATGCATCAGCCACTCACCGCAACCAGGCCGGCTACCCAGCCTTCTCGGCTCCGAACCGCCTCAAATGGCCGTCCAGGCTGCGGTAAAGGGCCAGGCGCCCGGCAATCTCGGCACCGGTGTCCGCCGACAGGCCCTTTGCCTTGGCGAAGGCGGCCTCGACACCCTCCGTCGAACCGGTCCAGCGCGGACGATCCGCCGCAGGGCGTCCATCCTTGATAGCCGCGGCATAGGCCGAGAGCCAGTTCGTCACCGCCTTCTGGTAGGCTAGAGCCGCGTCTTGCACAGGTTTCGGCGCATGGGCCTGCCAGGTCAGCGACGGCGGCTGTCCGGCGAGCACGAAAAACGGCGCCGAGAGCGCGAGAATGTCGCACATCGCCGAATCGGTCTCGGCCAGGGCCGCCGCGTCCATCCGCACGGCTTGCGGTTCGAAACCGAGATAGGCGCGGTTCGAGCGGGCCTTGGCGAGGCCGGTGTGGAAGCGCTCGGCCGTCGCCGCCAGCGCGGCGGGAGCCACAGAAGCCGGCCGGACCAGGCTCGCCAGGGCGTCCAGGCAGCCGGCGAGTCCCGCGCGGATCGCCGGCCCGATGCTCTCCGGCCAGATATTGGCGAAGACCAGGGTCATCACGACATTGCCGATCAGGATGCCGATGACGCGGTCGCGCGCGGTCGCGAGATCGAAGCTCGGCCCGAAGCCGTGCAAGGTGCAGAGAAAGAAGGCGAGCGCGATCTGCCAGCCCATATAGGAGATCCGCTCGCTGCCGACCGAGATCCAGGCGGCCAGAAAGGCGACCGCGCCGATCAGCAGCGCGAGTTCGCCGACGTCCTGCATGTGCGGCATCAGGAACACGATCGAACCGATGCCGAGTGCCCCGCCGACCAGCGCGCCGGCGATCCTGAGCGTCAGCTTGTGTATGGTCTCGCCGAGGCTCGACAGCGCCACATAGAAACAGGTGATCAGCGCGGTGTGGACGCTGAACCAGTCGAGCGACGTGTAGATCAGATAGCAGATCACCACCGCCAGCGTGGTCTTCAGCGCGAAGCGGACATAGGCCGGGTTGCTGAAGGCGTCGGCCGCGAGCAGCGGCTCGCCCGCCTCCTGGCCGGCATCGACCGGCTCGTGCCACGCCGACAGCGCGCGGCCGACGTCGCGCACGAGCGCCTCGATGTCGGCCAGCACGCGCGGATGGGCGCCGGCGTGGAAGCCAAAGAACGGATCGTCCGGCCCGGTTCCGGCGGGCAAGTCGACATCGCCGCCGGCGCGCACGGCCTTGGCCGCGGCCGCGCAGGGATCGGCGAGCATGGTCAGCACCGCCGGCAGCGGCGCGGCACGGCCCGTTTCGTCGACGAGCACCTGCGCCGCCACCATCAGCCGATAGGTCAATCCCAGCAATTCGCCGAGCCGGCGCGCTTCCCGGAGCGGCAGGGCGGTGACCAGCCCGGCCATCTTCTGCAACTTGCGGGCATCGCCATTGCCCTGGCCGAGGAGCCGGATCAACCGGTCGCGCGCGGCCGGCGTATCCGCGCGGAACAGCGCGGCGATCACCTCGAGCCGCTCGGCCACGGCCTCCTTGAGCAGTTCGGCCGGGCTGCGGCCGCCGACCAGGTTGACCAGGATCAGCATGGCCATCGGCACCAGCACGACGACCCACATCCACATCAGCGCACGCACCAGCAGCTCGGGGATCGGCACGTCGTCGAACAGCGTCATCACGAAGGCCAGCACGAAGCCGACCGTGCTGGCCACCGGCCCGAGCCGGGTGGCGCGCGAAAAGAACATGCCGGCAAAGGTGAACAGGGCCATGAAGGCCAGGCGCACGGCCGGTTCGTCGGCCGAGATCATGACGAAGACGATACCGATGGCGATGCCGACCGCCGCGCCGACGATCAGTGCGACGCCCATGGCCGTGCTGGTGCCGGCATCGACCTTGGAGGCGAAGAAGATGAGGTAGCAGGAGAGCGCGGCCTCCGGCACCTGGAAAGCCATGGAAACGATCACCACGGCCATGCACATCAGGGCCATGCGCAGCGCCAGCCCGACCCGGCCGGGGGTGGGCTTGAGCTCGTCGCCGAGCACGCTCAGCAGGGACGCCTCAGTGCCGGGGCGGTTCGGCGCCATGGCCCGCCTGCCCGCTGGTCAGGATGACGACCGCCGAGGCCCCGATGCGCATCAGCGCGTCGGGCGGCTCGTGCAGGTGGATATAGACCGGGTAACGCCTGGCGACCCGCACCCAGTTGAGCGAACGCGAGATGATGGGCAGGCCGAGGAGCGTGATCGCCTCGTCGGACCGGACGCCCCAGCCGATGGCGCGCACCGTGCCGCGGATCAGCCGCTTGCGGTCGGCCATGACGAAGACCTCGGCCTCGGTGCCGGGGCGGATATTGCCGAGATCGGTCTCGCGGAAATTGGCCACCGCCTCCCAATGCTCGGTGTTGATCAGCGTGAAGACCGCCTGGCCGGTCAGCACATATTCGCCGGCCGAGCGGGTCAGGCCGACGATCTTGCCGTCGAACGGCGCGCGGATCACGGTGTTGCGCAGGTCGCGCTCGGCAATGGCGGCGAGGGCGGTCGCGGTGGCGAGCTGGGCCTGGCGGGTCTCCAGCGTGCCGATGATCTGCGTCGCCGCCTTGGACTGCTGCAGGGCCTGCTGCAGGCTGACGTCGGCGTCGCGCCTGGCGGTGCGCGCCTGATCGACCTGCTGGGCCGAAACGAAGCCGCGCGGCAGGAGCGGTTCCAGCCGGCTCAGGGTCTGCTCGGCGAGCGCGAGATTGGCCCGGGCCCGCCGGATCTGCTCTTCCGCGATTTCGGCATTGGTCTTCTGGGTCGCGATGTTGCGCCCGCCCTGGGCGACCTCCGACTCGGCCGCCCGGACTTCGGCGCGCGCCTGGTCGAGCCGCAGCTGATAGGGTTCGGGATCGATCTCGAACAGCACGTCGCCGCGCTTGACCGCGGCATTGTTGGCGACCTTGAAGGCGACGATCCGGCCGGGGACGTTGGAGGAGACGTTGATGACGGGCGCTTCGATCTCGGCGGCGTCGGTGCGCGGCCGCCGGTCCATATCGTCGAGCACGAAATAGCCGGCGGCCAGGCCGCCGGCGACGATGGCCCAGCCGATGGCCTTGGCGGCGAACCGGCGCGCCGGAGACGCGGCCATCAGCTCCCCCCTCCGCCGAACCAGAAGAACCACAGCCCGACCGCCGCGATGAGCGCAAGGCTCGCATAGACGAGCAGCTTTGCCGGCAAGGCCTCGTCGAGCCCGGCGACGATGAAAACCTTGCGCATGGCCACCGCCGCGACGACGCCAAGCCCGGTGCAAATGATCCAGGCCGGGACGTAGGAACCGAAAAAGCTGAAGGTCGGCGCGGCGGGGCTGCGCTCGCAAGCGGCCAGCACGACCGTCGAAAGGATCGCCGGGACGGCGCGCGACAGGACGGGCCTGAGAGCCCGAGGCCGCGTGATCTTGTCCCCGGCACTGGTCATCAAACGGCGCTTTGCCCCCCGGCTGAGAATCACCATGGCCATTTTTAGTCAATGATGGCAGGCCGCGCCATGCCCGATACGACCGGTGCGGGTTGCCGTCCGCATCCTCGCATGGTCGCGGCCGCGACCGGCCGGCCCGACGAAAACGGGCCGCATCCCCCCTGGGGGATACGGCCCGTGACAAGCGATGGGAGCGCCGCCCGTGGGCGGCGCCGGCGTCAGCGCCGCGCGCGCTGACGGATCATGAAGGCGTCATAGGTGAACTCGGCCACCTGCCACCAGAGATACTGGTCGTTGCGCGAGGCCTGCATGGCCTCGATCGCCTTCTTGAAATCGGCGTTCTTGCCGCTGATCTCGGCCCACAATTCGTTGGTGGCGTTGTAGCAGGCTTCCATCACCTCCTGCGGGAACGGCCTGAGCTGCGTGCCCGCCGCCACCAGCCGGCGCAGGGCCGGCGGGTTCTGCAGGTCATATTTCGCCGTCATGATATTGGTGGCATTGGCGCAGGCATTGGTCAGCACGGCCTGATAGGCCTTGGGCAGCGCGTTCCACTTGTCGAGGTTGATGAAGGAATGGACCGCCGGTCCACCTTCCCACCAGCCCGGATAATAATAGAACGGCGCGACCTTGTTGAAGCCGAGCTTCTCGTCGTCATAAGGCCCGACCCACTCGGCGCCGTCGATGGTGCCGCGCTCGAGGGCCGGATAGATGTCGCCGCCGCCGATCTGCTGGGGCACCACGCCGAGCTTCTGCAGGACCTGGCCGGCGATGCCGCCGATCCGCATCTTCAGGCCGTTGAGATCGGCCACCGTCTTGATTTCCTTGCGGAACCAGCCGCCCATCTGGGCACCGGTATTGCCGGTCTGAATGCCGTAGAGATTGAACTTCTTGTAGAATTCGTTGAACAGCTCGTTGCCGCCGCCCTGCTGAAGCCAGGCGTTCTGCTGGCGCGCGTTCATGCCGAAGGGCACGGAGGCGGCCACCGCGAAGGTCGGATCTTTGCCGACATAATAATAGGACACGGTGTGGCACATCTCGACCGAGCCGTTCGACGCGGCGTCGGCGGCGGCCAGTGCCGGTGCGATTTCACCGGCGGCGAAGACCTGGATCTGGAACTTGTTGTCGGTCATCTCAGCGACCTGCTTGGAGACCGTCTCCGCGGCGCCGTAGATGGTGTCGAGCGACTTCGGGAAGCTCGAGGTCAAGCGCCACTTCACTTCGGGAGCGGACTGGGCGATCGCGGGGGCGGCGACCGCGCTGGCGGCAAGGCCGACCCCGGTAGCGGCGATAAAGTGGCGGCGTTTCATCGGCATTCCTCCTGGGATATTTGTCGGCGGGCTTCTGGGCGAACGCCGGTTGCGCCATAGATCATTCGATCCCGACGCAAATCAAGGCCCTGCCCATGGTTCCGGCCTTGATTCGATAAAATTAGCTATGCGCGCGAAACCTATCTGGAACTGGACGATCGGCGAGCGCATCCCCGGCCTCGTCCGGGGCGAGGCCCGCGTCCGTTTGCCGGGGTGGAAGGCCGGCGCGGAAAGCCTATAGTCCTCGCATAACAAAAAGACAGCGGATGGGAGGACAGGCATGAATGACGGCAAGCCGTGTTCGGAGCGCTTCATGCTCTACGGCCCTGACCGGGTCTTTTATGCCGGACTGCTCGGCCGGCCGCGCAAACGCACCTCGGGCGCGCTTTTGTTTTATGCCTCGATGCGCGGCAGCCTCGACCTGACCATCGACGGCCAGGCGACACGCACCGTCGAGGCGGCGCTGGTGCCGCCCGACACGGTGCACAGCATGACCAGCGAATATCCGGCGGTCGCCTGCGTGCTGGTCGAGCCGGAAACGGTCGACCGGGCAGCGCTCGACCATCTCGCCAGGACCGGCGATGCCATGTGCCAGCTGGTTCTCGCCGAGCGCATCCGCACCGCCTATCGGGTGTTTTTCGAAACCGCCCGCAAGCACGACATCACCACCCAGGAATTCGATGCCCAGGTGTTCGGCGCGCCGCTGGCGCAACGCCGGCTCGACCCGCGCATCGCCCGCGTGCTCGACGAAATGCGCGCCCAGCCCGGCAGCATCCTGCCGGCCAGCGCCTGCGCCTCCGCCGCCAACCTCTCGGTGTCGCGCTTCCTGCACCTGTTCAAAGACGAAACCGATGTGCCGTTCCGGGCGCTCAGGGCCTGGAAGCGCGCCCGTCACCTCCTCAATTTCGCCAATGAGGCGATCAACATGGCGCATCTGGCGCTGGATATCGGCTATCCCGACTCGAGCCATTTCAGCCATTCGATCCGGCGCTTCTATGGCCTGAAGCCGCGCGCCATCTTTTCCGGATCGCGCGAACTGGACATTTTCAGGAGCTCCTCGGCCAGGCGCGGCGATCAGGCGTAACCACTGGACGCAAGCCGGCGGCTGACGTTAACGGCAAGCTTGTCGGGATCGCCGGCAAAGGCGCGGACTCACAATGGATAACGCCATGCTCGACACGCCAGAACACGAAGAGGTCCGGCGCAGCCTGCAGAAATTCATCGCCAGCGAAATCAATCCCTTTGTCGATGACTGGGAGAAGGCCGGCATCTTCCCCGCCCACGAATTGTTCAAGAAGCTCGGCGATCTCGGCTTTCTCGGCCTCAACAAGCCGGTCAAATATGGCGGCCAGGGCCTCGACTATAGCTTTGCCTTGCTGATGGCCGAAGAACTCGGCGCCATCCGCTGCGGTGGCGTGCCGATGGCGATCGGCGTGCAGACCGACATGGCGACGCCGGCGCTGGCGCGCTTCGGCTCGGATGCGCTGCGCCGGGAATTCCTGGCGCCGTCGATCAGCGGCGACTTTGTCGCCTGCCTCGGCGTCTCCGAACCGGGCGCCGGCTCGGACGTCGCCTCGATCCGCACCCAGGCCCGCTCCGACGGCGACGACTATGTCATTTCGGGCGGCAAGATGTGGATCACCAACGGCACCCAGGCCGACTGGATCTGCCTGCTCGCCAATACCGGCGACGGCCCGGTGCATCGCAACAAGTCGCTGATCTGCGTGCCGATGAAGTCGAAAGGCGTCGAGATCGCCCGCAAGCTCGACAAGATGGGCATGCATTCCTCCGACACGGCGCAGATCTTCTTCGACAATGTGCGGGTGCCGAAACGCAACCGCATCGGCGAGGAGGGCCAGGGCTTCACCTATCAGATGCTGCAGTTCCAGGAGGAACGGCTGTGGGGCGCGGCGGCCGGCCTCAAGTCGAACGAGTTCCTGATCGAGGCGACCATCGACTATGCGCGCCAGCGCAAGGCCTTCGGCCAGTCGATCCTCGACAATCAGGTGGTGCATTTCCGGATCGCCGAGCTGGCGACCGAGGTCGAGCTCCTGCGCTCGCTGGTCTATCGCGCCGCCGCGCTCTACGTGAAGGGCGAGGACGTCACCCGGCTCGCCACCATGGCCAAGCTGAAGGCCGGCCGGCTCAACCGCGAGCTCAGCGACGCCCTGCTGCAATATTGGGGCGGCATGGGCTTCATGAACGAGACCCCGGTCAGCCGCGCCTATCGCGATTCCCGGCTCACCTCGATCGGCGGCGGCGCCGACGAGGTCATGCTTTCCGTGCTCTGCAAGATGATGGGCACCTTGCCGGGCCAGACCAACAAACCCCGAGAAACCGCGCCCCGATGATCACGCTCTATCACTGCGCCAGCGCCCGCTCGCTCCGCCCCCTGTGGATGCTGGAAGAGCTCGGCCTCGCCTATGACCTGAAGATGCTGCCGTTTCCGCCGCGCATGTTCGCCAAGGACTATCTGGCGATCAATCCGCTCGGTACCGTGCCCTGCCTGATCGACGGCGAGACGCGCATGACCGAGTCTTCGGCCATCTGCCACTATCTCGGCGTCAAATATGGCCCGACGCCGCTGGCGGTGGCGCCGGACGAGCCGGACTATGGCGCCTATCTGAACTGGCTGCATTTCGGCGAGGCGACGCTGACCTTCCCGCAGGCCCTGGTGCTGCGCTATTCCCGGCTGGAACCGCCGGAGCGGCGCAGCCCGCAGGTGGTGGAGGATTATTCGCGCTGGTTCCTCGGCCGGCTGCGCGCCGTCGATGCGGCGGTCGCCAGCCGCGATACGCTCGCCGGCGGACGGTTCACCGCGGCCGACGTGTCGGTCGGCTATGCCTTGATGCTCGCCAGCCATCTCGGGCTGTCCAAGGATTTCGTGCCGGCCACCGCGGCCTATTGGCAGCGCCTGTCCGAACGGCCGGCCTTTCGCCGGGCGCTCGCCGCGCAAGACGAGGCGGGCCGGGCCGCCGGCACCGGCCCGGATCCGACCAAGCAACTGCGATAGAGTTTGGCCGCCTTCTTGGCCGGCGGGTGATTTCGGCGCAGGCAAGTCGTGGATGCCCGGGCCAAGCCCGGGCAAGACGATGCGTCGAGCGGGTTGCCTGTCGCGGTACCGCGCCGGGTCCGCGCGCCGCTCGACCCCGCACCCATCGCTCCAAGGGCTATTCTCGTCTTGGCCGGGCTTGTCCCGGCCATCCACGCATTCCGCCTTGCCATGCCAAATGCGTCGCCTCCGCCGATCCGGTCGAAAGGGATATGGCCAACGGCCGGCGGCAACGACTGGACCAGCCACTCGACACAAGACGCCGGACCGGGCGGCGGTCAGTCTCGATCCTGGGTCCCGTGTCGGCCCGTGCTTCAGGGATCGCGTGCCGATGGCCGTCATCGAAACCATGCTGTCACCAGGCGGCGAGGCTTTTCGCGCCAATCGCGCGGGCATGCTGGCGCTGATCGAGCGGGTCCGGCTCCTGGAGGAGCGTGCGCGCGCGGCCTCCGCCGCGGCCAAGGCGCGTTTCCACGAGCGCGGCCAGCTCCTGCCGCGCGAGCGCATCGCGCTGGTGCTCGACCCAGGCTCGCCCTTTCTCGAGCTGTCGACGCTCGCCGGCTACATGATGGACGTGCCGGATCCGCAAAAAAGCGTGCCGGGCGGCGGCGTCATTTCCGGCATCGGCTTCGTCTCGGGCGTGCGCTGCATGGTCAGCGCCAGCGATTCCGGCATCGATGCCGGCGCCCTTCAGCCGATGGGCCTCGACAAGCAATTGCGCGTGCAGGAACTGGCGCTGGAAAACAAGCTGCCCTTCCTGCAGCTGGTCGAAAGCGCCGGCGCCAACCTGATGCGCTACCGGGTCGAGGATTTCATTCGCGGCGGCAATATCTTCCGCAACCTGGCGCGGATGTCGGCGGCAGGCCTGCCCGTCGTCACCGTCACCCATGGCTCGTCGACCGCCGGCGGCGCCTACCAGACCGGCCTGTCCGACTATATCGTCATGGTGCGCGGCCGCACCCGCGCGTTCCTGGCCGGCCCGCCGCTGCTGAAGGCCGCGACCGGCGAAGTCGCGACCGAGGAAGAACTCGGCGGCGCCGAGATGCACACCACCATTTCCGGCCTCGGCGACTATCTCGCCGAGGATGATCGCGATGCCCTCAGGCTCGCCCGCGGCATCATGGCCGGGCTCGGCTGGGACAAGGGTATCGCGCTGCCGGCTCAGCCGGCCTTCGAACCACCGCGCTACGATGCCGAGGAGCTGGCCGGCATCATGCCGATGGACGGCAAGCGGCCGGTCGACATGCGCGAGGTGATCGCCCGTATCGTCGACGGCTCCGACTTCCTGGCTTTC
>BFBZ01000010.1_pt331 | contig 13435 bp, 15 predicted proteins | sample 1888401 | NCBI WGS metagenome assembly BFBZ01 (sample SAMD00112614, study PRJDB3348) | symbiont metagenome | host: Chara braunii | reverse complement strand
GCGCATTGTTGTGCGACGCTGGGGCCGCGGTCCCGTTCATCACCAAATGCGGTGGTTATGGGTGCTGGCTTTCGCCAGGACGACGGCTGTGATGAGATCAAGCCCTGTGTATCCTGCATTGCGGGACGACGTCGTGACAGCCGTATCACATTGTTCACATCAAGAGGCACCATGACCAGCACCATCGACACCCTCGACGGCGGCTACCGCTTCATGCCCGGCGTCAGCCAGTATTCCTGTGGTATCGGCGCGCTATCAGGCTTTGCCATCGAGCGGGTCAGGTTCTCCGCGCCGGTGCCGCTCAGCGCCGGTTTTGAGCGGATTGCCGAGATCATCAACGCCGCGGGCCGCCCGTTAACGGCATTCGGCGCCTGCGAATTGCGTTCGCCGGCACCGTTCACCGAGGATGGGTTCAGGGCCTTCAACGAGATCTACATCAGGACATTGGTCGCCTGGGGCGTGATGCGCGACGGCGTCAATCCGGTGGCGCGCAGCAATGTGTGTCCGAAGCTCGACCCGCCCGGCGAGCCGTCGTTCCACGCCTTCTGCTACACCGTGCCGGCTGCGAAGGACGTCCCGACAAGCTTCGTGGTGGCCGGCAGCGGCGAGTCGGTCGAGGGCAAGGCCAATTATCGCGATCACACGGTTGCTCTCGGTGACACCAGCCCGGCCGGCATCGTGGCGAAGGCGAAGTTCGTCGCTGACGAGATGGAGCGGCGGATGAGCGCGTTCGGCGGCTCCTGGCGGGACACCACCGCGGTGCAACTCTACACCGTGCACGACGCCTATCCGGTGCTCGAAGGCGAGTTCGGCCGTCGTGGCGTGCTTCGCAACGGCCTGACCTGGCATTTCGACCGGCCGCCGGTGGTCGGGCTCGATTTTGAAATGGATTGCCGGCGCGTGCATCTCGAGCGTGTGGTGTGATGCGCAGGCCGCGTCACGCATCAAAAGCGCGTGTGGGTGCATGTGGAAGCGTGTGCGCTTTCTTGACACAGCTCGCGTCAACCGTTTCCCTTCACCATCGACGTCAGTGGCTGGGTGAACGCGGGTGCAGAACGAATCTGTGATCAGGCGGCGGGATTTGCTGGCGCTGATCGGGACCATTGCCGGCAGTTCGGCGATGTATCAGGCGATGACGAGCCTCGGCTTCGCGTCCGAGTCTGCTTACAAAGGTCCGCTCAGGCTCACCGGCGACGTGAAGGGCGCCTCGGTGCTGATCCTCGGCGCGGGGCTTGCGGGCATGACGGCGGCGCTGGAACTGCGCAAGGCCGGCTACAAGGTCCAAATCCTCGAATTCAACAGCCGCGCCGGTGGCCGCAACTGGTCGATTCGCGGCGGCGACAGCTTTACCGAACTCGGTGGCTTCAAGCAGACCTGCCAGTTCGAGCAGGGGCTCTATCTTAATCCCGGCCCGTGGCGGATCCCCTATCATCATCGCGCATTGCTCGACTATTGCCGCCGGCTCAATGTGACGCTGGAACCCTTCATTCAGCTCAATCACAACGCCTATCTGCACGCGACGCGTGCATTCGGCGGCAAGCCGCAGCGCTTCCGCAGCATCAAGGCGGATTTCCAGGGCGAGGTGTCGGAGCTGCTCGCCAAGGTCACGCAGCAAGGTCGGCTCGACGAGATCGTCACCAAGGAAGATCAGGAGATCCTGCTACAGGCGTTGCGCGACTGGGGCGCGCTGGATCGCGATTACAAATACAATGCCAACCTCGGCTCCGCCGAGTTCCGTGGTTATGCCCGCGATCCCGGCGGTGGCTTGATGGGCGATCCGCTGCCCAGCGATCCGATCCCGCTCCAGGAGTTGTTGCGATCGCGGATGTGGCGCTATCTGCAGTCCTTTGCGCGCTATGATTTCCAGATGACCATGTTCCAGCCGGTCGGCGGCATGGACATGATCGGCAAGGCGTTCGCGCGCGAGGTCGGCGATCTCATCCGCGCCAACGCCAAGGTGACGCAGATCCAGCAGAACGGCTCCGGCGTCACCGTGAGCTACGTCGATACGGCCAACCCATCCACTGTGCAGCAGGCGACTGCCGACTGGTGCATCTGCACCATCCCGCTGCCGATCCTGAGCCAGCTGCCGGTCGATGTCGGCGCGCCGATGAAGAATGCGATCGATTCCTTGCCCTACGCCGCCTCGGTGAAGGTCGGGCTGCAGTTCAAGCGACGGTTCTGGGAGGAGGATGAGGCGATCTACGGCGGCATCAGCTACACCGACCTGCCGATCCGGAATATCGGTTATCCGAACTATGGCTTCAACCGCGGCGGCCGCGGCATTCTGCTCGGCGCCTATCTCTACGAGGGCGCCAACTCGTTCGAGTTCACCGCGATGACGCCGGCCGAGCGGGTTGCCAGCGCGGTCGAGTTCGGCGCCGCGATCCATCCGCAATACAAAAGCGAATTCGAGAACGGCGTTGCGGTGGCCTGGCATCGCGTGCCGTTCACGCTCGGCTGCGCCGGCGAATGGACCGAAGCGGGGCGGGCGCAGCATTACCGCAACCTCTGCCAGATCGATGGCCGCATCGCGCTTGCGGGCGAGCACGCCTCGCAGTTGCCCGCCTGGCAGGAGGGCGCCATTCTGTCTGCGCTCGACGCCATCTCCCGATTGCACGAACGCGTGGTGAAGACGTGATGCTGCGGACAGGAACATCTGTGATCACCGCGCTGGCGTTGCTGTCGGCAACCGCGGCCGTTGCGCAGGACAGCGCCGCCGGCAAGCGTACCTTCTCGTCGGGCTACCGCTTCGTTGAAATGACCGGCGAGGAGCTGTTCGGCAATGTCTGCCAGGGCTGCCACATGCCGGATGCGTCCGGCGCAACCGGCGCCGGCACCTATCCCGCGCTCGCCGGCAACAAGAATCTCGAATCCGGCAGTTATCCGGTCTACCTCGTCATCAACGGCCGCCGCGGCATGCCGGCGTTCGGCGACATGATGACCGATGGTCAGGTCGCCGCGGTTGTGAATTATCTGCGCACGCACTTCGGCAACAGCTATCAGGACGCGGTGACGACCAAGGATGTCCAGGACGCCCGCCGTTAATCAATTTGGAGACAGCTCGATGAAATTCATCGGTATCGCACTGGGCGCCGCGTTGTCAGCGATTGCGACCGCCGCCTGCGCGGATGTGGTCAGGCATCCGATTCCCAATTCGACATTCCCGATCGCGCAGGCCGTGACCGTCACCGGCAACGCGACGACGGTCTATGTCAGCGGCCAAGTGCCCCCGGTCGTCAACAAGGATGCCGATCCGTCGAGCCCGCAGGCCTATGGCGACACCAAGACCCAGACCGTCGGCGTGCTCAACCGCATCAAGGCCATTCTCGAAGGCCAGGGTCTCGGCATGGGCGACGTCGTCAAGATGCAGGTATTCCTGGTCCACACCACCTCCGCGCCGATGGATTTCAAGGCCTTCATGGAGGGCTACACCCAGTTCTTCGGCGGCAGCCAGCAGAACCTGCCGGCGCGCTCGGTGGTCGGCGTCGCGGCTCTCGCCAATCCCGGTTTCCTGGTCGAGATCGAGGTGATCGCGGTCAAGGACACGAAATAAGGACTCCAAATAGGATGCGTGAAACTGCGGAGCATGCGCGCGGAAATTGAAGGGCTCGCCGTCTTGCCAAAGCGCCTGTCGCCTGTCTGAATTCAACTCCGATCAGGTGGTGGAATTCTGGGAGAGCACGATGTCGCACAACGCCCGAAACATGGTTCGATCGCTGCTGTTGTCGGCGGCACTCGCTCCGCTCCTGCTTGCGTCCGGCGCCCGCGCGGAAGGGCCGACCGAGCAGCAGCAATTTGCCCGCGGCATCTACCAGGAGCTGGTCGAGATCAACACCACCACCGCGACCGGCGACACCCAGAAGGCGGCGGAGGCGATGGGCGCGCGGCTCCGCGCGGCGGGCTTTCCCGAGGGCGACGTGCAGGTGTTCTCGCCGGCGCCGCACAAGGGCAATCTGGTGGCGCGGCTGCATGGCTCCGGGGCCCGCAAGCCGATCCTGCTGGTCGCCCATATCGACGTCGTACCCGCCAATCGCGAGGACTGGACGGTCGATCCTTTCAAGCTCACCGAACAGGACGGCTATTTCTACGGCCGCGGCTCGAGCGATGACAAATACATGGCGGCGTCCTTCGTCACCAATTTGATCCGCTACAAGAAGGAGGGCTACAAGCCCGACCGCGACATCATCGTCGCGCTGGAGACCGACGAGGAGATCGGTGATACCAATGGCCTCGGCATCCAGTGGCTGATCAAGAACCACCGCGACCTGATCGACGCCGAGTTCGCGCTCAACGAAGGCGGCGGTGTCGGCCTGAAGAACGGCAAGGCGATCCGCAACAGCGTGCAGACCAGCGAGAAGATCTCGACCGCCTACCAGCTCACGGTCACGGACCGTGGCGGCCACTCATCGCTGCCGCGTAAGGACAACGCAATCTATCGCCTCGCCGAGGGCCTGGTTCGTCTCTCCAAGTATGACTTCCCGATGAACCTCAACGAGACGACGCGGATCTATTTCGCGAAGACGGCCGAGACCGAGAGCAAGCAGAACGCCGACGACATCCGTGCCATCCTGGCGCCGCAGCCGGATCCGGCGGCGCTGGCCCGGCTGTCGGAAATTCCCGGCTACAACGCGCAACTCCGCACCACCTGCGTTGCGACCATGCTGCATGGCGGCCACGCCATCAATGCGCTGCCGCAGCTTGCGACCGCGGGGGTGAATTGCCGGATCCTGCCCGGCGAGCCGGTCGAGGGCGTCCAGGCCCAAATCGAGCGCGTGCTCGCCGACAAGCAGATCGAGGTGAAGGGGGGGAAGGCCAAGTTGAGCCCGCCGTCGCCGTTGAACGAGGAGATCATGGGATCGATCGAGAAGCTGTCGAAGGAGTTCTGGCCGGATGCCGCGGTGGTTCCGGTCATGAGTACCGGCGCCACCGACGGCCTGTTCCTGCGCAATGCCGGAATTCCGACCTACGGCCATTCCGGGCTCGGCGCCGATGTCGATGACAACCGGAATCATGGCAAGGATGAGCGCGTGCTCGTCAAATCGTTCTACGAGGGGCAGGAGTATCTCTATCGCCTGGTCAAGATGCTCGCCGGTGGGAAATGATGGCTGAAGGCAAGGCAAAGTTGCGGGTGGCGGTCGCCGGTCTCGGCGCGATCGGTGCTGACGTCGTCAAGGCGCTCGATCAGGGCATCGATGGCCTGACGCTGGTTGCCGTCTCCGCGAACAGCCCGGACAAGCACCGCGGCTGGGTCGCGGAGCTCAAATCTGCGCCGAAGCTGGTGCCGATCGTTGAGCTGGCTGATGTCGCCGACATCGTGGTCGAGTGTGCGCCGAGCAAGGTGGTCCGCTCGATCGTGGCGCCGGTGGTGGAGCGCGGCAAGACCGCGGTCGTGCTCAGCGTCGGCGCACTGTTGCAGAACGGCGACCTCGTCGATCTCGCCAAGGCGCATGGCGGCCAGATCATCGTGCCGACCGGCGCGCTGATCGGGCTCGATGCGGTCACCGCCGCAGCGGTCGGAACCATTCACTCGGTGAAACTGGTGACGCGGAAGCCGGTCGCAGGCCTGCTCGGCGCCCCGCATCTGGTCGAGAACGACATCCGGATCGATGATATCACCGAGCCGCTGCGTATCTTCGAGGGTAGCGCGCGCGACGCCGCCAAGGGCTTTCCGGCCAACCTCAACGTCGCAGTGGCGCTGTCGCTCGCCGGCATCGGGCCGGACCGGACCACGCTGGAGATCTGGGCCGACCCGACCCTGACCCGCAACACCCACACGATCGAGGTCGACGCCGACTCGGCCAGCTTCTCGATGACGATCGAGAACGTGCCGAGCGACAACCCGAAGACCGGCCGCATCACCGCGCTGTCGGTGATCGCCTGCCTGCGCAAGCTGCGTGCATCGTTGCGGATCGGGACGTGATGACGATCGAGCCCGACGATCTCTTGCTGGTTATCGACGTGCAGAACGATTTCTGCCCGGGCGGCGCGCTGGCGGTTGCGGACGGTGATGCCGTCGTGCCTGTCGTCAACAGGCTCGCCGCGCGGTTCGATCACGTCGTGCTGACCCAGGATTGGCACCCGGCGGGCCACAGCTCGTTCGCGAGCTCGCATCCGGGCGCGGCGCCGTTCTCCTCGATCACGATGCCCTATGGGCCGCAGACGCTGTGGCCGGATCATTGCATCCAGGGTACGGCTGGCGCTGCGTTTCATCCGGAGCTCGCCGCCGACCGCGCCGAGCTCGTGATCCGCAAGGGATTCCGGGGTGCGATCGATTCCTATTCGGCGTTCTTCGAGAACGACCGGATAACCCCGACCGGGCTCGCCGGCTATCTGCGCGAGCGCGGCCTGAAGCGTGTCGTGATGGCGGGGCTGGCGACGGATTTTTGCGTGCAGTATTCGGCGCTCGATGCGCGGCGGCTCGGCTTCGAGACCACGGTCGTGCTGTCGGCCTGCCGCGCCATCGATCTCGGCGGTTCGCTCGCGACAGCCATTGCTGTTATGCGCGAGGCCGGCGTCGCGCTTGTTGAGGAGATCGCCTGAGCTGACCAAGCTGGGGCAAAAACCATTGTTTTGACTGGCCTTTTGTTCTAATCCCCAGCCGTTGATGACCACGCCTGTCTCTTATACACATCTAGATGTGTATAAGAGACAGCATCAAAAGCGCGTGTGGGTGCATGTGGAAGCGTGTGCGCTTTCTTGACACCTGTCTCTTATACACATCTAGATGTGTATAAGAGACAGTCGTCAAGTTCGAGACCCGCGGCGATGCGGACCAGACCAGCAAGCTGCTGCGCCACGGCGGCAAGGGCGGCGCCTTCGTCGCCGAGATCCGCGAGGCGATGCGATCAGGCACGTTGCAGGCCGCGATGCATTCGCTGAAGGACGTGCCGGGCAATGAGGAGACGCCGGGGCTCGTCCTCGCGGCGATGCTGGCGCGCGATGCGGCCAGTGACAGCCTGGTGCTGCGGCCCGGCCTGTCGCTGGACACGATCCGCGCCGCGCGCGGCAAGGGCTTCATGATCGGCACCAACGCCGTGCGCCGCGCCGCCTATCTGCGCCGGTTGTTTCCGGAAGCGACCGTGATTCATTATCGCGGCGCCGCCGACACGCGGCTCGCCAAGCTCGATCGCGGTGCTAAGCAGCGGCTGCCCGATGGCGGCGAGGTCGGGCCGGCGGATGCGCTGGTCATGGCGCGCTCCGGTCTCGAGCGGATCGGCATGACCGGGCGCATCGCGCATGACTTCTCCGTCGACGAGATGCTGCCTGCGGTCGGGCAGGGCATCGTCGCGGTCGAATGCGTCGAGACCGACTGGGCGACGCGGGAACGGCTTGCCGCGATCGACAACGCACCGTCGCGGCTTGCCGCCGAGGCCGAGCGCGAGGTGCTGTGGGTGCTCAACGGCCACTGCAATTCGCCGATCGCCGGTCACGCCACGCTTGCGGGCAGCGAGATGACGCTGCGTGCCTCCGTGCTCGACGAAGCCGGCGCCGGATTCATCGAGGTGACCCGCCGCGGTCCCGCCGATCGCCCGCGCGAACTCGGCCGCGCCGTCGGCATGGAACTGTTGGAGAAGGGCGCCGCCGAGATCATCGCCCGCACTCGGATCGAGGAATAGCGCCCCTCCGCCGGAGCGTGCGCTTCTCAGGCGATGTCGGCGAAATCGCCGTGCCTGCCCTTGCCGCTGGCGAAGCGGCGGGCGCCGGCCTCGGTCTCGCCGCTCGCGACCGTCGCAAGCCCGAGGCGAAACTCGTTCAGCGTGGCCTGGTCCCAGCCGAGCTCCCATTGCTCGATGGCGGAGAGGCGGTCGCTGCGCAGCGCCGCCTGCGGCAGACGGCACAGATCGTGGGCGAGGCTGCGCGCCTCGGTCAGCGCCGTGCCCGGAGCGACGACGCGATTGGCGAGCCCGATCCGCCCGGCCTCCTCGCCGGAGAGGCCGCGGCCGGTGAGGATCATGTCCATCGCGCGGCTGTGCCCGATCAGGCGCGGCAGGCGCACGGTGCCGAGATCCATCAGCGGCACGCCGAAGCGGCGGCAATAGACGCCGAAGGTGGCATCCGATGCCGCAACGCGGAGATCGCACCAGATCGCAAGCTCGAGCCCGCCCGCTACGGCCGGCCCCTCCACCGCGGCAATCACCGGCTTCGACAACTTCATCCGCGTCGGGCCCATCGGGCCGTCGCCGTTCTCGACGCGGTGGCCGCGATGGCCGGCGGCGGTGCGCTTGAGGTCGAAGCCGGCACAGAACGCGCGGCCCGCGCCGGTCAGGATCGCGACCGACAATGACGGATCGCGATCGAAGCTGCGAAAGGCCTGGGCCAATCCCTGCGCCGTCTCCGGATTGACCGCATTGCGCGCCTCGTCATAGCGATCGATGGTCACGATCGCGATCGCCTGCTCGGTTCGGTACTTGACGGTCGGATGGTCCAGCATGCTCAGTCCCCGGTACGTGTGCTTGCGCCGCGCTCGATGATCGCGGCCAGGTTCTGGTGAAAATGCCTGATCGCGCCTTCGAACAGGCCGAAGGTGAAGTGATCATTCGCCCGCGTTGCGAGCCCGCGCTGCGCGGCAGTGGCCATCTCGCGATCCTCGGCCGCGCCCGCGGTGACGAAGTCGCGCCCCTGGGCGACCGCGACGCGGCCATCCTCCGCCGCGATCTGGTTCGACAGCGTGTAGGTGACGAGCCGGGTGCGGTCTACCGCCAGCGGCTCGAGCACCGTCATCAAGCGGTTGGTCGGGAAGGTCGACAGCATCACGTTCGGAAACAGGTGATAGACATGGGTCAGCATGCCGGTCGTCCTGCGCTCATCCCGTGGCAGGTTGCGCAGCTTCTCGATGCGCCGATAGGGGAAGCTGATCCGGCTGTTGCGGCCGAAGGATTCGATCACGTTCAGGTTGTCGTATTGCAACGGATAGAACGTATCCTGGTGGGTCGACCGGATATGATAGCCTTCGAGGAATCCTTCGGCGACGATCTTCCAGTTGGCCTCGACCTCCTGCGTTGCGGTCGAATAGAGCCTCCAGTCGTCGCCGAACAGGGTCGGCATCGCGTCCGCGTCCGACGCTAAGTCGGGGTTGTCCTGGGAGACGAACACAAGGCCGCCGCGTTCGATACAGGTGACGGGCACGAGGCCGTGCGTGGTCTTGTCGAGACCGGGAAAGCCGTAGTCATCGGGAATGCCGCGAAGTCGCCCGTCGAGACCGTAGGTCCAGCCGTGATAGCGGCAGGTCAGCGCCTTCTTGCAGCCGGTGCCGTCGACAAGCTGCACGCCGCGGTGCCGGCAGGCATTGCGGAAGGCGCGCGCGACGCCGTCTGCGCCACGGATCGCGACAACAGGCGTCAGCGCCGCGTCCCGCGCGACATACGCGCCGGTCTCGGCGAGCGCGGCTGATGGACAGAACGGGGTCAGCGTGCGACGGAACACCTGCTCGATCTCGGCCGCGAAGCGATCACGCGACAGATAATGCGCAACGGGTTCATGCCAGACGCCGTCGCTAAGATCGGTCGATTTCGCGTCGATATGCTTGAGGATGCGGTCGACGATCGAGGCTTCGTCCGCGAGCTGTACCGTCATCGCCGTTCTCCCGCTTCGTTGGCCAGGCTTGCCGCCCGGTCTGGTTCGAACGATAGAATTTCGTATTGCTCCGTGCGCGACAAGCGAAAGCAGTTCGTTTCAGGTGAATGGCATTCATCCGTGGCGATTTTCCGGGCGACACCGAGCCGCGCTGGCGGTTAGGATCGGCCCATGAGCAGGAACAATATTGGGCCGGGGCGCGCGTCACCGCCGCAGGGGGGCGATGACCTCGCCGCGGCGAGCCTCCGGCCGGCGCATCTGCTGGCGCTGCAGGCATTCGACGTCGCGGTCCGGCTCGGCAGTTTCAAGGAGGCCGCGGGCGTGCTGAACGTCAGCGCCTCGGCGGTCAGTCACCGCATCCGCAACCTCGAAGCGTATCTCGGTGTCGCGCTGTTTCACCGCAGCCACCGCGCCGTTCGGCCGACCCGTGCCGGGGAAAAGCTCACCGCCGCGACCGGCCGCGCCTTTGCGCTGCTGGCAAGGGCCGAGTCGGCGGTCGAGGCCGCAGGCCAACGTCGGTTGCGGCTCAAGGTGCTGCCGCAATTCGCGTCGGCCTGGCTGATCCCGCGGCTGTCTTCGTTTCTCACCCGGCATTCCGAGCTCGATCTCGCGATCGAGACATCGAACCGCAATGTCGATTTCGACACCGAGACATTCGATGCCGGCATCAGCTTCGGGCCCGACAAGCCCGACGGTGTCGTGGCGCATCGCCTGATGGAGGTGAGGACCGTTCCGGTCGGCGCGCCGGCGCTGGCCCGGCGGCTGAAGCTGCGCAGCGCGGCTGACCTTGGCGGTGCCGTCCTGATTCACGTGACGACATTTCCGGCGGCCTGGCCGCTCTGGTTCAAGCATGCCGGCGCGCCGGTGCCTCACGCAACGCGTGCGATCTCGGTCGATAGCTTTGTGGCTGCGTTGCAGGCTGCCGAACGCGGTGCCGGTGTCGCGCTCGCGCTCGAGCCCTTCATCGGGGAGAGCGAGGAGCGCGGCACGATCCGCCGGCTTTTGCCGGTCGGCCACGTGACCGGCAGCTATTGGCTGGTTCATCCGCCGGGCGCGCAGCGCAATCGCGCGCTGCAGACGTTCAAGAAGTGGCTGCTGGCCGAACTTGCGAAGCCGGATTAAGTGGCTCGCAGCGGCCAGCTGCCGATGATGCGGAAGCGTGATGCACTATCGGCCTGCTTGAATAGCGCGATGCGGTCGATTGAGAGCTTCGCGAGATCGATCGCCGCGAACCGTTCGCGCAGCTGGGCCACGATCGGGCCGCGCCGCTCGTCGCTCAGACGTCCCGTCAGCGTCATGTGGAAGCGAAATTCCTCCATGACGTAGGGATAGCCCCATTGATCGAGATAGTCGCATTGCCGCGCGGTGAGCCGTTCGGGCTTGCGCCGGGCGCGATCCGCTGCCGACAGCGGCGCGCGGAACGGGTCGAATTCGGTGACGCAGTCGGCTGCAAGCTGTTGCAGATCATCCGAGCGGCTGGCCGGGATCACGGCAATGAAGCCGCTGATGGCATCGACCACTGGTTCGATCAAAGGAATGCGCCGCGTGCGGCCGGCAAAGGCCGCACAGGCATTGAGAAGCTCGGCCTCCGTCCTGCCCTCGGCGAGCGCGGTTGGCGCCTTCAGCGTGGCGTGGAAGCCGTACTTGCGCGGGTCCTGCGTCACGTCGCGCCAGTCAGCCATCACGCCGTCTGGAAACGGCAGGTCGTCGCCCGATGCCGCATCGTAGCCGAGCAGCGTCGAACCGAAGCGGTGCAGGGCGCTGTCGGACGACGGCGCATAGTAGATCGCGTAGCGGGGAACGTTGGTCATGGCAGCAGAATAAAGCCGGGCTACGCCGCCGCAACCGTCTTGCGCGGTGCGACCGAATGGACGAGGCAGCTCGCATCCGCCAGATGCACCAGCCGACCGGCTGCGATGACGGCGACGATGCGCGGTCGCAACGGCACCTTGTCGTCGACGACGATGATGTCGGCGCGGCGCCCCGCGGCGAGCACTCCGCGGTCGGCAAGCCCCGCCGCGCGCGCCGGCGCCGACGAGATCAAAGTCCAGGCTGCCGCGAGCGGCACGATGCCGTCGGCGGCGAGACGGAACGCGGCGAGCAACTGCGCCGGATAATAATAGTCCGACGCCAGCACCGAGCAGAGGCCCTGCGCGATCATGTCGGATGCTTTGGTCCAGCCGGTGTGGCTGCCGCCGCGCACCACGTTCGGCGCGCCGAACACGATGAAGTCGCCCGCGGCCGCGGCGTCGCGCGCGGTCTCTTCATTGACGGGGAATTCGGCGATCGTGGCGCCGAGCGCGCGAAACTCCTGCCGCATCGCCGGGCTGTTGTCGTCATGCGAGAGCATGCGGACATCGGCTGCGCGTGCCGCGGCGGCCAGCCGCGCGATCGAGGCGGGCACCTCGGAACGGCGCGCGACCACCCGGTCGAGCATGTCGTTGATGGCCTCGACCGAGAGCCCGGCGCGTTCGGCAAGCTGGTTGCGCTTCTTCGGCTTGACGTTGCTGTGGTCGTTGAAGGCGAACAGGTCGATGCGGCCTTCGCCGAGCCATTGAACGATCTCGGCCTCGGCTTCGAGATTGTGGGTCTCGTGGCGCAGATGGAAGCGTGTATCGGCGGCGAGTTGCGGCCGCAGCACCTCGATCGCGTCAAGCAGCTTGCGCGCATTCTCCGCGCTGCGCAGGCCGGGCTCCCACGACCAGGTCGTGCCGTGGAACACGGTGGTGATGCCGTTGGCGATCGCCTGGCGGTCGCTGTCGATCAGCGCCACGTCGGTCGGGAAGTCGACGCCAGGGCGCGGCATCATCTGGCGTTCGAACGCATCGCCGTGCAGGTCGATGATTCCGGGCAGCACCAGCAGGCCGCTGGCGTCGATGTGGAGTGCGGCGCGCCCCTGTTCGGCGTCGAGCGCGCCGATGTCGCGGCCGGCGGTGCGCAGCGAGGTCTCCACGAATGCGCCGTCAACCAGCGCGCGCCCGCCTTCGATGAAAATGTCCGTCACGATGTCGCGCTCCGTTGTTCTGTTTGGGATTGAGATACGGTTTCGGCCTCATACTTGTCGAGGAATTCCTCGACCGCGAGTTGGCGAAAGTCGGGCAGAACACGACGAAGTGTCTCGTGATCCCAGTCCCACCACGCCAGTGCGGCGAGGCGATCCGCGACATCCTCGGGGAAGCGCCGCTTGACCGGCCGCGCCGGATTGCCGGCAACGATGGTGTAGGCGGGCACGTCCCTGGTGACGATCGCACCGGCGGCGACGACGGCGCCGGTTCCGACGTTGCGTCCGGCGAGTACGATCGCGCCATGACCGATCCAGACGTCATGGCCGATATGCACGTGGTGCGCACGTCGCCAGTTGAAGAAGTCGGTGTCGTCGCTCTCTCCGGGAAAGTAGGCGCTGGCGCGGTAGGTGAAATGCGCCTGGGTCGCGCGATGCATCGGGTGGTTGCCGGGATTGATCCGGGTCATCGCCGCGATCGAGCAGAACTTGCCGATCGATGTGTAGGTGATCTGGCTGTCGTTCACGACGTAGGAATAGTCATCCATGCTGACTTCAAGCAGGATCGTGCGCGCGCCGACCTCGGTGTATCGGCCGAGCTTGCTCTGGCGAACCGACGCAGTCGGGTCGATCGTCGGCACAACCGAGAGTGTTTTTCCGGCCATCAGGGCCTCCGCAATTCTTGCAAATCGTTGGCTTCCGGGGAGATGCGCGCTCGTCTTCTGGATGCTTGATGACAGCATCATGACGTCGCGATGACGACAAGGGACCGACAAAGACGGGTGTGAACGATCGCCGCACCGCAGCGCAAGCGTCACATAACTGTAAAACGCCGGGGATAGCGATGGCCCAACGTGA
>BFBZ01000012.1_pt414 | contig 13441 bp, 14 predicted proteins | sample 1888401 | NCBI WGS metagenome assembly BFBZ01 (sample SAMD00112614, study PRJDB3348) | symbiont metagenome | host: Chara braunii | reverse complement strand
AAAGGCGTTACCGGGATGCCGGGATTCGCGTGTGAACTTGACCGCGGATCAATGGCTTTGTTGGTTAACATGCGCGAGACGGCGGCATGACGATTCCTTAACGGCGCAAATTACATCCGAATATTGTGTATCGGAATGGATCACCCTCAAGACGTGGCTGCGCGCGCCGGAGCAGCTTCGTGAAACTCGCGGGCAAGTGCGTTCACCTTCACCAGCGCTTGCCAGGCCTGCCGGCATGATTGCGGCGGAAAAGATTGTTCCAGGGCCGCGAGTTCCGAAAGAATCTGCCGAAAATTCCCTTCTGCTTCGACACCAGGCGTCACGTTGGCATTAGCCATAGCACCGATGGCGGCGCTGTAGAGACGGGTTCCATCCGGAGAGAGCGGTTCATCAGAGAGCGGGATCGTGCCCAGCGCCAACCGAATGGCCTGGCGGAGCCGTTCCACAGCCGCATACCCATCTGTGGGGGCCGGCCTAACGAGATGGGGTTCAGCCGCGCGAGGTTCGGCAGGCTGGAGTTCGACGGGCCGGGGAACCTGCGCAAGGGAGCGGGGCGCTGGCGCTTTCTGCTCCATCTGGCGGCGCAGGAGGTTGAGGCTGGCGCCGAAGGTCCGGGTCTCGGTCTGGACGGTCTCCCTTGCCACGCGGCGGGCGGCCCTCAGGATCGCGCGGGTCCAGAAATGAAAGAAAATCAGCACCAGAACCGCGGCGGCCAGGATCTGCCATTCCCGGATCCAGTCATAGATCTGGGCAACCGCCGTCGGCAGCACGTGGAAGAGGATGAACTCGCTCCACGAAGCCAATGTGCCCGACCAGTCGTCTGTCCCCTGCATTCGTCCTTCAACCGGAAATCACATACCGGTTGCAGAATCGCATGCCGGTTCCGTCTCCACAATTGCACGCGCCAACCCGCCGCGCGAACGCACGGACCGTGCCGATAAGCGATTCGCCCCCTCGAGAATCCGGCTTTTTGGGCCCTGTGTCCGATTCTCGCACAGCAATTATTCGCAGCCACCTATCAACAACGGAAATTAACCACAATAATCGCAGAATTCGGAGCGAATGGGTGGGTGCGATCACGACAAGGAACTTCGGGCTTTTAACCCCGGCTTAACGCGCATCTACGACCCTACGCAGGTGTTGTTGCCGTCTGGGCACCGGAGGCCGTGAGCGATGTGGTGGGCATTTGCGATCGTGATTTGGACGCTTCTATCGCTCGTCGCATCCCCGCTGATTGGCGGCGTTCTCGCCGGCGGCCGTGCCCTCGAGGTTCGTGAAAAAGGCCTCTTCGATCTCGAAGGCCAGCGCCTGCAGCAGACGATCCGTTAAGCCGATCCTGGCGACACCCTTCCTGCCTTATTTGTAAACGAACCGTTACAACCCGTTTCGCAGGCCGCGGCGAAACCCCGCTATAGCGCCCTTTTCGCCGTTGGCACGGCGATTGCTTTTTACCCTCCAAAACCTGTGGTTCTGCATCTCACGATGACAGGACCCGTATTTGGGTCATGGGGTGTAAAATGAAGTATCTGGCTGGCGCGCTTGCGTCCGCATGCGTTCTTGTTCTGGCATCTGCGGCGAGTGCCGACACGATCATCGATCACACGAATGTCGTCGCTTACACTGGAAACCATTCGACAAACTATTTCGGCGGTTCGAGCCAGGGCGATGTCATCGGGTCCGGCTTTGACACGAGCAAGGTCGACATCACCGCGTCTTCGGCGGCCAACACGATCACGCTGAAATTCTATACGCAATTCGACGGCGACGAGCTGACGGCGAAATATGCCGACGTGTTCCTGCAACCCAGCAATGCGGATGGTTCGCCCTCCTCCTGGGGCTTCGGACTTTCGCTCGGTTATCAAAGCAATGGCCCCGGTCTTTATGATCTGGATGGCCCCTCGGACTACAAGACGTCGCAACAGATCTGGACTTCAAAGACGGACTACACCTATGGTGGCCTCTACGTGAAGCCGGAAGGCGGCACGGCCGTCGTGCCGACGCGCATCATCGGCGGAGACAAGCTGGGCGACTGGAAAGTCGTTGTCGACAAGGATCACGTGAGCGGCAACAATTACACGCTGACAATCACCCTGACCGCGGATGACGCCGATACGTTCAAGCAGCTCGGCGGATCGCAATATCTCGACCTGCTCTGGGGCACCGGCGATTGCGCCAACGATACGATCTACGCCCAATATCAGACGCCCCCGGTGAAAACGCCGGAGCCCGCATCGATCGCGCTCTTTGCCGGTGGATTCCTGGCTCTGCGCCGCCGCCGGAAATAGGCAAACGGCAAGCAGTTGTCAGGGGCTAGTGTGGAAAGTCTCAACCCACAATCCCGATGGACGGCCATAACCTGCGAAAAACCGTTGCATCGCTATGAAGCGGATCGCCTCGGTCAGACTTCGACCGCGGATTCGTGCAAGCGCCGTATCTCTGTGCGATAACGCATCCGACGGGCGAAAAGAAGTTTTAGCTTCGTGGCGTGCTCGAACGCCGCACGATTGCGCTGAGTCAGTTCGCGAGCGTCGAAGCGGCGTGCAGGCAAATCCAACGATGCAAAACGGCGCCAGTCCTCCATATAGGCATCATGGATTCCGGCCCACGGTTCGCACTTGCCCATCCATGGCTTAACGGCGCCGATGAAATGATAGATGCAAGGGGCGATTTTGGATTCTACGCCCCAGTGGCGGTATGGCGTGGTGAAATTCCATCTGGGCGAAAGCCGAACCCGACGGTGACGTGCTACCGCATTTAGCGCGCTCTGATCATGATAACTGCACTTTTCGACATTCCGCCGGAAGAACTCAAACGCTTCCGCCATCATCGCACCCCAAGTTGGCAGACGTGCCATCAGGACTCCGGAATTAAAATAGCCGTTCGGTCCATTGATGCCCAATCCGGCGAAGTATTCGCGTATGTGAGAGCCCATCGATCCGTTGATGCTCTGGATGAAGAACGCGGGATCCTCACCTGCGGCGATCACATCGGGGGGAGGGCGGTAGCGGATCAGCGGCGTGGGATCACGCACGATCCAAGTGTCTCCATCTATGTAGAGAATGCGATCATAATCGCGCGGCAAGTGATCGGCGAGAAAAAACCGCCCAAGAGACGAACGTGGAACATGCGTGCGGGCAAACTTACTTTCGTCGAATCCCGAGATCAGCCCGTCATCGAGCGCAAGAAATGTTAGCCCCAGAGACTCACAGGCTTCCGCGACTTTGCGGCTGGTATCCGCGTCGATGCCGATAGTGAACAAAAAAATGTCCGCTGCCGAGGGCGTCACCCAGCGGCGCAGGGATGTCGCTGACACAAGCGTCGGCCACAGGAAATTAATGTCACAGACATAGCAAATCGCACAGTCGCGCAAGTCTCGCATTTCGCCCCCCCCCGCCTGCATCCATAACCAATTTACCCGGCGTTATGGACCTCCTACAGCAGACGCAAACCCCCAATAAGCAGCCAATTCAGATCAGCTGGACGCCCCGACTCAGCAACGTAAGGTAGAATACCGCACGTTTACACACTCGCCAAAGATGATTTCGATACGTCTTGGAGTCGTGAAGCTCGACAAGCAAATTATCGTATCTCAGAATCAGCGCCTTCTGCGGATCGCAGGTCGGGCTCGAAACGATTCCCCGAGGTGCGATATCGAAAATATCGCTCCGAGCATGCCCTGCCCTGATGGGGGCGATCCGAAATCCCCCCGCTATACGTTCAGCCTCCACCCCACGGCACGATATCCCATTGAGGCGCCATCCCGTCCCTCGGCTTCACCGGACGCGCTTGGAATTTCTCCCAAGCATCGCGCGCGCCCTTGACGTTGAGGTCGACAGCAGCGGCCAGCGCGGGCTGCAAATTGCCCGGATATCCGCCCGGCGATTGTGCGCCGCCCATCATCTCGCCCGGCAACACATTCAGCATGCGCGCCATCTCCGAGCCGCCGCATTGAAGCCCCGGCGGGGGAGCGACCTTTGCCGCGAATTCGAACGTCGCCTTGTAGGTATCGGCCCAACTGGTGAAAAAACTGCCATCGGGATGTTGGGCAATCATCCTGTAAGGCGTTGCCAGGATCCAGCAATAGCCGGGGTTTATCATTCGTTGAACGGGATATTCCGCCTTCCACTGGGCGAACGGCCGTGCCACTTCAAAACCCAACTGCACGACATACCCTGCTGCCCATGTCAGATAATCGTCCATCCAGGGAGAATATTCTCCAACGCCATGGGAGCCTGGGTTCATGATGATGTGCAACATGCTTGCGTTGCGATTATGCGTGAACTTCTTGTCGTTGTCTTTGAAATTGGCCGCGAGCTCTCGCAGCAGCGTGGCTTTCATGGGGTCGGAATCGGGCGTGATATATGCGGCCTGAGCCAGCGTGCGCAGAGACCATGCCTGGCCGCGCACTTCATCCCAATTCACAAGGCCATCCTTGAAACCGCGATATTCCGGCGCGGTTCCCCATGAATTCCACTGCGACCAGAATTGAAGCTCCTCGAGATAGTAGCGATCGCCCGTGACAAGATAGGGAATGAAGGCAAGCGATGGTTCATGCGCGGTTTGCGCCACCAGCGGGGTGTCATGTCCGCCGGTAATGGGCGTTTCGAGATTTTTGGGGCGCCCGACATAATTCGAATGCGTGCTCAGATACGGATATTCTTCGCTCGTCGTGGGCCGGCCGGTCTTTTCGTTGCGATAGTGCGATCCGAAACCGCCGCTCAAATCTCCGGTCTGCATCGTTACGTCGTAGGCACGTTTGTCCATCGTGAGAAGGTACAACGCCGTCCAGCTCGGCAACGGCGCGATGTCTCCTCTGCCGCCGGTCGTCGGCATGTAGGGCAAGATGATGCCAGGCTCCAACGGATCGTGTTTGCTGCGCTGGAATTCGGCATAAAGATCCGAAACAGCGCTGGAGAGATTTGCCGATTTCGCCCCGTAATTTGGTATCACGCGAGCCTTTTTCAGATAATCGAGATCCTGTTTGACATAGGCATCGGCCGCGGCATTCAACCAGAACACTTTCCGCCACCGGGTTTGCACCGGTTGAATCATGCCCGCTTTTTCAAACGCGGATTTCCCACCAACCGAAATGCGCGCGTCATAAACTTCCGTGCGGCGGCTAGGGACCCATGTCCAGGCGTTTTCGATGTCGGCTTCCACACGAACAGGCTGACCCTTGCCATAGCTGCGGATGCCAAAGCGCACCGCCATATGCGGATCGGCCTTTCCTTGCGCATCCCGCAACGGGCCTGCAACCCACCATTCGGTGACCAGCGAACCAGAAAGCCATGTCTGCGGCTTGCTATGAGCGATGAGATCGCGCGCGGACCCCATGAGATGTTTGCCATCGAGCGAAAGATCGACTTTCGCATCGAAATCCGGCGGCAGGTCCGCGATGTTGAGGGGTGGTGTCTGCTTCAGCGCGCCGCGCACCAGAGTCACCGGGAATTCATCGCCCTTGGCAAGATGCGGGATCACGACCGTGACAACGGCGTGACGCAAGGAACCGTCGGGATGTTTTGCCTTGATATCGATCTGTGAGGGCAGATCGTGCCCCGCCTTGTCCTTCGCGACGACGGAGGTACCGGGGGGCACATCGCCCTTCGCGAATATGGCGCCAAACGTGACCGGCACCTGATCGTGAACGCCTTCGCCGCCCACGACATTGTAGGTGACTATCCCCGATGGGGATGGCGCTGCGGCAGCAGGCGCAGCCAACGATGCAAAGGCGGAGAGAAAGATGCCTGCCGCGAGCGCCGCAATGCGGCCGCGGATCATCTGCACATTGTCTCGTTTCATATTCATCATCGGAATTTCCTCGCGCAGACAGTGCCTGCTTCGGCTTACATCCCCACGATGCGGAGATAGACCGAAATCAAAACACAAATTGTGAGAACCGCGTAAAAAACAATTGTCCCCAACTCGGTCTGCTCGGGCATTTCGCCCTTGCGAAGGAACCGGTCGGGATCGGTAGAATAATTCATCTGATCGTTATCGGGTATTTGAGGCATGAGGTTGCTCCAATGGCCTTCAGGCCGGCAAGGGGTTCTCGCCGATCAGCCCGCTGGCTGCAGCACCGCTGGCCACCTTCTTCTTGGCGGCGGCCGTCGCGCGGGCGAGAGTCAGCAGGGGCATCAGAAGCGCCACATCGAGAATGAACACATCGTAATAAGCCAGACTCAGGGCCGCACCGCCGACACAGAACGCAATCAGGCTGATCTGGATCATCGATGCCATCTGATAGATCCATTCAAGCTCGGGGTTTCCGCGCGACAGTTTGCGAATCCGCGCTGACGTGACAAACGCTCCCGCAATCAGAACCAGATAGATGATCAGCCCGATGAACCCGTGTTCGCCCAGCACCTGGAAGTAGATACTGTGCGCGGCATGCGCCGTTACGCCGGGCAAATATGTGTTGAAAATCTCCTTCAGCTGCGGCCCGTAAAAGCCCACCCCCAGCGGGAAATGATCGCGCGCCACATAGAACGCGACCTGCCAGGCATCCACGCGGCCCTGGAACGAGGCATCAGTGCTGACATCCGAGATCGTTTGAACGCGTTCGTGAAAACTTTCCGGCATGAAGTTGAACACGGGGATGGCCACAAGCGCGAGCAAGGCGAGATAGAGAAACCGGTGCCGCGTCCGGAATATGCCGGCAACCGCAATCGCGACCAGCCCCAGAAGCGCGCCGCGTGAATAGCTGCCGACCACCGAGACAACCGTAAGCGCCATGGCGAAAAGCGTACCGATCGCCAGCCATCTGTGGCGCGTTTGCAGCCGCAAGTAATTGGCGAGCGGCAACACCATGAGAAGCGCCAGCGCCAGACTGTTGTTATCCTCGATAAAGGAACTCGGCGGCCCCACGACATGGTAATGGCCACCGGTTTGCAGCGTGAACACACCGCCCTTCACGCCATAATAGAAGAGCGAGATGACGATAACCCACATGAGCGCATGCAACCGCACCTTGTTTGTCGCCATGGCGGCCACAAAAAGCCCCAGGAAGATCGTCTTCCAGCTGCGATCCCAAAATTGCCACGACCAGCTCGGCTTGAAGGCGAAGAAGGAATTGAACGTCATCCACGCCAGGAAAATGATGAAGGTCCAATAGATGAAATGCGGCGGGGGCAATTTGCGATCTTTGGAGGCGAACCAGGCGATGATCGTCGTCGCGGCTATGATTAGATTGAGGGGGATGGACCGCGAAAACCCCCAGGCTTCCATATGCGGCACCGCGATCGAAATCCACGTCCAGATCAGGATACCGGCATAGGGATAACGCAGGATGACGGGAAGGCTGCCGAAGAGAACCGCAACCAGAGCAATGTCGCGCATGTCAGGCGGCCTTTGTGGAATCGAATGAAGAGAAGGCCGGGCCCACGAGGATCACCACGGTTATTCCGTATCCCTGAGAGAAAATTTTGGCCGCCCTTTGGGGCGCACCGCGCGAGGAAGCTTCATGGCAAAGATGCCTTTCGTTTCCCCATCCGGCAGGGAATCATTGGTAACAAACCAGTGCACGAGGACGAAGATCGCCACCATCGCCAGGCCATACCAAATCGAATTCACTGCTCAATCCTCCATACGCGAGGAGACATCCCCGAAAGTATTACTCTAAGACAGACATATTCAGCTTCGTTAAAGGCAGGGAACCAAAAACATGCCCAGCCCATGAAAGGTCTCCGAGCGCCGCGAAATCAAGCAGATTTCGGTTAAAAAAGCCACGCTCTCCACGGAGGACGGTCCTCCGCGGCGGCGACCAGAGCCGATACCGATGACCGGGTAGCACCGTGAGATTTGTTAACTTTTCCTGCCAGTTAACGATTGCGCCGCTTATTCCAAATGCGAGTTCCATGGTAGTGATCGGGGGCAAGCGGCGATTTCCTTCCGTGCGCAATGAGTTCCAGATTCGCACCACCGGGCCGAGCGATAGATATGTCCCACGTCAACGAACAGGGTGTACGCCTCGGCACGATCGAACCCCGACGTGAAATCCTTGCCCTGACATCACTGCGCGGCGTCGCCGCCCTCGGCGTGGTGATATTCCACTTTCGCGATCAATTCGGCTCCGCAATCGATCTCGACAAGTACACCGTCTTCTTTTCCCGTGGCTACCTGCTTGTCGATTTCTTCTTCGTCCTCAGCGGATTTGTGATCGCGCTTTCCTACACGCATTTTTTCGCGGGCGGCTTTTCTGCCAACAAGTATGGCGTTTTTCTCGCAAAGCGGCTGGGCCGTATCTACCCCCTGCACATCGTCGTGCTCGCAGGCTTCGTGCTCAGCGAAGCCGCCAAATATCTGGTGGCGACATCGGCAAATCCGCCATTCTCGGTAAACACCTTCAATGCATTGATCGCCAACATCCTGCTGATACAGGCATGGGGCATCTTCGATCACTTCACCTGGAATCATCCTGCCTGGTCGATCAGCACCGAATGGTTCGCCTATCTGATCTTTCCATTTCTGGCGGCCGCCCTGTCCAAGGCGCGTTCTTATACTGCCATCGGCGTGGTCGTCGCAGCCTGCCTTGCGGAGCTTGCATGGCTGGAAAGATACACCGGCGGCGACACACCGGTTTCTCTCTTTCTGCTGCGATGCATTCCGTCTTTCGTGCTGGGGATGGTTGTCTACAGGCTGGGATTGTTCATGCCTCACCGGATGCAGGAAATTCTTGCAAGCAACAGCGCATTCGCGGCATCGCTTCTTCTGTCGGTCGTCGTGATCGCGTTGCCGGTGTCGGATGTCGCCGCTATCGGCGCCTTCTTCCTCACCGTCCTTACCGGAAGCGTCAGCCCCGGCCGGGTGGCGGCAGCGCTCTCAAAGGGGCCGCTTTATTTCCTGGGTGTTATCTCATACTCGATCTACCTGGTTCACACGCTCCTGCAACGGGTGTGGCAGATGCTGTTCCAGGTTGTTTGGCACAGCCATATCGGAACGGCCGAAGCGTGGATCGTATTCTTTGTCCTCGTGAGCGCGGTGATTGCCGTCAGCAAAATCACCTATGACCTTATCGAGAAGCCGGGCCGGGATATGGTATCAAAGCGGATCGTGCCGTTGATGCGGCCACGCCTCAATTCGCCAAAGCTCGGCTGAAGAAGCGCGATGTTTCTTCATACGTCCTGTGCGGCTTCAGACCGATGAAATGCGCGATGGTGGGCGAATGAACGACCCAGCTGCGCGGCAGATGCGAAATTCCGAACCAGAACCTGCTCGGTTTGTCGATGCGAGAGTCGCCCCGGGCCGGATCGAACCGGCAGTTGCGCGCCCTCCATGTGGTGACCATCAGTGAACCCTGATCGGCCGAACCGCCGAGCGGATCGATCCGAAATTCGCCCATCGCGGCACCCAGAAAAGGTTCATCGGCATATTGCCCCGCCCTGCCCTGATGGATGTTCGACAGCAGATCTCGGTGGTCGCGATACAATTCGTGTAGCCGATCGAAAAACCGCTTCGCCTCGGGGCCCTTCTTGAAATAGAAAACGCCGCTGTTCATCTGCACGACGTAAGGTATCGACAGCGCCTTGCAGACCGTCTCAAAGTCGAGCTTGTTCCACGTTCCCGTGGTGCGCTTTTCACCGGTCATGCCGAAATAATTCTGCGAAAGTGCCGCCCAGTGCCGGTCGATGTCCGGCTTGACCAGCAGGCAGTCCGCATCGATGTACATCGTCTCCTCGAACGGCGTCACATCGTAAAGCCGAAGCTTGTTCATGCAGCCGATATAATCCGGCAGATCGGCGAGATTGACGGTGTACTCGAAAAGTGCGGCTGCTTCCGGCGGCAGATTGACCTTGTCGTTGTAAACAAGGCACCGCGGACGCTTGGAATCGAAATATTTGAGGGAGCGCGCGAGGTTCAGCGCCATGTCCACATAGCGGTCATGATCCAGCGCAACCGTGATATATCCCTGCATCCAAAACTCTCCCGCGCGGACCTTGCCGCCGCTATACCACAGCCTAGCAAAATTCCACCGTTACCGCCGCAATCCCACCGGAATTAACCTTTACCCGCCCGGCGCCAGCATTCTTCAATTCAACAATGCCAAATCCGGGGTGCGAAGAAATATGGAAGGCGGGGGATTAACAGATGGGTATAGATCGCCGCCCTAAATCGACAGGGCGGACCGTTCGCGCAGGAACAGCCACGGTGCCAGCCGTTCCTCCACCACCTTCCCGTCGGGGCGCGCCACATCTTCCGTTGCAATGGGAATGCGGCCGACAATATCGGATGTCAGCCAGCCACGCGGACACGGGTTGAGCACCGGATCGCTTGTGAACAGCAGCCGATAGCCGGCATCGCGCGCGGCGCGCGCAGAGCGGTTGTCGTAGCGGCCATGCGGAAACGATATCGAAAGCTCGGTGGTGGAATCGACATTGGCGGAAAGCCATTCACGCGCCGCCGCGATGTCCTTTTCCGCGCGATCCACCAGCGAGAGCGGCAAATGCGAGGAACCGTGCGCCCCGATGCTTACGCCTTTTTTGCGCATCGCGCGCAGCTCGCCCGCATCGAGTGCGAGATTGCCGCCATACATTTCGCGCAACGTCGCGCAATAGGGCTCAAGCGCGGCTTCGCGCTTTTCATCGGAAAGCGCGCCATAGCGCAGCAACAGGGAAACGCTCTGCATCGAACCGCGCGTTTCGCTTCGCGAGCTGCCGTTGCCGGAAGCTGCCGCCCACAATTCATCATAGCTCGCCCTGCCCGACCGCAGCGCCCAAAGCAGGGTTTCCTGCCACCAGTCGGCAGGTTGCGAAACCGCCTCGGTGGCCGCGAACAGAACCCAGGGCACGCCCGAGGCTTCCAGCACCGGCAGGGCGTAATCGAAATTGTCCTTCCAGCCGTCGTCGAAGGTCACAAGAACCGGATAAGGCGGCAGAGGGCGGATCGCCTCTCGCGAGGCCAGCACATCTTCCAGGCCGACGGGCGTGTGGTGGCGCTTGCAGAAGTCGAGCACGCTTTGGAGGAGCGCCGGGGTCACCGTGTAGTCGGGGTCTGCATCGACCCTCTTGGCTACGTCCGGCGGAAGGACGCGATGGAACATCAGAACCGTCAGGCAATCGCGATTGCGCGCCCGATGCCACAGCGAAAAGCCGCCGGACCGGGCAGCCGCCACCTTCACCCATTTCTTGAATGTCATGGCATTCCCCCAGGAAAGGCGATGGCATCTTGCGGGGGCGGCGCAAGCTTGTGTGTTCTGTGCGGCATTGGGGAAAATATGAAAGGCCGAAATCGCGCCGGATTGCGCCGCGTCCGGGCGAACTAGTCAAGACCTTGAACGGGAATGCGTTAGCCGCTCGTCTACCTTGAGAGGGTTTTGCGCCCCAAGAGTCAGCGGCAGAGACAGTTTGGGGGCCTTCGGCCCAGCCAACCTTCTGTGAGCCTCCCAATTCGATTTTAGGTTAATCCATAGAACTGCAGAAAATCTCCAAAAATATCCCGTCAAATCAACCCCTTATGGATTATCACGTCCCCCGCGAGCGAAGCGGAAAACCGAACCGGCGAGGCATCGCCAGCCACGAGCCTGTTTATCCATACCGTTTCCTCCAAAGGAGACAGGGGCTCCGGCGCCAGAGCCAGGAATGTCGGAGAATTTTGCTTGCACGCGAGATACGTAAAATTTCTTTATCCTCAGATACTTATGCCGGTTTCGAAAGGTCTGTTAACCATATTTAACCGGTGTCCCGAGAATTTACACTTTCTTTACACTTTAAGCCCGAATGGCCAGAAAACCTTGGAATCCCTGGGGTGGCACGGCTCATGCTTTCTTAATGTTCAGCTAGCCCTCAAGGGTAATGCGTGGGGTTCTGAAAGGAAGAACAATGAGTATCAAATCTCTGATTTTCGCAGCGGGTCTTGCCCTGGGTGCGGTTTCGATGGCGGCTCCCGCCTCTGCCACCGGCATTACGGGCAGCGTGCAGTTTTCCGGCCTAGCCACCATGAATGGCCCGGTCGCCACGGCAACCGAAATTGATTTCGGCACACTGTTCGGCCACCCGAATGGTCTGCAGATCCTGACGGGAACCAACTCATTTACGGTCTTCGCCCCGTATGGCGAGGTCGGCACGATCAACAACATCCAGCTGTCGGTCGGCTACTCCGACCCTTCGCTCTACACGATCACGCTCGCGGTCCCGGCCACGACGCTGTCGTTCAACCTGACCGACGTCTATCTGGTCGATCGCACGGGCGGAACGCTGACCCTCAAGGGCAACGGCATCCTGCACCTTACCGGCTTTGACGACACCCCAGGCAACTTCGTCCTGACGGCACAATCGGCGGGCGACGCTCAGTTCTCGTTCTCCGCATCGTCTCTGGCCTCCGTGCCGGAACCCGCCTCCATCGCCCTTCTGGGTGCTGGCTTGGCCGGTCTGGGCATGCGCCGCAAGAAGCGCGCTTCGTAAGAAACGCATTCTGATCTTGGGTAAAGGGCCGGTCGCGAGACCGGCCCTTTCCTTTTGGCGTTAGGAATAAGTCCCGTATACGCGCCGGCGTGAACGGCTCCCCGACAAAGGCTTGCCTCGGCAGGCCATGGGGGCTAGCAACGGCGGATAACCGCGAACCGGGGTCGAGTGTGAGCGTTCTTGTCACGGGTGGGGCCGGGTATATCGGCAGCCATATGGTTCATGCGTTGGTCGACAGGGGCGAGCATCCCGTCGTTCTGGACAATCTCTGTACCGGTGTACGCGGCCTGGTGGCCGAAACCGCGACTTTCGTCGAAGGCGACATCGCCGACATCACGCTGGTGCGCGAGCTGATCCAGGATCTGGGCATCGACGCGGTGATCCATTTCGCGGGCTCGGTGGTGGTGCCGGAGTCCGTGGAGAACCCCCTCTTCTACTATGCCAACAACACCGCGTCTTCGCGCGCACTGATCGAAGCCTGCGTGCTGGAAGGCGTCCAGAATTTCGTGTTCTCGTCCACGGCCGCGGTTTACGGCACACCCGAAACGATGCCGGTTTCGGAAGATGCGCCGACCGATCCGATCAATCCCTATGGCCGCTCCAAACTGATGACGGAGTGGATGCTGCGCGACACCGCGCAGGCCCATGATTTCCGTTACGCGGCGCTGCGCTATTTCAACGTGGCCGGTGCCGATGAAAAAGGCCGCACGGGCCAATCGACACCGCGCGCAACCCATCTCATCAAGCGGGCTTGTCAGGCATCGCTCGGGCGCGTGCCGAGCCTTGGCATCTTCGGAACGGATTTCCCCACGGTCGACGGTACGGGCGTGCGCGACTACATCCATGTGATGGACCTGATCGCGGCGCATCTGCTGGCGCTAGATCATCTGCGCGAAGACGGGCAATCGATTATCTGCAACGCCGGCTATGGGCATGGATTTTCCGTGCGCGAAGTGGTGCGCGCGGTGGAACGCATCAGCGGCCAGCCGCTGCCCGTCGAGGAAGGCCCACGCCGCGCGGGCGATCCGGCGGCGATCATCGCCAAT
>BFBZ01000655.1_pt2 | contig 13445 bp, 10 predicted proteins | sample 1888401 | NCBI WGS metagenome assembly BFBZ01 (sample SAMD00112614, study PRJDB3348) | symbiont metagenome | host: Chara braunii | reverse complement strand
AAAGGAACAGGCCGTACTGCCAAGAGCGATTACGCTTCCTACCTGCAGTTCATGAAAAATCAACTCACCGAATTGCTCACCAATTATGGAGAGATCATGTCGATCTGGTTCGATGGGCATTGGGACCAGACCGCTCCCGAAGGATCGAATGACAGGAGTTCGCGGATAGACTGGAAGTATAACGAGATATATGGACTCATTCATAAGTTGCAACCGCAATGCATGATTGGGAACAACCACCATCTTTCGCCGTTGGACGGAGAAGATTTCCAGATGTTTGAAAGAGACCTGCCCGGAGAGAACAAATCGGGCCTGAGTTTTCAGAAAGCTTCTGCGCAACTGCCGTTGGAGACCTGTGAAACCCTTAATGGCGCCTGGGGTTATAATATCACCGACAGAAACTACAAAACAGCAGGGCAGGTGATTCAACTATTGGTAGGCGCTGCGGGACGCAATGCTAATTTGTTATTGAATATAGGGCCCATGCCCAACGGACTCATCCAGTCTGAATTCACCGACACGCTGGCCCTTGCCGGTCAATGGTTGAAGCAATACGGCGAAAGCGTTTATGGTACCAGGAATGGACCGGTTGCTCCGCAGGCCTGGGGTGTGAGCACACAGAAAGGCAAATTCGTTTACCTGCACCTTTTCAAAAAACCCGAGAACAATAAAATAACGATCGACGGATGGCAGCAGCGAATCAAAAACGCGTCTTTGTTTACAGGTAAAGGTGTTGTGAAAGTTGAGCAGCAATCGGGCCAGTTGATCATACCAACAGATGCGATTGATGTAACAGGCCCCGATACCATTATCAGCCTTGAACTGGAATAGCATATTCTTGTTCACCCTTTACCATTTTGTACACCCGGAATACCAGGAAGGCACAAATTACAATCACCAGTGATACCACATAGCCCAGTGTATTGTAATGCTGCAAGGGACTGTGTTTGGTAGGTTGTGTAACGATCAGCCCCGCACAGATGGCGGCAAATCCGCCAGCCATTTGTTGAAGGGATGAATTGATACTCATGAATGCGCCACGGTCTTTCATTTGCGGAACGCTGGTAGTAAGTGTGGTGGCCGGGATSATACGGCTCATGATACCCATGAACATGATCATGTTGATGAGGATGACCTGCCATAAAGGGATAGGCGTAATATTCGTATAGATCAGCACCATGATAATGGCCACGGTAGAACCGAAAACAAAAAGATTGTATTTGTCGATCTTATCGCTCAGCTTACCTATCAGCGGCATGATAACGATGGATGCGATACCGGTAGCCATGAATACGATGGGCAATTGTTCCTGCATGATGTTCACATTGTTGATGAGGAATGCGCTTCCGAAAGGCATGAGCATGAATCCGCCGATCGACAGGAATGCAGTAGCGGTAAAGCCCGTCTGGTAGCGTTTATTCGAAAGGGTATGCCATAGGTGAAGAAAAGGATGTTTGTCTGACTGTATGGCCAGGTGTTTGTCAACCGGCTTCATACGGAAGAATGCCAGCAGGAAGATGCATACACCCGCTATCACGATCATCGTAAAAGCGGCGTGCCACCCCCAGGCATTGGCAATGTACAAGCCGATGGGAATACCCAGCACCTGGCTGGCGGCGAATGACATCTGTATAAATCCCATCACGCGGCCGCGTTGGTGAACTTCAAACAGATCGGTCATGATGGCCATACTTACTGAGCCGATCACACCACCAAATAGACCCGTTACAATTCTGGCGATGAGCAGCATCGTATAACTGTTGGCAGTGGCGCAGCATAAGGTTCCGATGATGAATCCGGCATAGAAAAACAACAACAGTTTTTTCCGGTCGAATTTATCGGCAAAGCCTGCTGCCAGTATACCGGAAATGCCGGCGCTGAAAGCATAACTGGATACGACCAGTCCGAAACGGGCAGGGATGATATCGAGTGATTTCATCAATATATCGCCCAAAGGAGATAGTACCATGAAGTCCAGTATAACGGTAAACTGCAGCAGCGCCAGCATGGCGATGATGAATTTCTGGTAGCCAGAAAAAGGGCTTAGTACGGGTTGCTTGGGTTCCATAGGCGGAAATTAAGCTGAATGCCCGTCATGGCAACAAAGAATCTGGTAAAATTATTTGTGTGGTAAAGCGGCTCTTTTAAAGGAGCATCCTTTTGATATGCCAGTCCATCGAATGCGGACCAGGCCCTTTTACCAGGTAAAAGATCATCAGTACAAGCACTAGTATAGATAATACCGGCTGGGTATCAATGCCCATGATGCCATGCGCAGCATGTACAAAGAAAACGGCACCGATGAGTACGGGTAATTGTACAATGATGGCGAAGCTGGTAAAGAGYCCCAGTAAGATCATCATGCCTCCAAAGAAGTGCGACCAGGTAACATATCCTGCGATCCAGTGCGACTGATCGGCAAACCGGCTGGTGCCTATCAGGGCTTCCAGGTCAGGTGTATGGCTGATGAAACTGAGTCCTTTGAACCAAAGCAAGATACCCAATGCGCATCTTAAGAGGAGGAGCGCGAAAACCATCCGGCTGTCGCGCGGCGTGTCGAGGCGGTGTAGGAGGTTCATGTTACAACTTTTTAGCGTTGGCAAAAACCACTTACTAAGTTACTGCGGAATAGCTGTATATGCAAGGATAGATTGTTAAATTGTATTTTTGAAYACATGCGACTGAAATTCATTTGGATAGGGATCATATTTGCCATTTTATGGTCGTCGGCTTCGGCTGCCACCAAATTTGGACTGCAATCGGCCCAGCCTTTTGTGATTGCCGTTTCGCGTTTTTTTTTGGCCAGCTTCCTGATGCTGGGGGTATCGCATGGCATTTTCCGTAAAAGATTGCCGGTTGGAAAAGAATGGAAGCAATTGATCATCTATGGTTTGCTGAACATCAGCATTTACCTGGGTTTATATGTGTTGGCCATGCAAAAAATTGCGGCCGGTATCGGCAGCCTGGGAACAGCTACCAACCCGGTGATGATCAGTTTTATCTCGACGCTTTTTTTAGGGCAAAAAATGACCGTGAAAAATATTGCCAGCCTGCTGCTTTGCATGGCCGGTGTTTTTGTAGCGGCTTATCCTTTGCTGGAAAACAGTTATGCAAGCACCGACGGCATATTGATATTGCTGGCCAGCATGCTGAGTTATTCTGTAGGCGCTATCTATTATGCGCGGCAAAAATGGAACGACCTGAATACGCTCACCATCAATGGATGGCAAACACTATTGGGTGGTATCTTTTTATTACCGGTATTGTTGTTCACTTATCGCCATGAACAAAACAGCTGGGATTACCGGTTGATCGGCTCTGTTGTGTGGCTGGCATTGCCGGTATCCATCGGCGCGGTACAATGCTGGTTGTGGTTGCTCACGGTGAACCCGCTGAAAGCATCGTACTGGTTATTCCTTTGTCCTGTATTCGGATTCATCATTGCTAGTATTACCCTGCATGAGCCACTGGGTATTTACACGTTGATGGGTGTGATGATGGTGGTGGCGGGCCTTTACATCATACAACAACAACATACGGTAAAAAAGTGATGATACGGTTTACCTGAATAACATTAACTTAATCGACTGTTCACGCCTGCTTTACATTCGGGAAGGTACTTTGTAAAACCTTTCGCAATGAAAGCACTCTTCAGCGCCTGCTGCATCTTCTTAGCCGTGGGACTGGCAGCGCAAAACACGCCAGCTGCCCGCAATGTATTCATCATTACTACCGATGGATTCAGGTGGCAGGAGGTCTTCAACGGCGCTGACGCCACACTCATCTCCGACCCTGAACTGGTAAAAGATACCAGCTTACTGAAAACAGAATTCTGGGATGCCGATATGGAAATACGCCGCAGAAAATTGCTGCCGTTTTTCTGGAATGTAATTGCGCAAAACGGACAATTATTAGGCAATCGTGCTTATGATAACCGCGTGAATGTAGCCAACCTGTATAAGATCTCTTATCCCGGGTACAATGAAATACTGTCGGGCTTTGCCGACTACCGGTTCATACCTAATTTAACTGTTCGCAACAGGAACCAAAACATACTGGGATACCTGAACAAACAAGCTGCTTATGCTGGCAGGATCGCAGCTTTCAGCTCATGGAATGTGATGCCATATATACTGGATGAAAAGCACAACGATTTTCCTGTGAACAGCGGATATGAAATGCTGGATGAAACAACGGATACTTTGCATATACTCATCAACCAGGTGCAGCGAAATATAGCCGGGCAATCGAATACGCGACATGATATGCTTACTTATGAGAGCGCAAAATCTTACATAGAAGAAAAACATCCCAGGGCGCTTTTTCTCGGATTCGGGGAAACGGATGAGTTCGCGCACAAGGGACAATACGATACTTACTTGCAGAAAGCCCACCAGGTAGATATGTTGATTGCCGATCTATGGTATTATGTGCAAACAGATCCTTTTTACCGGAACAATACCACGTTCATCATCACCACCGATCATGGCAGGGGGAGAGGCGCTTCCTGGAAGGGACATGGGTTCTGGGTAAAAGGGTCGGGCGAAACCTGGATAGCCATGCTGGGAGCAGGCATTGCACCTTTAGGCGAAATGAAAGAAAAGCAGCAACGCTACCAAAAGCAGGTTGCTGCCACTGTATCTCATTTGCTGGGTGAAGCATTTATTGCCACACATAATGTAGCAAGTCCGATGGCATTACCTAAAAACCAACCGCAGCAAACAACAGGCAATGAGGTGGCGGTCAGCAATCATACCACTGCTATTGCAACTGCAGATGCCAACAAATAATATCCTCACTCACCTGCATAAGCTTTCTCCAGCAGGGCGATATCGATCTTGGTCATTTTAAGCATGGCCTGCATAACACGGTTGGCTTTTTTGGCGTCTATACCTCGCATGAATTCACTCAATATGGGCGGTACAATTTGCCAGGAAAGTCCGAACTTATCCTGCAACCATCCACAGGCTTGGTGCTTGCCTCCATCGGCAGCCAATTTTTCCCAGTAATAGTCTATCTCTCCCTGTGTATCGCAATTCACCACAAAAGAAACAGCAGGTGTGAAAGAAAATTCCGGTCCGCCATTCAGTGCAAGGAATTGCTGGCCATTGATATGAAAACCAGCTACCATTACGGATCCTTTAGGCCCGGGCCCTGCTTCTCCGTAATAGGAAACATCTCCCACTTGCGCATCTTTGAAAATAGAAACATAAAAGTGCATGGCTTCCTCAGCCCGGCCATTGAACCATAAAAAGGGCGTGATCTTTTGCATAGGTGTATTTTAATTGAATGATTGATATGCAGGACAAACCTACTCAACCAGCCAGATAATTTAAGGGTGCAAAAGCGACATTCTAAAGGGCTGTATACGACCATGCACTCCGTTGAAATAATTAATGCCACTGACCCGGCTGGTATGTTCCTACTTTCGGACGGAAAGCGATGTTGAGGCGATTATAACTATTGATGGCAAATATGGCCATGCTTAAATCGATCAACTCATCTTCAGAGAACTGCACCCTTGCTTCCTCATAAATTTCATCGGGTACCTGTCCGCCAGGTATGCGGGTGATCGCTTCCGCCCAGGAAAGTGCCGCACGTTCCCGATCGCTGTAAAAAGGCGCTTCTCTCCAGGCATCCAATATATATAAACGTTGCTCGCTTTCACCTTTCACACGTAAATCTTTCGAGTGCATATCCAGGCAAAAGGCGCAGCCGTTGATCTGAGATACCCTGAAATAGATCAGATTCAAGAGATGCTGCTCGATCAGCGATTGGTTCAGGTAGGTAGCAAAACCATACAGGGTTTTAAGGGCTGCTTGACCTTTTTCTTTCTCAAAAACATTGATTCTCGTTTTCATCTTAGGTTGTTTTAAGTTGTCTATGAATGTGTTACATCCTAATGACGAACCATGTATCCGGATTTGGACTATCCAATCTTAAAAAATCCTTTAAAACAAAACTTTTTAAAAATTTTATGAAGTTTTACCTACTTTTAAAACCCCAAACATTAATAATAAAATAATTTACAATGTTTGGCTGCTTGTATGACTACGAAAAAAAGCCGCTACCGGAGACAAATTATCAAGGAGCTTTTCTTTTCGCGCCTGCTTTCGGGAACCGAGCTGAGTGCCAAAATTGACAAAAGCATCCCCCTTACCAATAAGCTGCTGAGCGAATTGGTGAGCGAAGGCGTAGTAGTGGAAGATCATTTGGGTGTTTCCTCCGGAGGAAGAAGGCCCATTGTCTATTCCATTACTTCCGACGCATTATATGTAGTATCTGTGGCGATGGACCAGTTGTTTACCAAGATCGCCATCATGGATATGTCGCACCGGTTTGTAACACAGGTAGACAAAATCTCCCTTCCGCTGGCCAATAATGAGCAGGCGCTTTCCAGACTTTCCGAAGAAATACAAAAAGTTATTCAGGCATCGGGCATTGCGCCATCCAAGATTGCGGGTATTGGCATTGCCATGCCTGGTTTTGTTGATGCCCAAAAAGGGATCAACCATACTTTTTTAAAGGGACAGGAAAAAAGTGTTACAGAAACAATTGCAGAAGTAACCGGCTGCCAGGTATTCATCGACAACGATTCCAGTCTGATTGCATTGGCCGAACAGCGCTTTGGAGCCCATAAGTACCACGATAATACACTGGTCATTAACCTGGGTTGGGGAGTAGGATTGGGTATGATATTGAATGGACGATTGTTCAGGGGTGATAATGGGTTCGCGGGTGAATTCAGCCATATTCCGCTTTTCACCAATAACAAGCTTTGTGAATGTGGTAAGACGGGATGTCTTGAAACCGAGACCTCGTTGTTGGTCATACTCGAGAAAGCCATCAAAGGTTTGGAAGAAGGAAGGGTATCGATGCTGGAAAACCTTTCTGTGGATAATCCCGAAACAGGTTTTGAAGCGATCATCAAGGCGGCSAATAAAGGCGAYGCTTTTGCTACGGAGTTGCTTTCAGAGGTGGGTTACTCTATAGGAAGGGGTGTGGCGGTGCTGATCCATATACTCAACCCGAAGATGGTCATCATCAGCGGAAGAGGGGCTAACGCCGGTAAAGTATGGGAAGCGCCGATCCAACAGGCGCTGAATGTGCATTGTATTCCCCGATTAGCGCAAAATGTAAAATTATCGATATCTGCCATGGGCGCCAATGCAGAGCTGATGGGCGCCGCATCGCTGGTGATGGACAATTACGAGGTCTATAATTAACAATCTTTCATTTCCCAGGCCAATATGTATCAACTAAAATTCAAAAACAACCAAAACATGAAAACGCGAATGCAAGTGCTGCTCGCTTTACTTTGTTTGCTTCTTTGCAACACGGTATTGCTGGCGCAAGAAAAACGTACAGTTGCCGGTGTGGTAAAAGACCCCCGGGGCGCAGCTTTGGCAAGTGCCACTATACGTGAAACGGGCACCAGTAACAAGACTACTTCGGATGCCAACGGCGCTTTTTCACTAAAAGTGAAACCAGGCGCTACCATCGTCATCAGCTATGTGGGCTATGACGATTTCACACTCAAAACCGGTAGCGGTAGCAGTTACACGGTGACCTTACAGGATAAGATCGGTTCGGTACAAGATGTGGTGGTAACTTCTTTGGGTGTTTCCAAAGGCAAGAAAGCTTTGGGATATGCCCAAACAACCATCAAGGCAGAACAATTGACTGAAACCGGTACTCCGAATTTTGCAACAGCTTTGTATGGTAAAGCTCCTGGCGTTCGCATTGGTGCCACACCCGGCGGTGCTACCAGTTCAGTGAACATCACCATCCGCGGCATCAACTCTATTACAGGTAAAACACAACCACTCATCGTACTTGATGGTGTGCCTATTCGAAATGGAGAAGCCAACAACAGCAACTACTGGGGCGATCAGCGTCTCAGGGGAAATGGCTTGCTGGACATCAACCCGGAAGACATTGACAACATCTCTATCCTCAAAGGAGCTTCTGCAGCTGCACTGTATGGTTCTGAGGCTGTGAACGGAGTAGTATTGGTTACTACCAAAAGTGCCAGCAAGGGCAAAAAAGGATTGGGTGTAGATGTGAACATGAACTACAGCGCTGACGATATAGCTTATCTCCCCCGTTACCAGAATGTAAGAGGACCTGGGATCTCAAAGAATGTTGTAGACCTGGGACAGAGTGATGACGGCTTTCTTTACCAGGACTACAATGGAAGTGGTGTAAAAGATACCAGGGGTGTGTTGGGCAGCAGTATCAACTTCGGACCTAAATTCGATGGCAAGCCAACACTGGCATGGGATGGCAAGATCAGACCCTATGTAGCACAGATCAACAACTATGCAGGATTGTTCAGAACCGCTAACAGTTCCAGTGTTAACGTGGCTATTTCTAAAGCTTCTGAAAACGCCAGCATGCGCTTTTCACTGACCCGCCAGGACAACCAGGGCATCAGCCTGGGCGCAGATAATACCAAGAATATTGCCGTTTTCAACGGAAGCTTCCGTCTGCACCCCAAATTCAGCACCGATCTGATGGTGAACTATATCAATCAGCATACACACAACCGTCCATATTCTATAGACAGGCTGACCAACAATTTTGGTGGTATGATGGGCAGGTTTGATAATGCCGACTGGTACCTGGCCAAATACAAAACCAGCAAGGGCTATCGCTATGTGACAGGAAGAAACACTCAAAGCCTGACACCCGCCGAGAACATCATATGGCCTGGCCTGCGTGGTGATATCATGGATTATGTTTGGCGCGTGAAGGAATACAATGAAGATGAGTACAGCAATCGTGTGATCGCCAGCATGACCAACAACTGGCAGATCATCGATAATCTGAGATTGCGCACCAGGGTTTCTAATGATTTCACCTCGATGCGTACGGAAACAAAACAATCTACAGAGATTCCATTGGCTTTTGGAAACTCTGGTTATTTTGGATTGAATGATTACCAAAACAGCCTTGTATACGGCTAAGCGTTGCTGACCTATACCAAAAAACTGACCAGCGATCTGGATCTGACTGCTATGGGAGGTTACAATGCCAGTAAGGAAATTACCACTACAATCAGCAGGGGTACGAATGGTGGTTTAAGCACAGAAAATTTCTTTGACATCAGTGCTTCAGTGAACCTGCCATCCAGTGGCTCTTCTCGTTTCTCTATAGTAAAAGACGCGTTTTTAGGAACCCTCAATGCGAACTATAAAGGCTATCTCTTTGTGGAAGGAACCGTGCGCAGGGACAGAACTTCTACCATGCACCCGAATAAAAACAGTTTCGTTTATCCTTCTGCGAATGCCAGCTTCATTTTCACAGAAGCCTTCAAAATGCCTGATTTCATCAACTATGGTAAACTGCGTGCTTCATGGGGTATCGTAGGTAACTATCCTGATGCTTACCTGGCCAATATCGCTTACAACCAGAATACATTGGGTGTTCAGGCAGTGGGTGGTCAGCCGGTATTGTATACTACCATCCCATCCAGCTTTGGTAATGATGGTATCAAGCCTGAGCAAAAGCGCGAATTTGAAATCGGTATCGAAGCCAGTTTCCTCAAAAAGCGCATTGAATTGGAAGCTTCTTATTACAATGCCCAGATCGTAGACCAGATACTGCCGCTGACACTGCCCGCTACTACGGGTGCTACATCTATCTTAACCAATATCGGTACTTTAAGAAATACTGGTATCGAAGTGGCTGTTAGAGGTATACCGGTTCAAACCAAACAATTCAAGTGGGAAGTGGGTGTAAACTTAGCTAAGAATAATGGCAAGGTAGAAAAATTGGCACCCGGTCTGACCAGGATGTTGCATGCAGATTATGATGGTAATGCCGCACAATTGATATCGGATGTAGGTCGCCCGATGGGAGATTTCTATGCACATCCCGTTGCAACAGACGATAAAGGAAACATGATCGTTGATCCGAATGGAATGTACAAAGTGGATCCGAACAAGATGGTGCGTATTGGAAATGCCATGCCTAAATTAACAGGCGGTATAACTAATACTCTTTCTTTCAAAGGCTTTATAGTAGATGCAACAGTAGATTTCAGGGTGGGCGGTTATGTAATGCCTACTGCACTTAACTGGATGACCAGCCGTGGTTTGACAGAAGAAAGTCTGAACTATATGGATAAAGAACATGGTGGTCTCAGTTACTACCAGAAAGCCAGTGGCGAAAGGGTATTGACGAGTGCTGCACAGGGACCCAATGGTGAGAAAGTGTACAATGATGGTATCGTACTTGCAGGTATAAAAGCAGATGGTTCTAAAAACGATTATATCGCATCTGCCTCTGATTACTATTGGACAGTATATAACTGGGGTGGTCCGCAATACAGTCCGAATACCCGTTACGAATTGTACATCAAAGAGAACAGCTATGTGAAGTTCAGGGAGATTACCATCGGATACAGAATACCTGATCACCTGGCACGGAAGATAGGCGCTCAGAGATTGCAATTCTCTGTATTCGGACGTAACCTGTTCTATCTGTACAGGACACTTAAAGATATGGATGCAGAACAGACCACTGCTGGTTCAAGATGGTTCCAGACACTTAACAATATTGGTACCAATCCATCTACAAAGACCTTCGGTGTGATGTTAAGAGCCACATTCTAAAACCAGATTAAGAAGTACATTAAAAAATATTGTATGAAAAAAACATTGTTCGTCCTGGCAGCGGCCTCATCGATTACGATGACCGCCTGTAAAAAGCAGGATTTTGCAGATAGTTATGCCGATCCTTCCAAAATTTCCAAGACTACGGTAGAAAAAGAGTTTGCCGGATTCCTGAACTCTAATCAAACTTATGTATTACCCAGTTACTGGAATTACTTTGTGGTATTGAGAACCACGGTTAATCGCTATACACAATCGGTGGGCTGGACCAATAGCACTGCTCAATACGTTCCAGGTGGTGCGGGCATTACTGATCGCTGGAATAATTTTTATTCCTCTTTCGTTGCCCAATACAGGGAGTTGCAGAATGTATACGCCATGCTGAGCGCAGATGATCAGGCCGACAGGCGCATTTTCGTCATCGCAGCTACTATTTATTTCTATGATCACACACAGAAAGTGGTAGACCTGCACGGAGACATTCCCTGGACAGACGCTGGTAAACTCAGTGCCAACGGGGGTGATTACATTAAGTCATTGCCCAAGTACGATAAAGCCGATGCTATCTATACCAAGATGCTTGATGACCTGAAAGGTTTTTCGGATGAACTGAATACAATCAATGTGAAAGCAGGTATTCAGGCAGGCTTCAAAACCCAGGATTTTATCAATAAGGGTAACCTGGTACTCTGGAAAAAATACTGTAATTCACTTCGTTTGCGTATTCTTACCAGGGTAGCCAAAACACCTGCATTCCAGTCAAGGGCAGCAGCAGAGATCAACGGCATCCTGTCAAACGCTGCGCAGTATCCGGTGATTACCGATAATGCCGACAATATACAGGTTAAGGTATTTGATCTGAATACCGACATCAACGCCAAAGGATTCAGGAGCGGTTTGGAAGATTGGGATGGCAATGTGGCTGGCAAAGCGATGATCGATCATATGAATACCAACGGTGACCCCAGGCTGAGGGCTATTTTCGAACCCGGTGCCAATGCCAATGGTATATACAACGGACTCGATCCAATGCTTGATGCCTCTTCGCAAACTACATTGGTATCTGGTGGAACATTGGCTTTATACAATCGTTCTACACTGAGCCGTAACCAGTTTTTCCCGGGTATATTGATGAATGCTGCTGAAGTCAGCTTCCTGGTAGCCGAAGCCAAACTCCGGGCAGGGGATGATGCTGGGGCAAAAGCTGCCTACAATGATGGTATTGCCAAATCGGTTAATTTCTATTATTGGTTGAGAACCCTCAGCAATGACAACACTTCAGGAGCGCTGACACCTACCAGTGCCGCTGAAATCGCACTCTATACTGCCAGTGCAGGTGTTAACTGGGATTTAGCGCTCTCCTCAGACGACAAACTCAAGCTGATCGCTACACAAAAATGGATTCATTTCAATGTAGTACAGCCACTTGAGAACTGGTCGGAAATCAGGAGGTTGCATGCTCCTGTATTTAATTTCTGGGTAGACAATTCAAACGCGCAAAAGCAGCCGCCATATAGGTGGATATACCCCAGTAGTGAGAATACTTATAATACTGCCAACTATGCAACAGTTCAGGCAAATGATAATCTGACCACCCGGATTTTCTGGGACATCAGGTAAACATTATACTTATTTTTATTTCATACTGTAGCAGTGCATGCCCTTACCCCTGGGCAATGGCTGCTACAGTTTTTTTTATACTCCTCATGCATCCATTAAGGTGTTGATAAAACATTTTAAGTCTATATGAACCGGATTCTGAAATAATAAGGGATTATTTTTTAACTCGATTTATAATGGCATAATAAAACCATTGTAGAAGAGATAAATTAGTAATACTAATTTCAGCATTGGCCATTAATCCATTTTGAAATTGAATTTGCTTATTATAGGGGGTGAGTATTGTGTCCTACTTTTTCACATATCCACATCCTAAATTCTTACCGGACTATTGTAAATGTTATAATTTGTTTATATTTATGAAAACTCATTTTTATGAAAAAACATCTGTCACTCCGCTATTTGGCAATGAACATGTGCCTGATCTCATTAGTATTAACGCGTTGTGCTATTGAAAAATATTTGATAATCAATGAAGCAAAAAATGTTGTGTCGTTGTCTAGGTAAGTGACCAAACCAACCAAAACACGTGCACAACATCAAAACGAATTTCGGTAGATTTTATCGTATATGCAAAGAGATCTTTGAAGAAGAAGTTGACAATAAAGGGAACCTACAGTTTTATCCCAGAACGCCCAATATGAGTGATTTGGAGGTGATTTCGTTGTCTTGCTTGATGGAAGCATTAAGCATCGATTCGGAGAATCTGTTATGGAGTAAGCTTAAAACAGACTATTCGGGTTTATTCCCGAGGCTTATTTGCCGAACACGTTTTAACCGCAGAAGAAAAAGGCTAAGTAGTCAAATTGTGAAGGTTCAGGATAAAATATCAGAGCGACTGGAGAATCAAAGCCAGGCGATGGTGATTGATTCAGTTCCCGTACCGGTTGTCAAACTGGCCAGGGAGCGCACCTATAAAGCTTTCAGAAAGGATTTTGATACTGCTCCGGCTAAAGGTTACAGTGCTGTAAATAAAGGTTGGTTTATCGGATACAAGTTGCATGTGGTGATTTTTGATAATGGAGTTGTTCAGCAAAGCGGTATTACAAAGGGCAATATTCATGACATTAATTATCTCAAATCAATCAGTAAACTTCCTTCAGGGAAGCAACTGCTGGGAGACAGGGCTTATCGTTCAAACCCTTTACAGATGGAGCTTTTTGACAAATTCAATGTAAAATTGCGGGTGCCATTCAGGATTAATCA
>BFBZ01001775.1_pt1 | contig 13450 bp, 9 predicted proteins | sample 1888401 | NCBI WGS metagenome assembly BFBZ01 (sample SAMD00112614, study PRJDB3348) | symbiont metagenome | host: Chara braunii | reverse complement strand
GGCGGGCGATGCCTGCGCCGCCATGAATGACCATCAACTCGGGAAGTTCGTTCTCGACTGCGAAAGGAATGGACGTGCGCTCGGCCTGACGACCATGCGCGCCCAGCAGTTCTGGGCCTACATGCTGCTCAACAGCCGGGGAAGCATTGCCGAGGATCCGGAAGTGCTGGACTACATCGTTTCCGACCCCGACCAAGGCACACCGGACGACAAGATCTACAACCTCATGAGCGAACTCGCAGACACGCAGACTTGAAAGCCATGCAGGTTCGCGACGAGATCCGCAACAACCAACATCCAACAGCGCCAGGATACTCATGTCGAAAAAGAAGAAGGCCGCCGCCGCCGCGAAGAAGAAAGGCGGAGGCGGCCGCAATGCGAAGGCCGCCAAGGCCGCGGCCGCTCCCGCGGCGCCTCCCAAGGTGTGTGCCGCGTGCGACTCCACCAAGGCATACAGCGTCGCATTCAGAGTGAAGGATGTGGACGACCGCCTGTGCATCGGGATGTACTACACGGTGCATCTGAAGAATTCGGGTGAAACGATCTTCGGAACCATCGCGGAAACCGAGAAGTCGGAAGAGACCGCAGGCTTTACCTCGCGGTACTTCACTGACGATGCGGATGAAACCGTCTACCTGTACATGGGGCATCGCGAGACGGCCGATGGCTATCCGGAAACCCGTGCGGCCGCACCCGATACCACGGACGAGGCGCCGTTGTGCCAGGGCGTCGGCAAGGTCAAGCCGGTCGCGGAAAAAGTCACCTACGACGTGAAGACCCAAAGAAAATGGAAGCCTTGGAAAGCATCCTCGACGTACAAGGGAATTCTGGAGACCGCGGAGGGGCGGGTCGCAACCCAGTATCCGTCGCCCGAAGGCGGCAATGACACCATCGGGATCGGCCACAAGATCACGGATGCCGAGATCAAGAGCAACCGATTCACGCAAGGCGCCTGGAAGCAACCTCTCGACGATGCTCAGATGAATGCCTTGCAGGACGAAGACATCGAGAAGAACGGCGGCAAGAAGATCGGAAACAATGTCTTTGTTCCGCTTTACCCGTATGAAGTCGATGCGATCCTTGATCTTGGTTTCAATGGCGGACCAGGCGCCTTGACGTCATCGGCATCCTCGCTGTTCGATGAGAACGGGAACCAGAATCCCGCCAATACGAACAAGCAAAACCTGTCAGAGCTCCTCAATCGCGGACGCTATTCCCTTGTGCCGGACTATCTCAAGACCCATTTCAATACGGCAAACAAGAACTGGATGGGAGGGGTCCAGAACCGCCGGGACATGGATGCCCGTATGTTTTCCGGCGATACCACCAACGGCTACACGATGATCACCACACACCACGGCACAAAGGTGAGAAAGTGACCCCATGATTGGAAGATCAAATTTCTTTTCCCCGGGTTCGGGCCGTCTCGCAGCGCTTGCTCTTCTTTGTTTCTGCATCCTCCCTGTTGCTTCGGCCTCCTCTACTTCGGGCTTTTACCTTGAGACCCTGAACAGGCCGATAGACCTCAAGGCGATTGCCCGCTCCGACAATGGCAAGGCTGTGGGCATGAAGGCGAGTCTCGGCCGGTCGTACTTGAAATACCCTTCATTCAAGGGGAAGCTCGAGCTGAGTCCCTACGACAAATTCGATTCGCACAAACTGCCGCCGGCGCTTTCAAAACATTTCGCAACGCAGATGGATGGTGCTGAGATCTATCGAGTCGGCAATGCTGGAGAGTTCATCGAGAAGAATCCCCTGAGGACGCTGATACCGAAGGACAAATCTCTCACCTTCGTGACCATTCTGGATGGCATGTATGTCGACGGGAAAAGTGCCATTTGGATCTGCATCCTCTCAAACCCGAGCATGGAGAACTTTTATGCGACGGGACTGGGACATGAGCGTTGCGATGCGTTTAGAAGATGATGTGAAGGCAATTCCTGTTGTCGCCGCGGGACTAAGGTGGCGCAAATCTGACCTTTAGATCGTCTTGCGAAGGCCCTTGGAATGCCGACCCGCTTCCTCGCTTCCCGAGCAATGCTGTTCGTGAATCGCAAGGGGTTACCGTACACGCCGGGAGTGGACAGTTGCATTCCTCGACGTTGCTTGCAGCTCATCGACAGTGAGCAGGTTTCACATGCAGCCTCACGAGATCGCAAGACCGACACGGTGTGCAGCTCTTTTACTGACAGCAAATCCCAGCTAGCTTGCATTTGTCGAAGTCGCGTGTAGAGAACGTCATGACCTCGGTTAAATTGCGCCTCGGTACTTCAATCATGGGAGTCTTTTCTTGGCTTACGTATCCAGCAACTACCAAAACAACGCCGGTGCGCCGGTCGGCAAATGGACCTGTGCCCCGACCTCAAGCCTTGCACCATCCGGCACAGTCCCCAGCGCCAGCGAGACCACCGGGATCAATCTCTGCGGCCAATGTGTTTCCTATGTGAAGAAGGTCTGCCCGGCGCTTCCAGCAACCACGAACTGGCGCAAGGGTGCTGCCGTCAAGGACAACAAGGACATTCAGCCCGGCACCGTCATCGCGACCTTCAACAGCGGAGGTCACTATCAGGGCCATGCCGCCATCTATGTCGGTCAAAGTCCAGCCGGCATCAACGTCTACGACCAATATGTGACGCCACCGAGCCCGAAGGCTGTGGGTCCTCGACTGCTACGCTGGGGAGCGCCCGGCAATTCGAATAATGGAGACAATTTCTATGTTGTCGACTAGGGGCCTCGGCGCACTGTTGCTGACTTCGCTGGTGGCATGTTCGGCCGTGCCCGCAGTGTCGGCCGAGGTTTGCCCGGTACGCGCCGGCCAACCGTTGCGTTTCGTTGACGTGTTCGACGGAAAACCTGAGGAGATGGCGACCCTGGTCCCGGATGAGACCGGCAAGTCCTCCGGGCATTGGAGCCTCGGCTACATCTACGAAGCCGGCCGCACCGTCACGGTGCGCTGCAAATATGCCGACGGCCAGACCTCGGACGTCGCGCTACCCGCGAAGACAGCACGCTGTGACTACAAGATCAACGCCAATAAAACGCTGGCACTGAACTGCAACTAGGCCCCTCGCCGGTCATTCGGTCGAGCCACATGGCATCGGAGAGCGCGCGATGAGGTTCCAAGCTTAGAACAGGAAGTAACGATTGGCTGCGTGCCAGAGTCAGGTTCGCGGTTCAAGGCGTTGTGATCCAGTTGATTGACGCCGTCTGGAGACGGCCGTCAGTCAGCGATGCGGATGCCCGATGTGGGTGTAAGCAACGTCGATAAATGCGAATGGACCCAGATCTACTGTCATTAGATGCGAATCCGCTGAGGAACCTTGGATGGCGCAGGTCCAGACCCTGCCACCTCACCTTTTGTTGCGCTCTATCGCGCGGCTAAGCACGCCACAATTTCGCTCGGATCGAGGTTTCGCTGGAGCTGTTTCGTGCGTCGCATCTGCTGCGAGCAAGTTGCCCATGCGCTGCTGATCGATATCGCGTTGCACCAGCGCCTGTAGATTGACCCTTCATGTCGCAGCGCGTGCTGCGCTTTCCGTGGGATTCAAGATGCCCGAATAGTGAAGATAGTCGAGGTACCTTGGGCCTTCATCAATGCGGGCGATCAAACGTTGAAGCGTGCTTGTGAACGCATTCGGTGCGAATCAATGTGCACCTGTTTGTTGCACTCAGCCAACCTCTCCCTCTTTTTGGAGTCCTTTGGTTTTCATTTCATTTGCTGTGTTGAATGCGTCGCAAAGTCGAGCTTGTCAGCCAATTCCTACTCGGGTATCTTGATGTTTCATAACGACATTCGAGGGTTCCCAAATGGGAGTGGAGGAGAGGGGCGTGCAGCAGCACGGAGAGGTCGGCGCGCCGGCGCAAAAGGCCCCTGAAGCCGGGGCCGTTGCGCATCCGTCTCTTGTGGCGCTGTCCACCATCGCCCGCTTCCACCAGATCGCAGCCGACGCATCCCTGCTGTCGCACCAACTGGGCCTGACGCCTTCCGAGCCTGTCGACACTGCCACGTTGCTGCGCGCAGCCAAGCACCTGGGCCTGAAGGCCAAGTCTTCCCGCGCAACCCTTGAGCGCCTGTCCCTGACGCCACTGCCCGCATTGGCGGTGCTCCGAGGCGAAGATGGTGCCGAACGCTTCGTCATCCTGGCCCAGTGCGACACTCAGCGCGTCCTGCTGCAAGACCCCTCTTCCTCCAACGGCCGTCCCGTCATTGAACCCCTGGAAGTCTTCGCCACGCATTGGACAGGCGAACTCATCCTCATCACCAGCCGCGCGAGCCTCGCAGGCGAACTCGCCAAATTCGACTTCTCCTGGTTCATCCCCAGCCTCGTCAAGCACAGGAAGCTGCTGGGCGAAGTGCTCTTCATCTCCTTCATCCTGCAGCTGTTCGCGCTGGTCAGTCCTCTCTTCTTCCAGGTCGTCATGGACAAGGTGCTCGTGCATCGCGGCATGACCACGCTCGATGTGCTCGTCATCGGCTTGCTGGTCGTTGTCATCTTCGAATCGCTGCTCAATGGCCTGCGCAGCTACGTCTTCAGCCACACCACGAACCGCATCGACGTCGAGCTTGGCGCACGCCTGTTTCGCCACCTCGTGCAATTGCCCCTGGCCTACTTCCAGGCCCGGCGCGTCGGTGACTCGGTCGCCCGCGTGCGCGAACTCGAGAACATCCGCAGCTTCCTGACCGGCAACGCGCTCACGGTGCTGCTGGACGTCGTCTTCTCCATTGTCTTCATCGCCGTCATGCTGTTCTACAGCGTGCCGCTCACCCTGATCGTGCTCGCGAGCATGCCGCTGTACTTCGGGCTGAGCCTCGCGGTGGTGCCCATCCTGCGCCGTCGCCTGGACGAGAAGTTCGCACGCGGCGCGGAGAACCAGGCCATGCTGGTGGAGACCGTCAGCGCCATCCAGACCGTCAAAGCCACCGCCCTCGAACCCGCCTTCGGCCGGCGTTGGGACAACCAGCTCGCGGCTTATATCTCGGCCAGCTTCAGAACGCAGAACCTCGCCAGCTGGGCACATGAAGGCGTCAACCTCATCGGCAAGCTCGTCAACGCCGCCACCCTCTGGTACGGCGCGCACCTGGTCATGAACAATGAGCTGACCGTCGGCCAGTTCGTCGCGTTCAACATGTTTGCGCAGCGCGTGTCGCAACCCATCATGCGCATGGCTCAACTGTGGACCGACTTCCAGCAGACCGGCATCTCCATGGCCCGGCTTGGCGACATCCTCAACACCCGCACCGAGGTGCCGCCGAGCACCGCGGCCCAGCTGCCCGTCCTCAAGGGCCGTGTGACCCTGGACAACCTGACCTTCCGCTACCGTCCCGAAGCGGCGCCCGTGCTCAACGGCGTCAGCCTGGACGTGCGCCCCGGCGAAGTCATCGGCATCGTCGGGCGCTCGGGCTCGGGCAAGAGCACACTGACCAAGCTCATCCAGCGCCTGTACGCCCCAGAACAAGGACGCCTGCTGGTCGATGGCATCGACATCAGCCTGATCGACGCGGCGCAGCTCAGAAGACAGGTGGGCGTGGTGCTGCAGGAGAACACCCTCTTCAACCGCAGCGTGCGCGAGAACATCGCCATCGTCGATCCGGCGGCGCCGCTGGATGCGGTGATCCAGGCCGCCCAGCTGGCCGGGGCCCACGAGTTCATCAGCGAGCTGCCCGAGGGCTATGACACCATGGTCGGCGAGCAGGGGGCAAGCCTCTCGGGCGGGCAGCGCCAGCGCATCGCCATTGCCCGGGCTCTCTTCACCCACCCGCGCATCCTGATCTTCGACGAGGCCACCAGCGCGCTGGACTATGAGAGCGAGGCCATCGTGCAGCGCAACATGGCGCACATCTGCAGGGGGCGCACGGTCTTCATCATCGCCCACCGCCTCTCTGCAGTGCGCCATGCCAACCGCATCATCGTGATGGACAAGGGCAAGATCGTCGAAGGCGGCACGCACGAGAGCTTGCTGAGTCGGCCTAAGGGCATTTATGCGCACCTGTGGAACATGCAGGATGGCGGGCATCCGACCGAAGGGACTGGATCGGGAGTGGCGGTATGACGCCGGAAGTCTCCACCACTGCTCCTGCGGCCAACGCACCACACGCGCGAGACACGCGCCATCCGGTGTTCGAGCTGCTGGGCCGCTATGGCGCGATCTTCAAGGCTGCTTGGAAGCACCGCCACGAACTTGCAGGTCCGAAGCGCCTGGCCGATGAGGCGGCCTTCCTGCCTGCCGCACTCAGCCTGCAGGACACCCCGGTACACCCGGCGCCCAGACGACTGGCCTATGCGTTGATCGCACTGTTCCTCATCGCGCTGGCGTGGTCCATCTTCGGACAGGTCGACATCGTGGCGGTGGCGCCGGGCAAGATCATCGTGAGCGAGCGCACCAAGATCATCCAGCCGCTGGAGGTGAGCGTGGTCAAGCGGGTGTTGGTGAGGGACGGAGACCACGTCGAAGCAGGTCAACCGCTGGTTGAGCTCGATCCGACCATGGCCACGGCCGACAGGACCAACGTCAATGAACTGTTGAAGTCCGTGCAATCCGAGGTCATGCGCACCCGCGCACTGTTGAAGGCGTTGAACGCCGCTGAGCCACATGCTCCGGATCTGGGCAAGACGATTCCCCAAGGCTGGACCGATGAAGACCTGAGTTCAGCCCGCGCGGAACTGAACGACGAATGGAGCGATGTCACGGCCAAGCTGGCCAAGGCGACAGCGGAGATCAACCGGCGTCAGGCCGAGATCGCGACCGCGCGCGAGGTGGTTGCGAAGCTGGAAACGACGCTTCCCATCGCCAGGCAGCGGGAGGCCGACTTCCGTCAATTGGCCGACCAGGGCTTCATGTCCAGCCATGCGAACCAGGATCGCACGCGCGAGCGCATCGAGATGGAGCGGGATCTGGCGACGCAGCGAGCGAGATTGGCAGAAGCCAACGCCGCGCTGAGGGAGAGCGAGAACACGAGGGTGGCTTACATCGCCGAGACCAAGCACAGCCTGAGGACACGGGAAGCCGCGGCTGAGCTCAAGCGGCAGCAAGGCACGCAGGACCTGACCAAGGCGGGTCAGCGAGAGCGATTGACGACGCTCAAGGCCCCAGTGGCGGGCACGGTGCAGCAGCTCGCCACGCACACCGAAGGCGGTGTGGTCACGGAAGCGCAGCCACTGATGGTGATCGTGCCTGACGGGGCACAGGTGGCGGCCGAGGTGACGCTGGAGAACAAGGACATCGGCTTCGTGAGTCCGACGCAGGAAGCGGCGATCAAGCTGGAGACGTTTCCGTACACGCGCTACGGGACGGTGAACGCGACCGTGAAGACGGTGACGGCGGATGCGGTCAATGACGAGAAGCGTGGGGCGATCTTCCCGGTGACGCTCAACCTCAACAGCACAACCATCGATGTGGATGGCAGGCCGATCAAGCTCAGCCCGGGGATGAATCTCACGGCGGAGATCAAGACGGGCAAGCGGCGAATCATCGAGTTCCTGCTCAGCCCGGTTCAGCGGGCGACCAGCGAGAGTTTGAGGGAGCGGTGATGACTTCAAACAGCATCGCCAGCCCACACATTCTGGTGGCGTGGGAGCACGGCAGGAATCTGGGTCATCTGGTGCGCTCGTCGGAGATCGCCAACCTGATCAGGACGCGCGGGGGAACGGTCGCCTGGGCAGTTCCTCCGCAGCACGTCGGACACCCGATGATTGCCGGCCGTGGCGAATCGGTTCATGTTGCTCCCACCTTCGCCCAGCCGGCAATCCCTGGTGTCGCTGTAGCCGGCCAGGAAGCAACGAAGCGTCTGTCCTCCTTTGCCGACGTGTTGCTGGCGCTGGGGTTTCACGACGCACTGGCCGTTGAAATCGCCGTCACCCGATGGCTGAAGCTGTTTGCAGCAGTTCAGCCTACGGCCATCCTGTGCGACTACGCGCCTCTTGCGCTGCTGGCCGCCTGCGTGGCCGGCATTCCCGCAACGCAGATCACCAACGGCTTCGATGCACCGCCGGTCGACTTCCCGTTGTTCGATTCGACCGTGCGCGGTCCCTATCTGGAGCGGGTGAATGCGCAAAAGATCGCGCAACTGGATCAGACGGTGACCCGCGTGGGGCGGATCTTGGGTGCGACGGGCCTGCGTCTGGCCGACTTCATGGCTTGGCCGAGCGTCGTGGTCGACGGCATCCCGGAGACGGATCCTTACGGTGCGCGTGCCAATGCCCTCTACATCGGTCCGTTTGCGTCATCGGCCCCTGCCTGTGCGCCGAGCTGGCCAGGCGAAGAGAAAGATGAAAAGGGCAAGCGGGTCTTCGTCTACCTGCGAGGCAGGGAGACGGTCGCTGTGTTGGAGGTGCTGCAGTCATGGGGACTGGCAACTCTTTGTCTGTGGCCGGACGCTTCCGAGGGCGAGTTCAGCCGATTCGATGGGACGTCGGTGCGGGTGACGCGCGAGCCGCAGAACCTGTCGATGGTGCTGGGCCGGGCCGATGCGGTCATCAACTACGGCTCCTCCGGCTTTCTGAACGCGACCTTGCTTGTAGGGAAGCCTCAACTCATGCTGCCGACGGACATGGAGAAATTGATGTTCGCGCGGCGCGTCGAGCGGCAAGGGGCCGGCCTCGCATGGCACGCCGCCAAGGGAAATCTGCGGTGGGCCATTGACTGGGTGTTGAACCACCCGGCGCTGACTGACACGGCCCGGTGCATCGCACGCCGCTACGACGAGCAGCAACTTGATCGCCAGCGGGACGTGTTTCTGGACCAGTTGACGGGCAATGCACAGGGCACGCAGTGTGTGTCCCATGCCGAAGGCGTGGGAGTGCCCTAGTGCGGATCCTCGTCATCCATCAGAACTTTCCGGGGCAGTTCGGCCACCTCGTGCGTGCCTGGGCCGCACGGCCGGGTTGGCAGGTGCGTGCCTTGGGGCGGCAAGGGGCGCCGGGCTTGCAGGGTTTCGGGGAATTGGTGCGCTACCCGCTTCCGCGGGCCGGCTGTGCGAATCAGCATCCCTACCTGCACCAGTTCGAGAACGCCGTGCTCCATGGACAAAGCGCCGTGCGGGCCATGCTTGAGATGCGCCAGGGTGGCTTCAAGCCCGACGTGATCCTGGCCCATCCGGGCTGGGGCGAGAGTCTTTATGCCAGGGATGTGTTTCCCGATGCTCGCCTGATCCACCTGTGCGAGTGGTACTACAGCGCCGAGGGCGCGGACGTGGGTTTCGATCCTGAATTCCCGATCAGCCTGGATGACCGTGCGCGGGTGCGCACGTGGAACGCGCAGCATGCGCTGAATCTTCTCGAATGCGATGCGGCCATTAGCCCCACGCATTGGCAGAAAAGCCGCTACCCGGCGGCACTGCACGACAAGATCGTGGTGCAGCACGAAGGCATCGACACCCAAGCCCTGGGGCCCGACTTCAGAGCTACCTTCACGACGCCCAGCGGCGTGACGCTCCGGGCGGGGGATCCGGTGATCACCTACGTGGCACGCAACCTGGAGCCGTACAGAGGGTTCCACGTGTTCATGCGTGCCCTCGAAAAGATCCAGCGCGCGCACCCAGGCTGTCATGCACTGATCGTCGGCGGCGACGAGGTGAGCTACGGGCGGCGTCCCAAGGGGGCCGCCCACTGGCGGGAGCGGATGCTGAAGGAAGTGACGCTGGATCCCTGCCGAACCCATTTTCTTGGCCGCCTGCCCCGCCAGCACTACCTGCACGTGCTGCAGGTGTCAGCCTGCCATGTCTACCTGACTTATCCCTTCGTGTTGAGCTGGTCGGTGCTGGAGGCGATGGCCTGCGGAGTGCCGATCGTGGCCTCGGACACAGCGCCGGTGCGCGAGGTGATAGAGGATGGCAAGACTGGCCAACTGGTGGACTTCTTCGATACCGGGCGCATCGTGCAGACCGTACTCGACGGTCTGGCAAGTACGGAGCGCTCGCGACAGACAGGGCGCAATGCCAGAGAGCATGCGCAGCGCTACAGCCTTGAGGTGGGGCTGGCAGGGTACGACCGGTTGTTGAAAAACCGCGATGAATCTCAGCGCGTTCCAGAACCACGCCGGTGTATCACGCTGAGGAGAGTGACCTCTTGACCATGCAGGCCAACAAACGAAGGGACGGGGGTGTGCTCAATGTGTAGGGCTCTTGAAAAGAAAAATGGATTTTTACTAGCGTTTCCCGGATTGAATTGAGTAACTTGGAGAAATTTATGTCGTACAAGCTTGAAAAAATCACCAGCAATGACGTGGAGAAAATTTTTTCAGATGCAGATGAGACCAAGCAAAGTCGTTTGCGCGCGCGCGGTGGATTTTTTTTCGATTGCAGTGATATTAGTTGGGCAATTGACAGGGGGCGAGGGAGTTATTTGCTGAGGGCGCCTACAGTTGGGGCGCGATCAGATTATGTACATTTTTACTTTCATTTTCAATCAACTGTCTATGAGCTTAGGGTTAAGAGGTTCGGGCAAAAAGAGACAGCAAAACTAGATCAGTTGCCGCCAGAAGCTATTCGGGATGAGTTTTTTGATGAATTGAAGGCGGCATTCTTGGTTCTTCAGTCGGAATACGACGTGCCGCTTTATGCTCTCAATCTCGACGAGACTGATGGGAGCCAGCAATGAGCATCAGTTTTCTTTCGGCCAAGCTCGAGCTGACTGACTCGTCGATCAAACATACCGTTAGCTCGTTGTTCGAGTTGGTTGCTCGTACGTCTGGCGCTGTCAGTAACGCCAATCCGGGCGATACGTACATTCTGTTCACTGGGAACATGCCGGATGGGACTTCAACTGGAGTTATTGCCGACGCTGTCGTCACTAGCGCACCCAGCGGCGTGCACGACCTTCTATCCAGCGATGTGGGAAAGTTGCTGGATCTACCAGAATTTGATGCCAAATTAAATTCTGCTGTGGCAGACGAACTGGGAATAGTCCTTCAGGACGCAACTCCAGAGCAATTGAGTCAAATCAAAGAGAAAGCGGATCTATATAAGAGTGGGAGAGATCCAGCAGGCAATAGAGTCGGCTCGTCTTCGCTCTGGGATTTTGCGTCGAACCAGTTCGTTGCGGAAGCTAAAGGCGAGTTTCGCATCATCGCTCCTAGCAAAATAGATGACATGAGTATTTTTGCGAAAAGCGAATTGCCGGCGTTGCTTGCGAATTCCAATGTCACGACCATTGATGGCGTGTCCCGCATAGATCTGGTGCGGTTGAGAGATTCTTCTGGTGGCCTGGATGCTGTCAAGAGTGCTATTTCTGCGCACTCCCTAGAGCAGATTCATTTCAGCGGATTGTCCGCGACGAACTCGGCTGATTACCTCAAGTTCAACCCCGATAGCCTAGAAGCAGCCCTTAAAGATCCAGTCAAGCTTGCAGCGTTCAACACGATGATCGATGGGCTTACCTCCGATCAAAAGCTCAACCTACAGGCTGGTATCAAAAGCATGGAGGAAGGCGCGAAGGCAGCAAGCCTGAGCGGAGTCCCCAAGGCTTTGAACAAGCTGGGTGTGCTTGGTGGTCTTCTGGGTTTTGTCATGGCTGCCAAAGCCTCTTCGGAGGCGGAAGCTCAAGGCAACACAGAGCGGGCTACCGAGATCATGAAGGAGTGGGCGGTTGACGCCACAGGCTCCGGCATTGGCGCGATCGTTGGTGCCGCCGTTGGCGGGGTTGCTGTAGCTGCACTGGCTGCGGTCGGCGCGGCCTTGACTGCCCCGGTCTCAGGCGCCTTGATACTCGGCGCAACATTGCTTGGTGGACTTTTTGGCGGCACTGGTGCCACCGAGTTGTATCACCTGATGGATGACCGGGACAAGAATGGCCGTCGCGACATCGTCGATCGCCTCTCCAACTTGTTCTTTGGGGCGAACTCAACCATCACGACGCCGTTGCCTGCGGATCTGGACGGTGCGCAGTTCACTATTGACGCCAGCCTTAGTCGTGACGAGATGGTTGCCAAGGCAAAGACCGACATCGCTTGGCGCTATGCACTTAGAGAGCTGAATGGCTTCGTTGTCACAGACGTCGACTACTCGCGTCACAACACCGATGGGTCACTGGACTTGCTGGACTCACAGACTGGTGTGGGAACGATGACCGACCGCTATCTGGCGGACCGGGCTGCCATGTTGGCATGGAAGCTCCAATACGAAGTCAATGGCGCGCGCGACGATGACGACGGGGCACGCGTTGGCGCCAAGCCCTACAACGAGGATTGGGACACCAACTCCATTCAAGGAAACTGGGACTTCGTAGACCTGACCACCCACATCCCTGGTGGGCAGCCTTTGACGTTGGCAATTGATGGCACGGGAATTTCGCTGAGTGATCACCAGATCGTCTTTGGCACCAAGACCGCCGATGTCATCGAAGGCGCCGGGCTATCGGATGCACTTTATGGCATGGCGGGCAATGACAAGCTCTATGGCAAAGGCGGCAACGACTACCTTGAAGGCGGCGCTGGCAGCGATTGGCTTGAAGGGGGCAGCGGCAATGACACCCTCGTCGGAGGAGTGGATTTCGATGTCTACAAGTTCTCCCCCGGTTGGGGCACAGACATCATCGAGGACAGCGACGGCAACGGCGTGATCGATGTCACAGGCATTGGCACTGTGACTGGATTCGGCACCAAGAAAGTCGCCGAGAACATCTGGCAGACGGACGACAAGAAGATCAGCTACGTCCTGGTTCCTGCAGAGGGCGATCACAACGACCTGTACATCACCTTCTCCGACCGCACCGATCTCATCATTGTGCGCAACTGGAGCGCAAGCAAGAGTCTCGGCATCACGCTGCCTTCCACATCGCCTGAATCTGCCGAGACTACCGAACTGCGCGGGGATTTCATCAAGCGTCTGGATGGAGGGGTCTATCAAACCACGCCGAGCGGCTATGCCAGCGATGGTGCCCAGGACGATACGGCAGATATCCTCGTTGGCACCGTCAATTCAGAACGGATCCAAGGCCTTGGAGGTAACGACGGAATCTCTGCAGGAGATGGGGACGACCGTGTCGAAGGAGGCGATGGCGATGATCTGATCTTTGCCGGGTTCGGACGCGATACGGTCCTCGGAGGGGATGGCAACGACGTCATCTATGGCAGTGCTGCTGGGTATTTCGAACTTCCTCGTAGCGTGGACTTCACACCTCCTGCATTGCCTAGCGGCAAGGAGGAGGTTTCGCGAGGTTTTTCCTGGGCTGTCTTCCGAGACGTGCTACCGCGATGGACTGATGACGTCGCATATCTGCGCCCGGTCGGAGGCGTCGGTGCGTTCGGCGTATATACAGGAGAAACGACAGGCAACATCATCGATGGAGGCGCAGGCAACGATTACATCGCCGCCGGCGATGCGGACGATGTCGTGCATGGCGGTGACGATGATGACGATATCAGGGGGCTGGGAGGTTCCGATCTGCTGTTTGGAGACGCGGGCAGCGACTTCATCTGGGGCGACGGAGATCCTCGTGAGCGCGCTTCCTCTGTC
>BFBZ01001773.1_pt1 | contig 13451 bp, 12 predicted proteins | sample 1888401 | NCBI WGS metagenome assembly BFBZ01 (sample SAMD00112614, study PRJDB3348) | symbiont metagenome | host: Chara braunii | reverse complement strand
CCCGCCAGCGTAACGAGTGGCGTCGCGCGAAGTCCGGTTCGCTCCTGCGAACCGGACTTCAGCCGGTAGCCGCGAAAGGAGACCGATACCTCGCGCTTGCGGTTGAGGTGGTTGGTACTCTTCCAGTTTTCTCCGCCACTCGAATCCTGGTACAACTCGAACGGCGGGGAGAACTCTTCGAGAGGCGCACCGAGTTCCGGTGCGCACACGATCGCGCGTTGCTCTCCAGGCAGTCTGAACGTAAAAGCAGCGTCTTTGAGAAAAACCGAGCCGGTGTCGCCCAGGTCCCAAAGGCCACCGGCGTGTGAGGCTCGCCTTGGGTTACGCAGAGTGAGGTCCAGTCGCACCGCTGACGATTCTGCGAAGAAATGCAGGCGCGCCGCGTACCGTGCGAGCATGTTCGATGACGGTAAATAAAATGCCCCTCGCAGGCACACGCATGCGCGAAGCGGCCCCGCTTCTTCCACCTCGACCGTCCACAGCCCCTCCTCTCTCCAACGGGCCTCTAAGTCCTCCTTCCACTGGAACTCCGCTTCATGGGCCAAGTGGTCTTTGACGGCACAACCGAACGCCTCGGTCGGATAGGGCGTTCCTCTCACCACACACGTGCGAAACAAGAAAGAACTTACGACATTATTGAATTCAAACTGTGCCGCGCCTGTGTCGATACTCACCCAATCTTCACCCGCTTCCACCTTCACGCTCAGCCCTTCGACCGCGACCGGTTCACCCACTTCGACACGGTACGGTCCCGCACCCGCTTCCGCGATCCAGTCGAGCAGTACCCACCGCACAGAGCCGTCCGGCCAGAGGTCCGTCGCCCGCGCCTGAAGCCGCACGGGCTTGTCGGTAGCGTCGCGGAGAACGAGCTTCTGTGGGTCAAGGAGCTTTCCCCGCGGCCAGGGAACGCCGGTCGTGACCGGTCCTCGGCCGGCGGGCGGTGAAATTACGTTCAGATCAACGGCGTCCACGCGGCTGGCTCCGGTTCGCTCACGGCTGGGGTTTCTCGTGTGCTATGAAAGATGGTAGAACAGTCCGCAGTAAGCGGAATGGAGCGGCCGTGAAGCAGCGTTTCGCTGCGACAGGTCGCGAGGAACAATCGGGTCGGCGTGCGCTGAGGGAATAAGATGAGAGCCGGACTCTTTCAACGGGCCGCGCCAGGACGGAACGACCGATGAAGCAGCTCGCGTTCATGGCGATCACCATGTTCCTGGGGACGGGGGGCTCGTTCGCCCTGTCCCCGGTGTACGGGGTCGCCGTGTACTACATGTACGCGGTGATGCGGCCGCAGTTCATCTGGGACTGGGTCGAACTGTTCGGCCTGAAGCTGTCCGAGGTCAACTGGTCGCTCCCGGTCGCCATCTGCGCGCTCGGGTCCACGGTGCTGTGGCGGGTCGGGCTGTGGACCCCGCTCGCGGCCGCCACGCCGCCCTGGTACGGCAACCCGCGGTTCACCCGCAGCCACTACCTGTTCCTCGCGTTCACGGCGTGGATCAGCATCACCTCCGTCACCGCCGTGCTGCCGGAGGTGGCGTGGCCGTTCTTCATCGAGTACGTCAAGATCTTCGTGATGTTCATCTGCGCCACGCTCGTGTTGCGCACCGTCCGGGACCTGTGGCTCGTGTACTTCGTGATGCTCGGCAGCTCGGCGTACATCGCGTACGAGCTGAACTACTACTACCTCGTGTACAAGTGGCTGATGCTCGCGCAGCGGGGCTACGGGGGCCTCGACAACAACGGCGCGGCGATGTTCCTGGCGATGGCGGTCCCCTTGGCGTTCTTCGCCTGGGAGGCGACGCGGCGCTGGTGGCGGTGGCTGTACATGGCCGCGATCCCGCTCCTGGGCCACGCGGTGCTGCTGTCCTACTCCCGCGGCGCGATGCTCTCGCTGTGCGTCATCTCGCTCCTCATGTGGTGGCGGGCGCGCAACAAGGCGTTCGTCACGGTGCTGTACGTGATCGGGTTCGTCGTCCTCGTCGCGACCACCGGGAAGCAGGTCGAGGAGCGGTTCTTCTCGATCGGGACGGAGGACGCGAACCCGCGGTGGGCGACGTGGAAGATCGCGATCCGGATGGCGAACGACCGCCCGGTGTTCGGGTTCGGCATCCGCGTGTCGCCCAAGTTCACGTACACGCGGTACGGGGCCGACATCCCCGACCGGGCGATTCACAACCAGTACCTCCAGACCGCCGCCGACAGCGGCTGGCCCGCGCTGGCCCTGTACGTCGCGCTGATCGGCTCGGTGTTCGTCGGCCTATGGCAAACGCGCCGGGCGCTGCGTAAATTCACCGATCCCGCCACCCAAAGTGTGCGGTCCCTTGCTGCCGGGTTGGAGTGTTCGCTCGCCGTGTTCTGTTTCGGGGCCACGTTCCTGTCCCTTGAGCACTTCGAGATGCCGTACATCGTCATGCTCCTCGCGGTGCAACTGCACGCCATCACCCGCGCCGTGAGCGCGAAGCTCAACCCGTCGCCGTCCGGGCTGCCGCCGCTCACGCTGCCGTACCCGTACCCGGCCGCCCCGCGCCCCGTGGCGGTGTCGTCGTGAAGAAACCCATAAGGGTTGCGTTCGTCGTCCACCTGATGCAGGTGGCGGGCGCGGAAGTACTCGTTCGCGAAACGATCCGCCGCCTCGGCCCGCGGATCAAGCCCACGATCTTCTGCCTCGACGCCGTCGGCCGTATCGGCGAAGAGTTGATCGCGGAAGGCGTCGATCTGGAGTGCTTCGGGCGCAAGCCGGGCCGCGACTGGCGCGTGAGCCGAAAGCTGGCCGCCGCGATCCGCCGGCGCGACATCGAAGTCGTTCACGCCCACCAGTACACGCCGTTCTTCTATACCGCGCTCGCCAAGCCACTGTGCAGCTTCCGCCCCCGAGTGATCCTCACCGAACACGGGCGCCACTACCCCGACCGCGTATCACCGGCACGTAGGGCAGTAAACCGGCTCGTACTCGATCGTCTCGCGGACGCCGTGACGGCCTGCTGCGACTTCAGTGCAGAAGGGCTGATCCGCACGGACGGCTTCGCCGGCGCGCGGATCGAGGTCATCGAGAACGGTATCGAGATCGACCGCTACGGCCCGCCCGCGGACAAGGCGCTCGCGAAACAAGAGGTGGGTCTGGAGCCCGACCGGCGGTACCTCATTCACGTGGCCCGGCACCATCCGGTGAAGGACCAGGCGACGCTCCTGCGCGGGTTCGCTCAGGCCGCCCCAACGCTCCCCGATGTCGATCTGCTGATGGTGGGCGACGGCCCGCTGCGCGAGGAGTTGGAGGCACTCGCACGAGAACTCCGGGTGCTGGAACGGGTCAAGTTCCTCGGCATCCGCACCGACATTCCGGAACTCATGCGCGCGGCCGACGCCTTCGCGCTCACGTCGCTGAGCGAGGCCGCGTCGCTCACGCTCCTGGAAGCGCTGGCGAGCGCGCTGCCGGCCATTGTTACGGACGTTGGCGGGAACCCCGAGATCGTGCGGCACGAGCGCGAGGGGCTACTTTTCCCCCGCAGAGACGCGAACGGCTGCGCGGGTGCCATTAGCCGTATATTCAGCGCCCCCGAACGGGCGGCCCACCTCGGCGCCGCCGGCCGAGAACGCGCGGTCGCACACTACCAGTTGGACCGCACGGTCGAGACCTATTTCCGCCTGTACTCGCGGCTCGCCGGGAGATGACGAACACGATTGCAGTCGCAAGTCATAAAGTCACAAGTCGTAAAGCCAAAGACGGAATTGGTATGGGCTTTCGACTTTACGACCTGCGACCTTATGACTTGTGACTTTACTATGAGCGAACCGCCGGTCATTCACGTAGCACCGACGGCCGAAGCGAACGCCGTGAAGCGTGCCGCAAAGGCCAGCGCCCGGTTCGCGGCTCTGGTCGGCGTGTCGCCGGTGCTGGTGTCGTACTGGTTGAGTGCGGCACTCCGCGGCCGCGGCCGGGCGCTGGAGTCGCGGTCGCAATTGCTCTCGCTCTGGCCCGGCCTCACGGGGCAGTACCTCCGCCGCGCCTTCTTGCAGCAGGTGTTGGCGCGGTGTCACCCCAGCGCGACCGTCGAGTTCGGCACGTTCTTCTCACAACCGGGCGCGATTCTCGACGAGAACGTGTACATCGGCCCGCGGTGCGGGCTCGGGTTGGTTCACCTCGAACGCGACGTGTTGCTGGCAGCCAACGTGCAAATCCCCTCCGGCGGGAAGACGCACTACTTCGACGACCCGGCCCGCCCGATCCGCGAACAAGGCGGCGAGCGAAAGATGGTAACGGTCGGCGCCGGGGCCTGGATCGGCACCGGTGCCATCATCCTGGCCGATGTGGGTGCGGGAACTGTCGTCGCGGCCGGTTCCGTGGTGACGAAGCCGTTACCCGCTAACGTGATCGCGGCCGGCGTGCCGGCGAAGGTGATTCGGAACCGGTTCGAGCCGACTGCGACGACCGAGGCGAGCGATGCCTGACCCGGCCCCGCTAATCGTGTTCTCGGACGACTGGGGCCGGCACCCGTCGAGCTGTCAGCACCTCATATCGCAATTGCTCCCGCACCGCTCGGTGACGTGGGTGAACACCATCGGCACGCGCCCGCCGGGCCTGAACTGGAGCACCGTCACACGCGGGATGGGGAAGCTGCGGCAGTGGCTGAAAAGACCGGCCCCCGAAGAACCCACCCCCAGTCCCTCCGTTCCCTCCCCGGCCCTGTCAGCGGAGCTTCCCGCGGGCCGGGAGAAGGGAGGGGAGCCATACCTCCGGAAGCTCGAAGCACTTGGAGGATCGGAGGCGGCTTATCGCGCGTTCACCCCCTCCCTGAAGGGAGGGGGCCGGGGGGTGGGTCCTCGCAACTCGCCCGTTGTCCTCAACCCGAAGATGTGGCCGTCGTTCCGGTCGCGTTTCGGTCGCGGGCTGAATCGTCGGCTCCTGACCCGCGCGCTCGCGGGTGTTACGGGGGTAACACCCGTCGTCGTGACGACGATTCCGCTGGTCGCGGATCTCGTCGGCCGAGTACGTGCGGCGCGCTGGATCTACTACTGTGTGGACGACTTCTCGGTGTGGCCCGGCCTCGACGGCCGTACCATGCGCGATATGGAAGCCGAACTCGTCCCGAAAGTGGATGCGGCGATTGCGGTGAGCGCGACGCTTCAGGCCCACCTGGCGAAGCTCGGCAAACCGTCGCACCTGCTCACGCACGGCGTCGATCTCGACTTCTGGCGCGCACCGGTGCCGCCCGACATGCCGGCTTCGCTGCGCGATCTCGACACGATGGCGGAACCGCTCGTCGTGTACTGGGGCGTGGTCGATCGTCGCACGGATCTCGCCTTTGTGAAGGCGCTCGGCAACGCAATGACCGTCGGCACCATCCTCTTCGCGGGTCCGCAAGACGCCCCCGATCCGGAACTGTTCCGCCTGCCGCTCGTGCGCTCCCTCCCTCCCGTTCCGTTCGCGGATCTGCCGAGCCTCGCGACGCGCGCGGCGGTCCTGATCGCCCCTTACGCCGACTTGCCCGTCACGCGAGCGATGCAGCCGCTCAAGCTGAAGGAGTACATCGCGACCGGGAAGCCGGTGGTGGTGCGGAAGCTGCCCGCGACCGCGGAATGGGCGGATTGTGTCGATGTGGTGGAAGCGCCGGAGGAATTCGCGCGGGCTGTGCTCAAGCGCCTCAAAGAAGGCATACCGGTAAATCAGCTCCATGCACGCCGGCGAGTGGAGGAGGAAGGCTGGAACGCGAAGGCGGCTCAGTTCGAGCGCTGGGTGGACGGCTCGTGAGAGTAAGAGCCGCTCTGATGAAGAGAAAGAGCCGCAGAAGACGCAGAAGACGCAGATAAGAATTATTCAAATTGAATTTGTTCTTATCTGCGTCTTCTGCGTCTTCTGCGGCTCTTTTCTTGCTTCGTTCCTTGCCGTATCGCGTCGCGATCAGGTCAGCTTCACCTTCACGTTATCGACGGTGCCGGACGCGGTGACCTGCGTGCCGTCCACAAAGACGCTCGCGAGGTGCGACGCCGTGATCGAGCTGCCGGCGCCGGCCCCGTTCAGCGCGACGGTGACGCTCGCGTTCCTCCCGGCGCGGACCGTGTTCTTCCCGGTCCCGGCCACCGTGATCGAGCCGGTGCCATCGGCCGAGACGGAGTCGTCCCCGTTGCCGCTGATGTTCACCGTGTTCGCCCCGGAGCCGACGTGTACGGTGTTGTTACCGCCGCCGTTGATCACCACCCAGTCGTTGCCGCCGCCGGTTGCGACCCAGTTGTTCCCGTTCCCCTGGATGTACACCGCCGTGTTCCCGCACGCGCCCGCGATCAGGTTGTTGCCGTTCCCGTCGATGTCTACGAGCGCGTTTTCACCTTTCGAGCTGTCCATGAAGATCAGGTTGTCGGCGTTGTTGGTGACCGGCCCGGTGGTGTAGATGCCCGTACCGCCGTTGGTGAACTGGTAGCCCCACCCGACGAACACCGCGGACCCGGCCGAGAAGCCGGGCAACGAGTTGTCCCCGGCCCCGTTCACGGAGCCGCCGCCCAGGACCGCGAAGTTGCGGCCCGAACCGGTGAGCAGCACGTTGGTTTTGGAGGCCCCCAGGAACACGACATCGTTCCCGTTCCCCTCGCCGACGTACACCGTCGTCGCTTTGAGCGCGGCGACGTCCACCACGTCGTTGCCGTCCTTCAGGTCGAGTGCGATGTTGGTGACCGGGGCGCCCGCGCCGCCGAACGTCTGCGTCGTCCAGGTACCAGTGACGTTGGTGAACAGCGTAACGCCCGTGCTGCCGTCGTGTTTGGCGCCGGCGGCAGTGATCAGGACGACGTCGTTGGTCGTCTGATCGGACTGCACGTACAGGACGCCGTTCGTGAACGTAACGCTGGAGGGAACGAAGCGGTCCTCGAACGTGTCCAGCCCGAGCTGGGCCGCACGCGGGGCCATACGGGAACGCTGCTGCCGACCGAAAAACAATTGAGCAATGAACGCGAGCATCGGATGACTCCCGAGAAAGAACGAGGGCGACGCTATGACCGTGTTGCACGTTAGTGCGCAGCAAATTCGGACGATGGAAATCCCGACGTGAACCTGCGCGTTGAACTGCGATTATCTTGCGGCGGTGAAAGCGGCGCGATGTGGGGGCTGAGTTCCTCTACTCCGGTCGCACACGCGCCATGCGGKGGCCGGATTTCCGACACCTCGTGTGGGGTCGAGAGCGCTTCGCGTTCGTGATCCGGGAGAGAGTGACAGCCCCTTGTCACTGGGTGGTGTGGAACAGAACAAAAGTGATTCCCCGCGCGGATTGTTGCGCGGGGCCGGATTGCGGCTTGGTGGAAGGTGAATTTTCAGTGCCGGACGGCATCACGCGTCTGAGGTGTTGGCAAAACGAGTGATAGGTCGATCAAGTGGTGGAAGGCGAAGGTGGAACCGTCTGCGTGTTGAGGGGGCCGTTTCCGCTTTCAGCCAGATAGGGGATGTGACACAGGAACCCGCTCCACGGGCCGGGAATCGCTCCCGGCCCGCCCGTTGCGCCGCACATCCGCCCCTCCTCAGGGGCGCCCGTTCCAGTCACGATAACCGCCGTAGCGCCAGGACATGGGCGCGGGGCGCATGACACCCCGACCGGTCGAGCCGTAGTTGTAGTTCCCGCTCGGACCGACTGTACCGTTGAAATAGTAGTAGGGGTACGCGTACCCCGGCTGGATGTAATTCTGGTTGTAGATGGGCGCCCCCGAATAGCTGTAGTAGTACGGCCCGAKGGGCKGGGGCAGCCCGCCGTTATTGTTGGAGTAGTACCGTGGCGGGAGCGCGTCGGCCGACCGGGCCGAAACAACCAAACCAGCGACCGCGAACAGAGACAGGATTGCCGTTCTCATGATGCGTGTCTTTCGCTGAAGGGTGAGCGAAAATCAGTTAGGCAGGTTAAACGCAAATACCGTACTCGAATCGGAAAATCGGAACCGAAACCGCGACCGTCGATGAGAACAGCGCCGTAACCGTGATTCTGGATTCGATTTGGGCGAGACGGCTGGCCGCGTGCGGTCTCTCCGGGAAGCAAGGCACACGATGTACCCACGCCCCTAAACACATTAACCCATTTAATCACTACCTCTAACACAGAGCCGTGCGATTCGTACCGACGATTCGGCCCGAAACGCTTTCATAATTTCCCACCGCACTATGACACCGACCCACGACTACGACGTGATCGTCCTCACGGAACCGCGGTTCGAAGTCGGCGACGGGACCGACTGGTTTACTGTTCAGCACATGCGCGAGGAGGCGTTCCTTCTGACGGCCCTGGACGCGCGCGGGATGCGAACCCGTCGGGTGGCGTGGTCGGCGCCGGGGTTCGATTGGACCCGAACGCGGGCCGCCGTGTTCCGCTCGACCTGGGACTACTTCGATCGGCTGCCCGAATTCTCGGCGTGGGTCGATCGGACGGCCGCGGTCACTCGGCTCATCAATTCGCCCGAACTGGTCCGGTGGAACTGGGACAAGCACTATCTGCGTGATCTGGAGGAGCGGGGCGTTCGGACCCCACCAACGATCTTTCTGGAGCCCGGAACCGGTGGGCCGAACTTGCCCGAACTGCTGGCGACGAGCGGGTGGCCGCGAGCAGTCCTCAAGCCCGCCGTGTCCGCCACCGGTCGCCACACGTATCTGGTGACCGCCGCGAACGCCGACGAACACGACCAAGTCTTCCGCAACTTGCTCGGACAAGAGGCGCTGTTGCTCCAGGAGTTTCAGGACGGCGTCCTCACGGGCGGCGAACTGTCGCTGATCGTGATCAGTGGGAGCGTCACACACGCGGTCCGGAAGGTGGCCCGATCGGGCGAGTTCCGGGTCCACGACGATCACGGCGGAACGGTCCATCCTCACACACCGGCCGGCGACGAGGTGGAGTTCGCCGAGCGGGCCGTGGCGGCGTGCGGGACCGTTCCGGCCTACGCCCGGGTCGATGTGGTCCGGACCGTAGACGGTCGGCTCACACTCATGGAACTGGAACTGATCGAACCGGAACTGTTCTTCCGGTTTTGTCCCGAAGCGGCCACTGCCCTGGCGGCGGAGCTGATTCATCGGCTCGATTAGCGCGGGGCGATGGGATCGACAGACCGCCTGGAAGCCGCACCGCGGTCCACGCACAGAAAGCGCTCTCACGGCCGGCCCGCGGTCCCGCGCGAACGCGGATACACATCGAGTTCTTCCGGGTGGGTATTGAAATCTGAAAAATGCCCCCCGTATCACCGGCGGCGGCGCCCTTCTTGCTAACCCATTATCACGCCGCTCCGAACCGCGTGGGTGTGGCAGAGCGAAACCTTCACCCGGAGATCCCGATGATCCGTGGGATAGCACTGGTCGCGTCGGTCACACTTCTCGCCGTCCCCTTTGGCGCTCGCGCGCAGGACGAGCCATCGGCCCCGATCTTCGACGACGCCACGTTCATGAAAGGGGTCGCGATCGGCGGCATGTACGGGATGTACCTGAGCGAGTTGACCGGCCCGCAAACCAGGAACCGTGACATCAAGAAATTCGCCGTTCTCATGGTGAAGGACCACATCGCGGCCAAGGAGGAACTCACGGCCGCCGCAAAGGCCGCCGGGGTCACGCTCCCCACGAAGCTCGACCCCGAACACCAGAAGTGCTACGAGGCGTTTAGGGACTACAAGGGCGAGGACCTCGACCGCGATTACGTCAAAGCGATGGTGAAATGCCATTCCGATGGAGTGGCCGCGTTCGCCCTGGCGAGCAAAGAAGCGAAAAACCCGGTCGTCAAGGACTTCGCAGCCAAGGCGCTCCCAACCCTTCAGAAGCGCCTGGAGATAGCCAAGGCCCTTGAGAAGTAAATGTCCTGACTATCGGCGCGAATGACGACCAGGACGATGCCACTCCCGGCACGTTGACCGGGGACGGCTTCGTCAAATGGACGTCGGCGGGGAGGKAAACGAACGCCCGATCTTCCCGACGTGCACCCAGGCCGGCACACCGCCCGTAAAAGTTGGAAGGCCGTCCACGCCTGTTCGACGAGCCGACCGAGGAGTCGGAACTTGGGCGATCTCCGCGCAGTGAGGCGATACGTAATCGCGTTAAGCCGGGGATACAGCGGCGATCGCGCGGGCAATTCTTCGGGAATCGGCCTCACAAGAACGGGGTCCCGAAGAACCACCCGCACGATCGATGACGAGGCGCCACTTATCCGTTCGCCGGAGGTGTGTGCGGCGCGGCCGGTGCAGACGGCACAGCCGGGCGAGTGGGATCGGTGTTGAACCACAAGAGGATCGCCACGGCCCACCAGCCGGCAAACCCGAGTTCGACCCCAGCGTCGATCAGAAACAGCGGCGGCAGAACACCGGTGGTGAGACACACGGTATTCAGAACGCTGAGAATGAGCGCCACACACATTGCGATCCCGCCCCCGACGAACGGGCCATCCTTCTTCCGCCCGGACGCGATGAGTGCCGCCCCGAACACGGCAACGAACAGACCGATAACGCGAACCGCCCACAAGCGAGACAGGTCGTAGTGCGGCGACGTCTCCGACTGGAACATCTGGATCAGGAGAGCCACCCACAGCCCTCCGATGACGTAATACAACCCCTGAATGGTCTGAATGGCCTGACCGCCCACACTGTGAGCAACCGGGTGCTTCTCAGGTGAGGTGTTGAGAGGTGCCACGGACACGGATGTTCTCCTCATACCGGGCCAGCGACGGGGTCAAAAAAAATGCCAACCGACCCGCCGGGCGCTTGTGGCTCGGCCGGKGTCCCAACGAACTGTACTCCGGCCGATGTCAGGGCACTGGTACAGACCGTATCCGACGCCCCAGTACCGCGAACTGATCCAGACGTTCTCGTCCGAAGCGCGACATCGGACACCGGACTCCCGCTCCCATTTGCGGCCGGGTGGTCGCTTGAACGGGCGAAGATGGGCGCTCAAGTCATAACGCAATTTGTGTGCCCGACCGATCGAAGGGAGACCGCGGCAATCGGAAATGAACGAGCGGCAATCAGACGAGTAGCAACAGAGACGGGAGCAGCGTTCGGTACGAGATCATGTGACGTGCGACAGCGACGATCCCGCCCGGTCGATCTGTGCCGCGATCCACCGGCCCTCGCCCGAGCGCGATCTAAACGGTTTTCCGCATTGCGGCCCGCACGGCATCAACCCCTTCGGTCCGGAGGCGGGCCAACCAGCGCCAGTCAGCAAATGCGTCCAGCAGTTCGCGGCGTCGGGCACCGTCGGGCACTGTTGCGAGTACCTCGGTGCGCAGTTCCGCCAACAGACGCACCCACTCCGCAAACGTCGCGTCGAACTCTACTTCGAGTTTTTCGCGCACGCGGCGCGCCAGCGCCGGTGACGCCCCACCGGTACTCACGGAGAGCGTGAAGTCACCGCGGCGCACGACCGCCGGGAGCGCGAAGTCGCCGTCGGCCGGAGACGTCGCCGCGTTCACCCAGACGCCGCGTGTGCGACCGTCCGCGACGACCCGCGCGTTGACATCCGGGAGCGCACACGCAAAGGCCAGCGCGGCGCCGTTGAGGTGATCGGGCTGATAGGGTTCGCAGACGTGAGTAGCTCCCGACGGGAGCCCCGAGAGGGGTCGCGGGTCGATGACGCGGGCGACCGCCCCGCATTCGAGTACCGCAGCCAGCTTCCGCATCCCGACCGCGCCGCCGCCGACAACGACGACGAGCTTACCGACCAGGTTCAGCGTGACGGGAAACACGGCTCACCCCGCGGCGGCCGGCGGTTCGCCGGGTGGCTCGGAAGGCGGCTCCGTCCCACCGGCGTCCGCCTTGCGGTACTCTTCGCGCTTCTTGTGGAGCGTGTTCCGGTTGATGCCCAGGCGCAGCGCGGCCTTGACCTGGTTGTCGCCGGCCTCGCGCAACACCTCTTCGATCAGCTCGCGCTCCACGCCGTCCACCAGAAACTTGTGGAGCGTGACCGCGTCCGGGCGCGAGGCGTGCATCCCGGCCCGGACCAGGGAATGAATCAGCGAGGGCACGTCGGCCGGCGCGCCGTTCCGCGGCCCCCGGATCACCGGGCGGGCCCGCCCGAAGCGGAGCATGTCCGGGGTGATCGGCCCGCCGTCGGCGAACACCGTCAGCCGTTCCAGCGTGTTCTCGAGTTCGCGAACGTTCCCCGGCCAGTCGTGAGTCTTGAACGCGTCGAGTACCGTCGGCGTCAGTTCCGGCACCGCGCACTTGTGAATTTCGCCGTACCGCTTCAGGAAGTAGGCCGCCAGCGCCGGAATGTCATCGCGGCGCTCGCGCAGTGGCGGTAACCCGATCGGAATCACGTTCAGGCGGTAGTAGAGGTCTTCGCGGAACTCGCCGTCCTCAACGGCCTGTTCGAGCATCGCGTTCGTCGCCGCGATCACGCGCACGTCCACGCGGATCGTGCGGCTCTCGCCCACGCGCTCGAACTCTTTCTCCTGAAGGACGCGAAGCAACTTCACCTGCAGGTGGTGCGACGTGCTGTTGATCTCGTCGAGGAAAATGGTGCCGCCGTGGGCCGCCTCGAAGCGACCGGTCTTGTTCTCGACGGCCCCCGTGAACGCGCCCTTGATGTGCCCAAAGAGTTCGCTTTCGAGCAGGTTCTCGTGCAGCGCACCACAGTTGACACGAACGAACGGCCCGTCTGCGCGCTTGCTGAGCTTGTGGACGGCCCTGGCGATCACTTCCTTGCCCGTACCGGTTTCGCCAATGAGCAAGACGTGCGCAGATTTTGGTGCAGCGAGGCGAACGAGGCGATAGACGTCCTGCATAGCAGGCGCGCTGCCTACGATCTCGGGCAGTGGCGGTGCAAACTGCTCACTTTTCGGCATCGAGATTACGCTTCCGGGAGAGGAAGCCACAGGACCGGCTCGATATTCGTCCTGCATGAAATTAGGATATGACTTCGTGCGCGCACTTGCAACATCAATCGCCCGAAAAGCGGGCACAGCTATTTACGGCAAGAGATCACCGACGAGAACAACGGCATTCGGCGCCGCGAGTGGCGAAACGCGATCCGCCGGGCCCAGCGTGAGGTGAGTGCGATAGGCGGTCGCACCCAAGCCTTTGGGAAGCGGTAGCGGGTCGCGGAAAACATGGAGTCGGTGCGCGTTGAGATCCAACACCCAGTAGTCCCGGATGTTCGCCGTTGCGTACCGCTCGGCTTTTTCCGTGAGGTCGCTCTGAAGAGTCGAGTCCGAGATTTCAATCACCAACTCCGCCGTGGTCGGATGGATGCCGGGGTAGTCACGTGGCCCACCTCGGACGACCGCGAAATCGGGTAACGGGTCGTTGAACTCGTCCACGTGTAGCGGCGACTGCCCGCGGACCCACCAACCCGTCCCGAAGACCGCTTGGAGTGCGAACAAGACCAAGCCGAGTGCGTTCGCGTGCGGCGGGTCCATTGGCCCTTGCTCCATGATGACGCCATCGAGCAGGAAGGCGCGTTTCCCTTCGAACCAGCCCATGTCACCCATGCGGTTGAATTCGGCCACGGTCCACCGCTG
>BFBZ01001772.1_pt1 | contig 13460 bp, 13 predicted proteins | sample 1888401 | NCBI WGS metagenome assembly BFBZ01 (sample SAMD00112614, study PRJDB3348) | symbiont metagenome | host: Chara braunii | reverse complement strand
CCGCCTTCGACGAGCTTGCCCGCCGCTGGACGCCGATCCTCAACCATGCAGATGAAAACGGCGTCGACGTTTGCTACGAAATCCATCCGGGCGAAGACCTGCATGACGGCATCACTTTCGAGATGTTCCTGGAGCGCGTGAAGAACCATCCGCGCGCCAACATGCTCTATGACCCCTCGCACTATGTCCTGCAGTGCCTCGACTATCTCGACAACATCGACATCTACAAGGACCGGATCAAGATGTTCCACGTCAAGGACGCGGAATTCAACCCGACCGGTCGACAGGGCGTCTATGGCGGCTATCAGGGCTGGGTCGAACGCGCCGGCCGCTTCCGTTCGCTCGGCGACGGTCAGGTCGATTTCGGCGCTGTCTTCTCAAAGATGACCGCGAACAATTTCGATGGCTGGGCCGTGGTCGAATGGGAATGCGCGCTGAAGCATCCCGAAGACGGCGCACGCGAAGGCGCCGAGTTCGTCAAGGCGCACATCATCCGCGTGACGGAAAAGGCCTTCGACGATTTCGCCGGCAGCGGCACGGACCAGGCGGCGAACCGGCGCATGCTGGGGCTGTAATCCAAAGCCTTCTCCCCGCAGGTGCGGGGAGAAGGTAGAGGCCGCCCTCGTCCTTCGAGGCTTCACTCCCTCGCAGAGCTCAGGAGGCTCCGCACCTCAGGATGAGGGCGGAGCGGGCTTTCGCGAAACTCCACAAAGGCCATCTTCGGCATTGGTAGATGGAGGGTAGTGGTGCTGGCGCAGAAGATCAGCCTCACCCTGAGGTGGCCCGTAGGGCCCTCGAAGGGCGAGGCGGGTGGCTTGAAACGGCAAGCATCAGGAATTTGAATTTTAATTTATTCAGGAGGACCCTTATGGCAATCGAAGGATCATCGGAACAGACGCGGGAGCCGCGCATTCGGCTTGGTATGGTGGGCGGCGGCGCCGGCGCCTTCATCGGCGCGGTGCATCGCATCGCCGCGCGCATTGACGACCAGTTTGATCTCGTCGCCGGCGCGCTTTCTTCCTCGCCGGAGCGGGCCATCGCTTCCGGGCGCGATCTCGGCCTCGACCCCACGCGCACCTATTCCAGCTACCGCGACATGGCGATCCGCGAAGCCAAGCTGAAGAACGGCATCGAGGCCGTTTCGATCGTGACGCCGAACCATGTGCATTACGACGCCGCCAAGGAATTCCTGCGTCGCGGCATCCATGTCATCTGCGACAAGCCGCTGACATCCAATCTCGCCGATGCCAAGAAGCTGAAGAAGGTGGCAGATGAGAGCGGTGCGCTCTTCATTCTCACCCACAATTACACCGGCTATCCGATGATCCGCCAGGCGCGCGAAATGATCGCCAATGGCGAACTCGGCGATATCCGCATCGTGCAGGCGGAATATCCGCAGGACTGGCTGACGGAGAATATCGAGCAGTCCGGCCAAAAGCAGGCCGCATGGCGCACCGACCCGTCACAGTCCGGCGCGGGTGGCTCCACAGGCGATATCGGCACGCATGCCTACAATCTCGCCTCCTTCGTTACCGGCCTGGAACTCGACAGCCTCGCTGCCGATCTCGACAGCTTCGTCGAAGGACGTCGCCTGGACGATAACGCCCATGTGATGCTGCGCTTCAAGGCCAGGGGTTCGGAAAAGCCGGCCAAGGGCATGCTCTGGTGCAGCCAGGTGGCACCGGGCCACGAGAACGGCCTGAAGCTCCGGGTCTATGGTACCAAGGGCGGTATCGAGTGGACGCAGGCCGATCCGAACTATCTCTGGTACACGCCGTTCGGAGAGCAGAAGCGGTTGATTACCCGCAATGGCGCCGGCTCAGGCGCTGCAGCGGCCCGTGTCTCGCGTATCCCGTCGGGCCATCCGGAAGGCTATCTGGAAGCTTTTGCTACGATCTACACCGAGGCTGCGCGCGCCATTAATGCGGCCAAGAAGGGCGTTGCGGTCGATCCGGCCGTGATCTACCCGACGGTCGATGACGGCGTGAAGGGTGTTGCTTTCGTCGACGCCTGCGTTGCTTCTTCGAAGCGCAACGGCGCCTGGATCAAGCTATAGGTTCGATTTTGTTCGAGGCGGCGAAGGCCGCCTCGAATTCGCTGGGGTTGTTGCCGGTCAGGCGGCGAGTCCCTGCTTGCGCTTTGTTAGTGCGTCGATACCAAGCGGGCCGCTGCCGGCTGCGACGAGAAACAGGAAGATGAAGCAAAAGAGGATGGCCGAGACGCCGCCGTTCTGCGCGGGATAGAAACTCTTCGGCGCGTGGGCTAGGAAATAGGCAAAGGCCATGAGGCCTGACAGGACGAAGGAAGCGATCCGCGTCTGGAAACCGATCAGGACGAGGAAGCCAAGTGTAAGCTCGAGCAGTCCGGCGATCCATGAGAGTGATCCGACGGCCGGAACAGTCTCGGCGGCTGGAAAATGCAGCACCTTTTGCGTTCCATAGCTGAACAGCACCAGCGACGCGACGATGCGCAAGAGGCTCAGCAGATAGGGGTGGAGAGAGTGGAGCGCAGGGAGCATTTGTATCCTTTCACTGTCAAATTTGAACACTACCCTCAATTGATCCGCAATAAAAAGACAAGTCACGACTGTTGACATTGATGTTATCGAACTATCCGCAAAGGCTCTGCGATTGCCTGTGGACTCCTCCGCGAAACCGGTAGCCGGCTCGGTTTCTCAGTGGCTGCAACGTTGCAGCTCTGTCATATCGGCACTGTACTTTGTCACGCGGCTTGGCTAAACCGCAGCCAACGAAGCCATAACAGACGGGATTTTCATCATGATCGATCCGAAGCTTCTTGCCGATCGCTTCCCCGGCGATTTCACCTTCGGCGTTGCCACCGCCGCCTTCCAGATCGAAGGCGCCACCAAGGCGGACGGCCGCAAGCCCTCGATATGGGATGCCTTCGCCAACATGCCCGGCCGCGTCTTTCAGCGCCAGAATGGCGATGTTGCCTGCGACCACTATAACCGGCTGGAGCAGGATCTCGATCTGATCAAGGACATGGGCGTCGAAGCCTATCGCTTCTCGATCGCCTGGCCGCGCATCATTCCCGATGGCACCGGTCCTGTGAACGAAGCTGGCCTCGATTTCTACGATCGTCTTGTCGACGGCTGCAAGGCGCGCGGCATCAAAACCTTCGCGACGCTCTATCACTGGGATCTGCCGCTGACGCTTGCAGGCGATGGCGGCTGGACGGCGCGCTCGACCGCGCATGCCTTCCAGCGCTATGCCAAGACCGTGATGTCGCGCCTCGGCGATCGCCTCGATTCCGTTGCCACCTTCAACGAGCCGTGGTGCATCGTCTGGCTGAGCCATCTCTACGGCGTCCATGCACCGGGCGAACGCAACATGCAAGCGGCGCTCTACGCCATGCACTATATGAACCTTGCCCATGGTCTCGGCGTCGAGGCGATCCGCTCCGTTGCGCCGAAAGTGCCCGTCGGCATCGTGCTGAATGCGGCATCGGTCCTGCCGGGCTCGGATCGCCCGGAAGATGCCGCTGCCGTCGAGCGCGCGCATCAGTTCCACAATGGCGCCTTCTTCGATCCGATCTTCAAGGGTGAGTACCCGAAGGAGTTTGTCGAGGCGCTTGGCGACCGCATGCCTGTCATCGAGGATGGCGATCTCAAGACCATCAACCAGAAGCTCGATTGGTGGGGGCTGAACTATTACATGCCGATGCGCGTCTCCGATGACGCCTCGAAGAGCGGCGATTTTCCCTGGACAAAGGAAGCGCCGCCGGTCAGCGACGTAAAGACCGATATCGGCTGGGAAATCTATGCGCCGGGCCTGAAGCACGTTGTCGAAGATCTCAACAAGCGCTACGAGCTGCCGGAATGCTACATCACCGAGAACGGCGCCTGCTACAACATGGGCGTGGTCAACGGCGAGGTTGATGACCAGCCGCGCCTCGATTACTACATCGAGCATCTCGGCATCGTCGCTGACCTGATCAAGGATGGCTATCCGATGCGCGGCTATTTCGCCTGGAGCCTGATGGACAATTTCGAATGGGCCGAAGGCTATCGCATGCGCTTCGGCCTCGTACATGTCGACTACGAGACGCAGGTCCGCACGGTCAAGAAGAGCGGCAAGTGGTATCGAGAGCTGGCCGCTCAGTTTCCGAAGGGCAACCATAAGGCGGATTAATACGGTTTTACCTCCCCAGAGGGGAGGTCGCGCGGAACGCGCGGGTGGGGATAATCTTCGGCGTCCGTAATGGTCACCCCACCCAGACCTTTGGTCCGACCCTCCCCCTCAAGGGGAGGGTGGCTATCGCCCGAATCGATCGCGGCTGTTAGGCTTCGTTCATGTTTTCGCGCCCACTTTTCCTTTATGCACTGTGCGGCAGCCAGAGGCAGGCTTCGACCAGCCGCCGGCTGCTGGAAGCCTTAAGGCAGGTCTGTCCGGAGGGCATCACTATCGAGATCTGCGATCTGATCGGCGACCTGCCAATCTTCAATCCGGATGACGAGGGTGAGAGGACGCCGGCCATTGTCGAGCAATTTGCCGCGAGGATCGAGCGCGCCGATGGTTTGATCGTCTCCTGTCCCGAATATGCGCATGGCATACCGGGAGGCTTCAAGAATGCGCTGGACTGGCTGGTGTCACGCGACGAGGTGCCTTTCAAACCGCTCATGTTCGCGCATGCCTCGCATCGCGGCGACCTTGTGCTGGAGCAGCTTGCCGAGGTGCTGCAGACCATGTCGCTGCGCATCGTGGAGGCGGCCTTTTTGCGTGTACCGATTGCCGGCAAGAGCGATGAGGCGCAGGCGGCAATTCTCTCGGATGCGCGCGAAAGCGGCCTGTTGCAGGCTAGTCTCAGACGTTTCGCAGAGGCGATTTGCGCTGGGCCATAAATTTTGCCGGGGGCGGCAAATATACAACTCTTTCCTGTAGGAATCTCCAACTCGCCTTAACCGTTTATTGAAGTCCTGACGGCAGACTTCGACGCCAAGGAGAAAAGGCGTTGGGGGCAGTTTTGAAATCGTTGCGTCAGAGTACGCAGATCGGTCGTCATTCCATCGTGACGGCCGTTTTGATTTCTTTCGCAGTGGTCGTTGCCGTGGTGACCCTGATGGTGCTCTCGGCCATAGGCCGTGTGGCTGATTACTCCAACAAGCTGGATGACGAGCGCTCCTGGGAAACGACCGTCGGCGCGCTCAAGACTTTTCAGGGGCAACTCGAGGCGACGCTTCACGATCATTCGGCCCGCAATGATGCGGCGCGTAGCGTCTACGGAACAGACGATCAGGGCTGGGTCGCCGGAAACTATGGCGACATATCCTCAAACGGTGCGCTTTTTGATATCGCCGTCATCGTCGATGACCACAATAAGCCGATCATCGGCTACCACAACGGCGAGCCGGTGACGCAGAAGGTCGAGGATCTTCTTGGCACCGCCGTCTGGGCGCTGGTCGATCAGGTGCGCAGCACGCGGGTGACCGGTGTCCCCGAAGCGGGCGGCTACATCATGACCAGCAACGGCATCGCGGCTGTCGGAGCCGCGACGATCCGCGAAAGGTCCGGTCGCATTCCCGTCCCCGAAGGTCAGCGGCGCTATCTCGTTCTGGTGCGCTATCTCGATGCGGCCAGGATCAAGATGCTGTCCAACACCTATGTCATCAGCGGTCTCAAGCTGGTGCCGCCGGAGACCGTCGCGCGCTATGCCGTTTCCATCGTCGATCCGCTCGGCAAGTCGCTCGGACGGCTGGTCTGGAATTCGCGGGAACCGGGCGACCTCAGTTATCTCCAGGTCCGTCCGATCGTAGTCGGCGCGCTCGGTCTGGTGGGACTGTTCTTTATCGTATTGCTGATCTTGGGATCGCTCGCGGGACGCCGGTTGCGGGCCGAGGAAGTGCAGGCCCGCCAAGGCTCCCTTCGCGATCGCCTGAGTGGCCTGCTCAATCGCGAAGGGCTGCGGCTCGACGTCGACCGGCTGGTCGAGCGGGCGAACAGCGATGGCAGCAATGTCCTGCTTCTGTATCTTGATCTCGACGGGTTCAAGGAAATCAACGACGCCTACGGACATGGCACGGGCGACCAGCTCATCCGCGCCGTGGCCGCCGGCCTCAGCGTGCTCATCCCGCCGCAGGCGACGCTGGCGCGGCTTGGCGGAGATGAGTTCGCCATCGTTTTCCCTACCAGGGAGCTTAACGATGGGCCCGCCCTGGGATTGGCCGAACAGGTCCTGGATTTTCTTTCCGAGCCGCTGGAAATTGGTCGCCGCGTGATCGTCGTCGGCGCCAGCATCGGCATTGCAAGCTCGCCGGAAGGCCGCATCGATCGCGAGGAACTGGTGCGCCGCGCCGATCTCGCCATGTACAAGGCCAAGGAGGCCGGCCGGGCTCGCATGGCCTGCTATGAGACGGCCATGGATGCGCATCGCGAGGAACGCAATGCATTGGAACTGGATCTGCGCCGTGCGATCGAGATGGAAGAATTGACGCTTGCCTATCAGCCGCTTGTGGACGCGTCGAGCTGTGAGATGACAGGTGTCGAGGCGCTCGTGCGATGGAACCGCCCAGGCCACGGGCCGATCTCGCCCGACGATTTCATTCCTGTCGCCGAAACAAGCGGGCTGATCGAGGCTCTGGGACTTTTGGTGCTGCGCAAGGCATGCGAAGCGGCGCAGCAATGGCCGGATCTGCGCGTTGCCGTCAACGTTTCGCCGGGACAATTCCGTAATCCCGCCTTTGCCGATTACGTCCGCGGCGTGCTGAACCGGACGGAGATCGAGGCCGGTCGCGTGACGCTTGAAATCACCGAAGGCTATATCATTCAAAATCCGGAGCGTACCCGCAAGTCGATCGAGCGCCTGAAGGCGCTTGGCGTCAAGGTGGCGCTTGATGATTTCGGGTCGGGCTTCTCATCCATCGGTTATCTGCGCCAATTCGGCTTTGATCGCATCAAGATCGACCGCTCATTGACGATGGATGTGCTCGAAGACAGCCGTGCCCGCGAGATGCTGCGGGCGACGGTGGCGCTGGCCCGCTCGCTCGACATTCCAGTTACCGCCGAGGGTATCGAGCTTGAAGAGCAGGGAAGGGCGCTACGGGACTTCGGTTGCGACGAATTGCAGGGCTATTTCTATGGAAAGCCGATGCCTGCCGCCGACATCAGCAAGCGCCTGGCCGCGCAGATAACGGTTACCCTCGACGAAGAGCATGGCGCCGCCGCCTGATATCCTCAGCCGATATGCTGCTGGCCGCGTTTGCGGGCAAGAGCGACCTGCCGCTGTCTTTCGCGAAAGCGTTCCCGGTCTTCCTCGCTGCGCTCGTGATAGCAATGGCTGCAGGAGACGCCGGCTTCGTAGAAGGGTGAGGTCACTTCTTCCGCGGTGATCGGGTTGCGGCAGGCGTGACAGAGCTTGTGATTGCCCTCTTTCAGGCCATGCTCGACCGAGACGCGCTCGTCGAAGACGAAGCATGCGCCTTCCCAGAGGCTTTCTTCCGCCGGCACTTCCTCAAGATATTTCAGGATGCCGCCCTTGAGGTGATAGACCTCATCGAAGCCCTGCTGCTTCATGAAAGCCGTGGCCTTTTCGCAGCGGATGCCGCCAGTGCAATACATGGCGATCTTCGGCTTGTTGTGCAGGCCGGTATTCTCGCGCACCCATTCCGGAAATTCGCGGAAGGTCTTGGTCTTCGGGTCGACGGCGCCCTTGAAGACGCCGATCGCCGTCTCGTAGTCGTTGCGGGTGTCGATGACGATGGTATCGGGGTCGGAGATCAGCGCGTTCCAGTCCTTTGGCGCGACATAGGTGCCGACGATCTGGGTGGGGTCGATATCCTCGACGCCCATGGTGACGATCTCTTTCTTGAGTTTCACCTTCATGCGCACGAACGGCATTTTCGAGGCGTGGCTTTCCTTGTGTTCCAGGCCGGCAAATTCCGGCTGTGCCCTTAGGAAGGCAAGCACGGTGCCGATGGCGGCATGCGTCCCGGCGATTGTGCCGTTGATGCCCTCATGCGCAAGCAGCAGTGTGCCCTTGACGCCATTGGCCTCGCAGAGCGCAAGCAATGGCTCCTGCAGGCTTTCGAAGCGCGGAAAGGAAACGAAATGGTAGAGCGCCGCAACGAGGAATGCGCCGGTCGCCTCATGCCGTGAGCTGGAAAAGATGTCGGTCATGCCGGGGAAATACAATTTTGTGGGCCGGCAGGCAATCGGGATTTGCGTTGAAGCCTTGCGTCATCGAAACGGTATCGGCTGGCTGCTTTAGTCTGCCGCGTCCAGCCAGAGGCGCTTGACGGTTCGCGCTTCCCGCTCCGGCTTGTCGGCAAACACCCAGTGAGCCCTGTTCAACGCTTCTTCGCGGGCTATCTGCTGGCGGGAGATGATCGCCTCCAAGAGGCGTGCGCGGTCGTCGCTACCGTCGAACAACTGCGGTTCGCGATCGGCAACATCGGACAGGATCGCAAGATCGAGATAGCGGCCGAGCACATCGACCAACGCCTTGGCCTCAAGCTGCTTGGCGTGCATGGCGGCCGGCCAGATGTCCCTCAGCAGCATGTGGTGCATCCAGTAATCCTGGCTGCGCTTGCGCAGATCGTGAAAGCTTTCCGCGTGAGGCATTTCGCCAAGGCATTCGGAGAGCGCTTCCATCGCCTTGCGACCGTTCTTGCGCCAGCTTTTCTGGAAGAGGCGAGCGGTATCGCGCCGGCCACCGCCAAAGGACGTGCCCTTCACGGCCCCGATGGCTTCACCGCAGATTGCGATTGCTGCCCTGGCCTTGTCTTCGAGATCAGTCTCGGCCTCGGACAGGCGGTCGCGACGGCTCGTCAGCACAGCGGTGACGCGCGCCAGGGCCTGCTGTTCATCGTCAGACGTCGCCGTCTGCTGCAGATAGTGGCTGACTTCGATCAATGCCGTGGCGTCACGCACACTCGATAGCGTGCGCGCCACGTCTCGAAGGCGGGCATTTTCCTGCTGCTGGAATTCCCGAGCGATCGGGGCAATCAGACGATAAAGGGCACGGACCCGCTTGATGCTTTTCCTGGCGGCATGCACCGCTTCATGCAGGCCTTGCGGGCGATCCGTCAGGACAGCCATCGCCTTGCCGAGTTGATGCGCGGCGGCCTTGTGCACCTCGCCATCAAGAGCCCGGTCAGGCCGTATGCGATAGCTCATTATATTCCTGTTCGAACTGTGTCGCGAGCGCCTGGTTGGAATAGCGATGTTCGCCGGTCACTTCGCGGCCGATCCAATCCGGCAGTTCCGGATCATCGCTTTCATCTTCCATCTCCACCTCGGCAATCACCAGGCCGCGATGGGCGCCGCGAAACACGTCGATCTCCCAGACAAATCCCTTGAAGGGCACCTTGTGGCGGGTTTTCTCGATCACGAGGCCGATGGCCGTTCCGAGCAGTTCCTCTGCCTCTGGAATCGGGATCTCATATTCGAATTCGTCGCGCGTCATTTTCTTGCCGATCTTGATCGTCAAGGTCGCGGTTGCCTCGTTCGTCAGCCTTATCCGGACTGAACGATCCTCCATGGAGGCAATATATCCCTGCCGTAGAATGAGCCTCTCGGACACCAAATTACGCCACTGATCGCCGCGCACCAGAAACTTTCGCTCGATCTCTTTTGCCATGCGTTTGACATGCTCCACTGGCACAGATCGGGCTACACTATAGCAAGTCATGGGGATTTCCTACCCGTTGTATTGAGAGCAAGCTTTTGTCTCGACAAGCATCTCCGGGAAGGTTATTCGAAAGCCGGATTTCAATCGTTTTAAGGGAGCGCTCCGACCATGGGCGAGAAAACCGAGAAGCTTCTTTCCGTTCTGAAACTGCAACCGGTCGTACCCGTGCTGATCGTCGACGATGCGAAATCGGCCGTGCCTCTTGCCCGGGCGCTTGTGGCCGGCGGGCTCAAGGCCATCGAGATCACGCTGCGCACCGCAGGCGCGCTCGATGCCATCCGCGCCGTCGCCGATGAAGTAGAAGGTGCCGAAGTCGGAGCCGGCACGATCCTGAACGTCGCCCAGTGGGATGCGGCTGTCGAAGCCGGTTCCAAGTTCATCGTCAGCCCCGGCACGACGCAGGAGCTTCTCGATGCGGCCCGCGCGTCGCATGTGCCGCTGCTGCCGGGTGCTGCCACCGCAAGCGAAGTCATGGCGCTGCGCGAAGAAGGCTATACGGTGCTGAAGTTCTTCCCCGCCGAGCAGGCCGGCGGCGCCGCTTACCTCAAGGCTCTGTCCTCACCGCTCGCCGGCACGCTCTTCTGCCCGACCGGCGGTGTCTCGCTGAAGAACGCCCATGATTATCTGTCGCTGTCGAACGTCATCTGCGTCGGCGGCTCCTGGGTCGCGCCGAAGGAACTGGTCGCGGCCGGTGACTGGGCCGGGATCACCAAGCTTGCAGCAGAGGCTGCAGCGCTCAAGGGCTGAACGGCTTCCTTTCGATCGATTTCAGAGGCGCGCGGGGTTTCCCACGCGCCTTTTTCTTTGTCCTGGATTTGTATTTGCGGTTGCGCTTCCTATCTCCCTTTCACCATCACAAGGACGGAGGACCATCCATATGATCGACGCCCGCAAACTTCTTGACCAATTCCTGGGGTCGCAGGTTCCAGGAATGCAGGGAAGCGTGAAAGACAAGGCAACGCAGGCCATCAATCTTGCCAGGGACAATCCGATGGCGACGAGCGCCATCGCCGGCGTGCTGCTGGGAACGAAAACCGGACGTCAGATTGCCGGCAATACCCTGGCGCTCGGCGGCCTCGCCGCCATCGCCGGGCTCGGCTATCAGGCCTACAAGAATTACATGGACGGCAATCAGCCGCAGCCGGCACCGCAATCCGCCCCGCAGGCTGAACCGCAGTTCCTGCCGCCGCCATCCAATTCCGGTTTCAGCACCGCGCCTGCCATTGCCAGCAATGATTTTACGCTCTCGCTGGTGCGGGCGATGATCGCCGCTGCCCGGGCCGACGGCCATATCGACGATACGGAGCGCCAGCGCATTCTCGGCAAGGTGCAGGAGAGTGGCGTCGGGTCCGAGGCCGAAGCCTTCTTCCAGCGCGAACTTGCCAATCCGGTCGATCTCGACGCCATCGTTGCTTCTGCGCAGACCGAGGAGCAACGGGTGCAGATCTATACGGCGTCGCGCCTGGCCATCGAGCCGGATTCCCGGGCGGAACGCGGCTATCTCGACCTGCTGGCAGGGCGGCTTGGCCTGGCCGATCCGCTGGTCGATCATATCGAGGCGACCGTTGCAGGTGCCAAAGTCCAACTCTGAGGGGTAGAGCCAGTTGCCTTTCAACGGCGGCTGGCCTAATCCTTCGCCGGAACATTTCATGGCGCTAGGGATCGGCAATTTGACGGACAAAAAGAGCGACACCCGCTCGGCGGCGATCGCAGCCGGTGTTATTTTGCTGGTCGCGACGGCCGTGCTCTATCTGATGCCAAACGTCATCGTCTGGCTCGGAAACATCTCGCCGTGGCTCGGGACGGGTTTCGGCGTATTGGTTATCCTGGCCTTCTTCTTCGTGTTCTGGCTGAGAGCTCGCTACCAGCGACGCAGCGGGCAGTAAGCTCAATTCTGCAGCGAAGCGCCGAGCAGAATGACGCCGGTGCAGATGACAAGCAGTGCGCCGAAAATCTCGATGCCGTCACCGACCCATCCAGAGAGTCTCGAGCCCTTGCCGGTGAAGCGCACGGCGGTGCTTTTCGCGAAAACCGCGATAATGGCCAGCAGCGAGACGGTCAGTGCCGTGCCGATCGACATGGCGAGCACGGACAGCAGGCCGCCGAGATAGAGCCCATTCAGCATGGAGAAGGTCATGACGAGAAGCGCACCCGAGCAGGGGCGCAGACCGACGGCGATGATTGCCGACCAGGCTTCGCGGACGCTGAACTTCTCGTTCGACAGCATTTTCGGGTCTGGAAGATGGGCGTGGCCGCAGGCTTCGCAGTAAGCACCATCACCAGCCGCGTGAGCGGGATCGTAGCATTGATAGCCCTCGGCAGCCGGCATCATAGTGTTGCTGCTGCGTGAGAAGCCTCTCACCGAATCCGTGCCCGTTGCCGCACCTTCAAATAGCGACAGGCTGATCGGACCGGTTGACGTTGCCATCTGTATTTCCCGGCGCTGCGCCCGGCTTTGGAGCATCGCTCGCAGCTTGCGAAACAGAAGCCAGCCGCCGAACAGGACGACCATGACGAAGCTGGCGATCTCCATCGCATTGGTCGCCATCGTCATGGTGATGCCGGAGCCGCGCAGCACGAAATAGGCGGCGCCAACGACGAGGACTGCGACGAGGCCCTGGATGAGTGCCGAGACGAAGGAAATGCCGATGCCGCGCTTCAGTTCAATCTCGTTGGCGACCATGTAGGAGGAAATAACTGCCTTGCCGTGGCCGGGGCCGGCAGCGTGGAAGATGCCGTAGGCGAAGGAGAGGCCGATCAGCGTCCAGAGCTGCCACGGGTCCTGGCGCATGGCCTCGATCGATTTCGTAAGGGCACGATAGAAAGCCTGCTGCTCATAATTCACATAGAGAAAGATCGGCGCCAGCGGTCCGCCCATCGGCTGGAAGCTCGGCTCGGCCGTGCCGATGCCAAGCGGCGAGCCTGCGGCATGCGCGAGACCGGCGATCGCCAGAAAGGCAAGCGCTGCGGTCGGAGCCAGTCTCTTTACGCTCGAAATCAGCATTGAACGTCTATCCGCGTTGCGAAGAGTTTCGACATCGTCGTTCCCGTCGGATCGTTGAAGAAGGCATCCGTCAATGTCGCCTTGTTTTCGGCGATGACCTCATCCGGGTTGGGCCGCACGACCTGGTGCGTGCAGCTTTTGAAGGCTTCGCCCTCGACGACCAGTTCGTTGTCGGTCGGGAAATCGATCGATGTGTAGAGCGTCGGGTCGTAAATGCCGAAGCTGAGCTTGTTGCCTTTCGTCAGGGGCATGGGCTCGGACGGCTTGACGGCAAAGAACATCAGGATCTGACCGTCGCGATAATCGACATTGATGACATCAGGCTTGTTCACCTTGATGCTTTTGCCGTTGAGCGTCAGGTTCGTGTAGTAGTCATAGTCGACAAGGGAATCGCGCACGGTCTTGCCGACTTCTTTCAGCTCGTCTGGGTCGAGCTTCAGGTTGGTGTTCTTGTCGAAATCCATCAGCACGGAGGACGAGAACACTTCGTCGAAACGCCAGACGTTGCGCAGCTCCTGCACATTGCCGTCCGGCCCGGCCAAAACCTCGAGCCGCGCTTCCACGAAAATATGCGGGTGCGCCGAGGCGATCGGCGGCACAAGCAGCATGCCGCCTGTCAAGGCGATAGCATAGACAATCGTGGATTTTTTCATGCGTCCGATGTGTTTCGTGAGCATTGATTCAGTTCGACTTCTGGTCAGGAAATGAGACGGAATTGGGACCGCTTGGCCCTTAGCCGTGCTTGCGGAACCAGTTGTGAAGGTAGTCCACAAAGATGCGCACTTTGGCGGGGAGATAGCGGCGGTGCGGG
>BFBZ01001771.1_pt1 | contig 13467 bp, 6 predicted proteins | sample 1888401 | NCBI WGS metagenome assembly BFBZ01 (sample SAMD00112614, study PRJDB3348) | symbiont metagenome | host: Chara braunii | reverse complement strand
AACTCATCGAGCCAGGCAGGCAAAGTGGCCATATAGTGACTGCTGGTGATAAATTTACCCGTGCTCCCATCGAACCAGAAAGCCCCGTTGGCACTATGGCCGGCCGGCAGGATCGATGACCTGTCTTTGAGCGAGATGCCATATACTTTCGCCAGCTGGTTGGTCGCCAGCTTCAGCTCATCACCAATGGTGGTGGTGAGCATATTTTTGGGTGACATCAGTCCTGCTTTGGCGGTGCTGCCCACCGGCTTCACATCCTTATCTTCCGTGCAGTATACTGTCCGGTTCTCTCCCTTCATAAACCAGTCATTGGCAATGATGCCATGCGTGGCAGGCGTAGCACCAGTGTATACAGATGCATGACCCGGGCCTGTATAAGTGGGCACATAGTTGTACTGGGCATTCTTATAAAAAAAGCCGTCGTTCACCAGGCGCCTGAAGCCCCCGGTGCCATAGCGCGACCAGTAGCGGTAAATGTAATCGTGGCGCATCTGGTCTACCACAATCCCCACCACCAGTTTCGGGCGCGGAAAGTTTTGACCGGCCGGCCCGGCAGCGACGGGCTTCTGTGACCGGGATATGGTGGCAGCCAATGCCAGGATGCATAACAGCAGAATTCTCATGACAAATTTTTGCCTAAAAATAAGGAAAAATAAAGTGGAGCGGCGACCGGAAACATTTTCATAACACAGGCTCAACACCAGCAGCCTTGCCCCGACACGTATATATTGGCTGGTTAAATTATTTTGTTATATTTGGATAGGCCCGGTATTGCTGTTGAAAATATCCCTGTAAAAGCAGCCCTTATGAAACATATCGACCTTATCAAAACCTTCGTACCGGGCCTGAAAAGAGCCGGGCGACACCTCCTGTCAAAAATGCCCTTTGGGTGCTGCACCTGCCTGTTCTTGCTCTATCACACCAGCGCTTTTGCCAAACAAGACCCTATCGATTCTCTTAACCATATTGTGCGCACAGCCAGGCACGACACGTCCATTGCCCGTGCCTACGTAGCACTGACCGAATTCCTTTTTGTGACCAACCCCGATACCGTGATCCCGGTGTGCCAGAAAGCCCTGGCCATCATTGATAAAAACCTCGCCGGGGCCGGTAAGGCTGAGCGGCGGTCTTATCTCTATACCAAAGCGGCAGCGCTCAATAATATTGCGGCCGTGTATAACCTCAAAGGCAAAATAGATAAATCACTGGATTACTTCCAGCAGGGTTTAAAGATCAACGAGGAGATCAACGAGCCCAAAGAGATGGCCAACTGCCTGAGCAATATCGGCGCGCTGTATGACGGTATGGGGCAGTCTGACAAAGCCCTCGAGTACCTGTTCAGGGCGTTCAGGATCCAGGAGAAGATCGGGGCCAAAGAAGGGATGGCATACTCCCTCAACAACATGGCCGCTATCTACGACAAGCAGGGACTGGTGCAGAAAACACTGGAATTTGCCCACAGGTCGCTGAAGCTGCAGGAGGAAGTGGGCAACAAGTACGGTGCCGCCACCTCTCTCAACAACCTGGGTACCCTTTACGTGAAACAGAACCAGAGGGAAAAAGCCCTCGATTATTACCACCAGAGCTTAAAGATCCGCGAAGAGATCAACGACAAGCAGGGCATTGCCACCTGCCTCCACAATATCGGGTATGTATACGATGCCATGGGAGACGAGGAAAAAGCCCTCGATTATGATAACAGGGGCCTGAAGATCTATGAATCTATCGGCGACAAACGAGGTATTGCCAATTCGTTCCACAACATCGGCGCCATCTACGAAAGAAGGGGGCAACTGGAAAAGGCACTGGGCTATTACAACCAAAGCCTGCCCATCTACGAGGCCATGAACGACAAGCGCGGGATGGCCAACTCCCTTAATAACCTTGGGGATGTGCTGATGAAACAGTCAAAACCGGCACAGGCAATGGCCTGCGTGAAGCGGGCCCTTGCAGCAGCTACAGAGGGCGGCTACATTGAGCCCATCCGCTCCGCATACTGGGGTATGGCCCGGATAGACAGTGCCACCGGCAATATGCAGGGCGCCTACCAGAACTATAAGACCTACATCAGATACAGGGACAGCGTGAGCAACGAGAAAMCCCGCCGCGACGCGCTGAGAAAACAATTGCAATACGATTTTGAAAAGAAAGAAACGGCCACGCAGCTGGAGCAGGACAAAAAAGACGCCGTGAAACAGGAAGAGCTCAGGAAACAAAAGCAGATCAACTGGCTAACGGCCGGCGCCATGGTGCTGGTGCTGCTCATTTCGCTGTTGCTCTTTAACCGCTACCGGCTCGGGCAAAAGAACAAATACCAGCAACAGCTCAACCGGCAGCAGAAAGAGCAGGCAGGTGCCGTGATGGAAACACAGGAGCAGGAACGCAAGCGCATTGCCGAAGATCTCCACGACAGCCTGGGGCACCTGCTGTCGGCCGCCAAAATCAATTTACAGACCCTTCCCGAAAAGCAGCAGCAGGTAGAGAACTCCTTACTGCTGCTCAACCAGGCCTCGGAAGAGATCCGCAATATCACCTTCAACCTGATGCCGCATACCCTTGAGGAGGGCGGGCTTATCCCGGCGCTCGGGGAATTGGCCGCCAAGGTCACCAATACCGGCATGGTGAAGGTGCTACTACATGTGCACGACATGGAAAAGTTCAGCCTCGAGAAACAATCGCAGTTCAACATCTACCGGATCGTGCAGGAGGCTGTGAACAATATTTTAAAACACGCTGAGGCCTCGGAAATCAACATCCAGCTGATCGGGCAGGCAGACCACATCACCATTATGATAGAGGACGACGGCAAAGGTTTTGATCCCGGGCAACGCAGCAGCGGGAGGGGCCTCAGGAACATCGTGACGCGCTCACTCTGGCTCAAAGGACATATCAATATCGATTCAACCCCCGGACGGGGTACCACCATCACCACCGAAATACCTGTATAAGTATGAGCATGAAAATCCTGATCGCCGACGATCACCTTGTTTTTATTGATGGCCTGAAAGCCCTGCTGAAGGAAGCCGAAGACATGGAAGTGGTTGGGCATGCCACAAACGGCAGGGAGCTTGTAGACCAGGTGGCGGCTCACCGGCCCGATGTGGTGCTGAGCGACATCCAGATGCCGCTGGTAGATGGGATTGAAGCGACCAGGGAAATTCACAAACGGTTCCCACAGGTAAAGGTGATCGCGCTTACCATGCTCAACGAAAGCATGTTCATCAAACGCATGCTGGAGGCGGGCGCATACGGTTATATGATCAAGACCATCGATAAGGACGAGCTCATCAGGGCCATCAGGACCGTAGCGGGCGGCGAAAAATATTTCAGCGCCGAGGTGGCGGCCCGGCTGATGAACAACTTTTCAGGCAAACCTCAGAGCCATACGCTTGATGCCCTCACCCGGCGCGAAAAAGAGATCCTGTCGCTGATCTCGCAGGGCCTTACCGATAAGGAGATCGCGGAAAAAGTATTTTTGAGCCCGCTGACCATTACCACTCACCGCAAAAATATATTGAGCAAGCTGGGCCTGAAAAACAAAGTGGAGCTCACCCGCTTTGCCATTGAAAACAACCTGCCATGCTGATCTCCCGCTTTTGCCAGCCTCTTACCCTGAAAGGGGTATTTTTTGATCTCCTCCTATCAGGCGATGTATCCCGGCTATTATTTAACCAGCTTTGTATCACCACTCAAAACATTTCAAAAACAAATATCTATGAGTCGCAACACAACACACAACGTCCTTCGCATGATCTCCGTACTTTTTTGCATGAGCCTGGCCTATGGCACACAAGCCCAGCAGGACACCCTCTTTAAAACCAATGGCGAAAAAATAGCCTGTAAGGTCCTTGAAGTGGGCACCACCGGGATCTCGTACAAAAAAGCCGATAACCCGGATGGCCCCACCTTTGTGGATAACAGGGATGATATCCTGTTCATCAGGTACAAAAACGGGCAAAAGCAGGAGTTCTTAAAAACAACCCTCAATGGCAATGCCCCTGCAAACAACAATCTTACAAATGGGTCGAACAATGACCCGGGGAACAATAACAACAATGGCAACGGCAGCAATAAAAGTGACAAAGCCAGGAAGGGGCCCATCAGTGATGAATACAAAATTATATTCGACGGCAAAAAATATTATGTCAATAACCAAAAGATCGGCCGGCGCGATGTAGACCGCCTGCTGAGCCGGTCGGACAACCCGGCGGTGAAGGTACCTTATAAAACCGCCAAGCTCACCAAAACTTTCCAGAAGATCATTGGCATTACCTCCTACCCTTCTACCGTATCAGGCGGCATTACTTCCTTCGCCACCTTCCGGACTGTATACATCGAAGCGCAGAACGGCGGGGCGCAACCCAGCTCCTGGATCAATGCAGGCCTGAGCTTCCTGGGCACCCTGTCGCTGCCCATCACCTCCAAGATCCTCAAAAACAGGCGCGACAAACTGTATGATAAGGTGATCGATATCTATAATGTGGGAAAGAAGTGAGCAGCGGGAAGATGATCCTTCGAGTATGCTTCATAAAATGAAAGGGTTTACTATAATTTTAAATAGTCCGAATTTTAGGAAGGGTTACACCTGAAGTTACGTTTATTTAAAACAAAAAGGCCCTGAATACAGGGCCTTTTAAAGGTGCCTTTTTACAAAAGTTACACTGATACACTACCGAATATCAGCGATTTAAATTTTCAGAACAAGCCCAGGTGCAAATTTGAACACTACCTGACGCCTAATAAATTTGGCAGGAACATATCATCCATGATTATTCCTCTATCACGAACATAAAGCACAATAATAAAAACAGAAGACCCTTTTTTATATAATGCAACACTCATGCTTATTTCCATGGGTTCAGGATGAAAAGCATTGGGTTGTATGGTTTTAAAGACCATATCGTTTGGTCCATCAGCTTCATACCTGATCGATATATTAGAAGCTAAGGTATTATAACTGATAATAGAGTCCCCTATTGCTATTTTACTTGGTGATTTATAATCGTATGTGATATAAATACTTTTTGCCGTCGAATCATATTCTGATGAATAGGAAAAATCTAGATAATTCCCGTCTTCATATCCTGCATACACTACGTCGGGTGATAAATCTGTTGCCGCACGTTTATAGTCAACTATCTTTTCTAAAGAAAATTTCCCCATAGAATTAATCTTATGAACAACGATTTTATATTTTCTATCATAGACAAAAACAGAATAAGCATGTTTAGATTTAGAAACAAAATTATGTTTAAGAATTAACTTTTTTCGCACTTCCGGTACAAATAAATTAATTGCTTCATCACGCCCCTGTTCCTTTTTTCTTTTAACTTCTTCCTTGGATATATTTTGCTCGCTTATATCTCTGGCAAAAGGTATAATACAACTTCTTATAAGAGTAAATACAAGAAACATGATAGCAATAAGCCCAATTATAAGGCGAAAACGTTTTGTGTTTTTCATAGATTGGGGCTTTTGAAATCAGTGACAATTGGTATACAACTCCTAAAAAAGAGGTCCATAAACTTTATGCCTTCTTTTCTTCAACCAAGACCATAGCCTTATTAAGAAAAGTAGAGCGCAGAGGAATATATACCAGTAGATAGAACAGTTTAATATTATCAAGATAGGTAAAGAAAAAATAAAAACAAATATTAAAACGGCCCATGAAAAATTTGCACTAAATCCTAAAGGTATATAAAACTGAATTAATGGATCAATGAAAGTCATATATAACTCATTTGACTTTTGCTTTGATTCTCTGTCGGAGCCAATATACCGTATATCTCTTATGAATATAAGGTAATTGTATAATTCATCATAAACTAACTCCTTATTTTCCCCATCAATATTATTAAAATGTATAATTAGGTTCTTTACGGTTTTTAAATTAAATTTTTTAATATTTTCTTTACGAACTATATTTAATGTTTCTTCAAAACATTTCATTAACCTATCTTGATTCAAATCATCACTCATAAGTCTTTAATGAAAAAGTTTCTTAGCTCGATTAAAATTTTTTACAACTCTATACCTGAAGTTACGTTTATTTAAAACAAAAAGACCCTGAATACAGGGCCTTTTAAAGGTGCCTTTTTACAAAAGTTACACTGATACACTACCGAATATCAGCGATTTAAATTTTCAGACCAAGCCCAGGTGATATTTTGAGCATTACCTTATCTATTTTATATAGGCATCATTTTCAGCATAATAAATCACAGCCTTACAAACCTCATTTATATCGCTATTCATGTTTTTTGTATGCTCTTTCAAAACCTCAATTACTTCCTTTACTATAAAAACTTCTAAAAAATAAGGAATACTGTTTATATCTAATGGAGAATTTTCACCTTCCCCATAGGTATAAACATATGTTTGAGAGTTCTTATTCCACGGCTTGCGCACATATAAAACGTCCTCATCATCAAAACTATCAATGTCCTTTATGGCATTTTCTAGTGTGTTTTCTTCTATAAGTTTCATATTTACAAATATAAGTTATCTTCCCCAAATTGAGTAGCCTCCAACACCTCCTGGATGAAATAAGGACTGAAATAAAGAAGATGTATGTTGATCTCTGGGAACCAATTGCATCAATCCAGGCTCGGAAGCATGATGCCATGTCCAATTAGATGGTGAGATGCCTTTAGCCCCTCCTCTAGCTCCCATAATATCTCCTCTGATTCCAGGGATTAAATCATTCATCATTTTCGAGAATTCAGGATTAGCGTCCATTGCTGATAAAAGTGACTTGTTAGCCTCTCTAAAATGGGTAGCTCTTGATGCTTTTGTAACCTGAACATCAAGTTTTACTTCGTAGGCAACAGAATAAGCTGCTTTACCCCCTCCTTCAAGTTCCCCTAATCCAAATATACCAATTGTTGCAATAGCATAATCACCTTTGGACATTTTTTCACCATAGGCATTATTACCTGTAGCCAATCCATTGACAATATGGGCGCCGTTCATGAGCGGGTTCACATCTGCCACCACCTTCACATATGGATGTAGCGTTTCTTCTGATTTTTTATCAAAATTATCGCCTACCACCGATTTGATCTTATAGCTGAACCATTCATCATACCAGCCATGCCGCCAGGCAGACCTGGCATCTTCGGCAAAGGCTGCTTTCTCTCTTTCGTTCCTGATATCTGCCAGCATATCCATGCCTTCATAGTATTTACGGGCAGCTGTTACCTCAGGCTCTTCCGGCACAGGTGTGTTCAGCCCTGTCTGGATCGTTTGCATATGAATGGGTTGCATGGCTGCTGATTGCTGTTGCATCGCCTGGTTGATCAGGTTATCCTTCATCTGGGCGTAGATGGCCGTGAAAGGATTCTCGTGGCCGTAGTTTTGCGCCGAAAGGGTAAACCTGCTATCTAATCCCTGTTGACCACGGATAATGACCCCATCGTAGCTGTTTCCATTCAGATAATTGAAGAAGCCAAGCATAAAATCCAGCGCAAATGGGGTACCATCCTGCCCCCCATTTGGATCAGCCATACTTACCGGGTTATTCCCCATCGCTAAATAAGGGCTGTGATGCTGGCCCATCGGGTCTGGGTTATACCACCTGCCAAGCCTTGGGTCATATTGCCTTAGTTCAAAGTTTACCAGGCCGGTTTCCACATCCTTTTCCTGGCCCTGGTAGTTGTACCTGTATGGGCTGGCGTTTACATAGTTCTGCCCGGGCATCACACCACCATGCGGGTAATAGTCTGTAAAACTCACCACTTCTGCATTGCCAGAGGTTTCTGTCACCACCGTGCGGATATTACCCAGGTGGTCGCTCAGCTCATAGAACACCTTGGAGGCCCTGTCTTCGTATAACCCAAGCCTGCCTGCGGCATACACCGTCAGGTCTTTTAACGCCGGGCTGCTGCCGCTTGTAGTAAGATCCTGCTCATAAGCAGCTACCTGCATGCCACCAGCGTCGTATACATAGTACGTGGCCTTCACGGCCGTGCCTGTGTTGTCGTAGCTGGTCTTGCTGTGCCTTTGGCCCTTGTCGTTGTATGTATAAGTAGCAATGTTGTTGTTATTGCTCTGCCTGTATACCCTCGTACACAATCCGGAAGCGTTGTACTCGAAGCCCTGGTCTTCCTGGGCATTGCCTGTGAGCTCGCCAATTTCGTTGTAGGTGTAATTGGTACTGCTCGTTTGGTTGGGCAGGTCCATATCGGGGGCTATGCCACTGGTAGTGGCGGCATCCTGCACCTGCAGCAGGCGGTTGGTTTTGCTGCCGTGGTAGTTATAGCTCAGGTCGTCCAGCAGGGATACCGCGCCGCTCACCGCTTTCTTGTAGCGCTTCAGGGCTTTCATGTTCCCGTTGTTGTCGTAGGTGATATTGCCCAGCCCGTAATCATTAGCGGCCGTAAAGGCCACGTTGCCGCTGCTCAGCGCCGCTGTACCAAAGGTGGCCCCGCTGAACTGGTAAAGGTCGTTGTAATTGTACTCGTACATGCGCGCCGCGCCGCTGTAATCATCTGTCACGCCCGATGGCAGGGTCGTTTTCCAGCGCGTGGATTTCAACAGGCCTGCGTAGCTGTTGTTCTGGCCACTGTAGCTGCTCCCGTTGTAGGCTGTGATAGGAGAGCCTGTACGGAGGTAATCGTTAGTGTAATAATCGAGCGTGTAGCCAAACACGTCGGCCTTCACATTGCTGTTGGGGCCGGAGGCATAGCCATCCTGCCCGGGATCCTGGCTGGCCGAGCTGGCCATCGGGTTATTGAGGCTCTTGAGCTGCCCGCCAATGGTATACACATAATCGAGTCCCTGCAGGCTGTTGCCCAGCACGCTGCGCTTCAGTGGCCCGTGCAGGTAATATTCATAAGCTGCCACGGTATACGGTATTGAGCTAGTTCCGCGTTTTATATAGGCACTACCCAAGCGCTCGTCGGCATCGTAGCTGTACAGGTGCGTGAATTTATCGGCGCTGGTATTCTTCTGGTAATCCGTCCTGAGCAGCTGGCCGCGCAGGTTGTAGGTATAGTTCATCGTTTTGTAGGCGTTGAGCCCGTCGAGGTACTGCACGCTCCAGGCCTGGCGGCCCAGGTCGTCATAACTGTACCAGGTGGTGTCGTGGTCGTTCCAGCTCTTGCTCACCTTAGCGGCGGTATAATGCTGGTTGTAATTGCTTACCTCGTTTGGCAGGGCGGCATCCAGCGTGTCGTATACCAGGGKGTTCCTTTCAAAAAGATGGCCCCAGGTAAAAGGCGATACGTTGGCGGCGGCATAAGTACCCACGCTCACATAGCCCGTGGTGGGCGGCACGGCGTTCTTGAAATAATCGGTATAGGTCTGGAACTGCAATTGCTCGCCACCGCTGGTAGGGCCGCCATGTTGCGGGTCGTACTCGCCGGTCTGCACCACGCGGCCCAGCTTATCATACAGCAGGGCGGAGAATTTGCCGCCGTTGGCGCGCTGCTTGTCGTTCTGCGTAAAGAAAAGCTTGTCCTCCTTCTGGTCGTAGAGGTAATCCACATGGCCCTCATCCTGCGTGTTGCTGGCAATGAGCCTGTCGTACTCGTCGTAGGTATAGGTGGTGTAGAACTGGAGCGGGTTGGGTGTGCCGTAGCTCAGCACGGAGATATTGGCAGCGATGCCCACATGCTGGAAAATGCCGTTCGCCACGCGCTGTATGGCCTGGGTCATGGAAATACTGCCGTTGCATGGCTGGAAAGGTCCACCGGTGCCCCCGAGGCCTTCAAATGTCACAGCCACGTTCTGCGTGCGCAGCCGCAGCCTCGATACTCCCCTCACGTCGCCATTGCTGAGCCTTGTGGCACAGAAAGGCCGTCGGTTGGTCACTGTGGGGGTGCCATTGTTATCAAAATCAACCGAAAAATCGAAAGGGATCACCTGTGGCAGGGGCGTGCTGCTGCTGTCGGCATAGAGCCTGTATTGCCCCGTGTACGAAATACGCTTGCCACCAAAGGCTACAGGCGGTTTGTTGAACGAAGCCGCAAAAACCCTGTAAGCGCTGTCGGAGATACTGTGGAGCCGGTTAGTACTGGACGTATCGAGCACAATGATGGCACTGCTGTCTCTTGGCAGCACGCTGAGGCCTGCAAAGAAGAGCGAATCGTCGCGCCGGCGTGTGCTGTCGGGTTTATACACAGGATCGTAGGCATGATCGGCAATAGCCGAGGTATCGGCCTGGAAGGCCTCCGGCCTGATGAGCAACAGGGCCTCATTGGTACCGCTGCCGGTCTTCAGATCCATGGCCACCACATCAGGATTGCTGTTGTCGCAGGTAGTGGCAGGTTTGCCATGGTACTGCGTCCGCTGCGTGAGCACAGGCGGCACCTGGCATACCACGTCGTTGGGCGCTACATTGGCCAGCAGGCGGCCTTTGCGGTCGTAGAAATACAAAGACCACTGCATGTAGTTGATGTTGTAGGTCACCAGGAACTGGTGGCCCGTGGCAGGAGCAGCCGGGGCGCTGTAAGACACGTCCAGGTACAGCGAACGGTTGGCGTTGCCACTGGTGCCGGCGTAGGCGCCTGCAAAGGTCACCGCGCCGCTGGTGCTGTTGTAGGTATAATCGGTACCGGCCACAAGGGTATTGCCCCCCAGCAGGTCGCGGAGCACCGGGGTGATAGACTGCGGCGTAGAGCTAGTAGCATCGTAGATGATCAGCGTACCGGTTTTGAGGAGCGGGATATAGACCTGTACCCCAAAACTACCGGCCGCGGTGCCAAGGTTCTGCACCACGGGCACATTCTGCCCGCAGCCGCTGCTGCCATCGCCGGTCACACAGGTAGCCACCACCTGCCCGGCCGCGTTGGTATAGCTGATCTGGTCTTTACCGTCTGCGTTGAGCATAATGGTTTTATAGAGCGTCAGGTTCTGGTTCCTCACGGTAGCCGATTGGCCCGAGATCCCATAATTAGGCGTGGTAAAATCAGGAGCCATTTCGTAGGTCTGGTTCGGGAACACATAGGCCAGCTCGTTGCTGCTGAAATTGCTGAGCTGGTTGGTGGTGCTCGCGTAAATGTATTTGGTTTCATGGCCCGAGCCCATTTTGTGGTCGGCACCCACACCACCTGCTTTCTTTGGCCGGCCCAGCGGGTCGTTGTAATATTCTACCCGGCTGTATGGGTATTGGCTGGCGGCCACCAGGGGCTCGGAGCTGTTGTTGTTGCTGTAGTACCAGCCCAGGGTGCCCTGCGTGGTATTGTCAACAGGTTTTGGATTGTAGAGCTCGCCGGGTGCATTGGTACTGAGCGGCTGGTCGTGGTCGAGATAAGAATAATCGCTGCCGCTGGTGTTGGTGATGAAGCCATACACAAAACAGATGGCCGCGTTATAGGAAGGCGCGGGCAGGCTTTGCCCCACGGCCCTGCCAAAGGCATCATAGATGGGCGCGCTCACTAGTGTATTGTTCTTGCTAAAGACCCTGCTCTGGCTTTGTATGGTACGGCCCAGGCCGTCCATATACTGCCGGGCCTCGTCCTTCACAAACCCGTTCTCATCAAAACTGCGGCTGTAGGTCCAGTTATAGTAGTAGTCGCCCGAGCAGTCAAAAATGGGTGAGGCATGGTGAAAGAAGTCGTTTGAAGGGGCATAGGAGGAAGGTGAGATGAGAATGGCCTGCGAGGCGCCGCCGATGCTGATGGCGCTGACGAGGTTCTGCACATCGGAAGAGCTGCTTTCTTTTGCCACTGTCTGGCCATTCTTTTCGAGGGAGATCAGGCCGCCGCTGCGGCGGAGCTTGAACACGTCGCCATCGCTGTATGGAATGGCTGCACGGGCCGAGCCTTTGAACAAAGCGGTGGCTACCCCATTGCGGAAGCTCACCAGGTGGGTAAGGGCAAACTGCGGGTTGGCCGTATAGCTGGTGCCGGCAAACAGGTTGGCCACCAGCGAATCGGCAAACGAGAGGCGCTTGTTCAGAACAGCGTCCTTCAGGTAGGGCACACTGTAGTTGGCATCGTTATCTGTGCCACTACCGCCTATAAAGCCAAAGGCAAATGACTGGTTCTTTTTACCGATGGTGATCTCCGTCCAGCCATCTTCACCGGAAAAAAGCGTATTGTATGACACAAGATGTCCTGTAGAATCGCCGGCCACGCTGAAAGTATCCTGCTGCATCGTTACATGCTGCTGCAGGCGCCAGTTATGACTGATGCCAATGGAAACGACCGAACCGGTAATGTCTCCGCTGGAGTCGGTAACAGTAACCGTGTAATCGCCCGGTGACAAMCCCGGTATCACGGCAGCCGACGGAGCTCCATTGAGCGTGATGGCATAAGGAGCGGTACCGCCATAAGGCACCACGGCGATCATGCCGCTGCGGAGGTCTTCGTAGCTGGCACTTTGCTTGGCAATGGCGATGCTCAATGGGGTGCTGAAGCTGCAACCGACGTTGGCGACAGGCACACCGGCCCGGTTCACCACTGCTTTCACCTTCCAGTCGTGGCGACTGGTCACAGAGTCTATAGTGGCCCAGAGCGGAAAACCGTTCTGTTTGTAATAGATCGTATCATGGCCCCGCTCTATCCTCAACACATCACCTTCAGCAGATTGCCCCAGGTAGAGATAGCTGCCGTTCATCAATACATAAAGGTTATTGCCATCTTTATATAAACCATAATCGATATCATAATAGGCTGTTCCGTTATTTGAATAATTATATGCTGATGATGTACTGTCAAGGAACCCAATAGCCTGGTAGTTACTACTACCCTGCATCACCTGCTCGATCCAGCCATTGGTATTGGCCGCCAGGGTGTTTTTGCTCACAGCACTCGCCCAACCGTATGTGCTGCTGTTCACCAGCGTATCATGGTACAGCGTGGTACCATATAAATCTCCCCATTTAACCTTATAGCCTATATGGTATGGGTAATTGCCGGTGTGCATCAAACTGTCCTGCACAGTGAGGGTATAGGTGCCCAGGCCCTGCTGGCTGATCTTGTTACCCGTCGTTCCTCCGGGGCTCCAGGTATAGGTACAGCTCACTGCATCGCGGGGTTGTAACGACACAGAGCCATCGCTGATGCCCGGACCACTGCTGTGGATCACCGATGGTATGAGCTTCACATAATTAGGCAGCGAAGTGTGACCCAGCTGTGAAAAGCTGCAGCCAACGTTGGCGACAGGTACACCAGCCTGGTTCACCACTGCTTTCACCTTCCAGTCGCGGCGGGTCCCGGCAGAATCTCTCACCSACCMGAGCATGGKACCATTCTGTTTGTAGTAGATCGTATCGTGGCCCCGCTCTATCCTCAACACATCACCTTCAGCAGATTGCCCCAGGTAGAGATAGCTGCCGTTCATCAATACATAAAGGTTATTGCCATCCTTATATAAACCATGATCAATGTCGTGAAAGGTTCCGGTACCGGTATAATAGCTGATCGGTGAGATACTATCAAGGAACCCGATAGCCTGGTAGTTACTGCTGCCCTGCATCACCTGCTCGATCCAGCCATTGGTATTAGCCGCCAGGGTGTTTTT
>BFBZ01000017.1_pt23 | contig 13467 bp, 14 predicted proteins | sample 1888401 | NCBI WGS metagenome assembly BFBZ01 (sample SAMD00112614, study PRJDB3348) | symbiont metagenome | host: Chara braunii | reverse complement strand
CCCCAAAGCCTGTATTCTGCTTCGGTCTCATCCATCCGAAGCTCCCGGGCTCGAGCCGTTGCCCCCGCCCTTCTTTTGGGCGGATCCGCCAAGGCCCCCTCACCCGACCTCCGCTTCGCTCCGGCCACCCTCTCCCCGTGGGGGAGAGGAGGAAAACCATCTCCGCTCCCCTCAATCATCATAGCTGTGCCCAGCCCTCAAGCCGTCGCGCACGCGCGTCGCGATCGCCAGGAATTCAGGCGTCTCGCGAATGTCGAGTGGCCGCTTCCTGGGCAACGTGGACTCGATGACATCCGTGACACGGCCCGGCCGCGGCGACATGACGACGATGCGTGTCGAGAGGTACACCGCCTCGGGGATCGAATGGGTGACGAAGCAGATCGTCTTGTCGGTGCGCCCCCACAGATCGAGAAGCTGCTCGTTCAGATGGTCGCGCACGATTTCGTCGAGCGCGCCGAACGGCTCGTCCATCAACAGCAGGTCCGCGTCGAAGGCAAGCGCGCGCGCGATCGAGGCGCGCTGCTGCATGCCGCCGGAAAGCTGCCAGGGATATTTCTTCTCGAAGCCAGAGAGATTGACGAGCTCCAGCGTGCGCTTGATGCGCTCCGCCTGCTCGGCCTGGCTGAGCCCGATGATCTCCAGGGGCAGCGCGACATTGCGCTCGATCGTGCGCCACGGAAAGAGGGCCGCCGCCTGGAAGACATAGCCATAGGCGCGTTTCTCGCGCGCCTGCTCCGGCGTCATGCCGTTGACGGAGATGGTTCCCGACGTCGGCCTTTCCAGGTCGGCGATGACCCGCAGCAAGGTCGTCTTGCCGCAGCCGGACGGGCCGATGAAGGAGACGAATTCGCCCTTGCCGATGGTCAGATCGACATTGGACAGCGCCTGCACCGGACCGTCATTGGTCTGGAAGGTGAGGCCGAGCTTGCTTGCCGCAACGACGGCTGGCGACAATCCGGTCATTGGCTGAGGCCTGCCTGTTCCTGCCACCGGGGCGCTGGCTGGAATCCGTTTGCTTTTATCGCGATGTTGTTTTCCACTCGCCCCGTCCCATTGGCCTTGTCCTGTCAGATCGACGCCCGGAGTTTCCCCGATGTCGCCCAAGCCGACTTGTCATCTTATCCGTCCCGAAAGCACTTATGAAGGCAAGCAGGGGCTGAGCTACTTCGCCGGTATCGCCGCCGAAACCGTTGGCTCCTCCGGCATCTGCATGCATCTCCTCACCTTGCCGCCAGGCGCCCGCGCCAAGGCGCATATGCATGAGAACCACGAGACCGCGATCTACGTGCTCTCGGGCGAGGTTAACACCTGGTACGGCGACCGGCTTGAGCACCACGTCGTCACCAGGGCAGGCGACCTTTTCTACATCCCGGCCGGCGTGCCGCATCTGCCCGCCAATCTGAGCGGCGCATCTGCCTCCGCGGTCATCGCCCGCACCGATCCCAACGAGCAGGAAAGCGTCGTCCTGCTGCCAGAACTGGATGCGCTGGTCGCCTGAGACGGGGCGGAACACACTCGCCGTCATTTGCACATGCCGGCCGCGCAGGCTTGGCCGGCGGCCAACAGCGCAGCCGCCGCGATGGCAAGACGAACGGCGCGCACGCTCAAACTCCGGTAGCCGGGATGCCTGACCGCTCCACCTTGCGCGGCGCGGAAATCTCCTTCCAGGTCGACAGCGCGCGGTTGACGGCCGCGTTCGGCTCGCGGGCGACGAACTCGCCATGGCCGGCCTTGGCCTTGACGTCCGCCTCCTCGATCGACAGTTCACCGCGCGAGAAGACGAAGCGCGGCAGGCCGGTGACCTCGAAGCCTTCGAAGACGTTGTAGTCGATCACCGACTGCTGGTTCTTGGCCGAGATCGTCTTCTTGCGCTTCGGATCCCAGACGATGATGTCGGCATCCGCGCCTTCGACGATCGCGCCCTTCTTCGGATACATGTTGAGGATCTTGGCGATGTTGGTCGAGGTTACCGCGACGAACTCGTTCATCGTCAGCCGGCCTGTGTTGACGCCGGCGGTCCATAGGATGGGCAAGCGGTCTTCGAGACCGCCGGTGCCGTTCGGGATCTTGGTGAAGTCGCCGACGCCGTTGCGCTTCTGCTTCGTCGTGAAGGAGCAGTGGTCGGTCGCCACCACCTGCAGCGACCCGGCCTGAAGGCCGGCCCACAGCGAATCCTGGTGCCACTTGCTGCGGAAGGGCGGGCTCATCACGCGGCGCGCCGCATGGTCCCAGTCCTTGTTGAAGTACTCCGTCTCGTCGAGCGTCAGATGCTGGATCAGCGGCTCGCCAAAGACGCGCATGCCTTTCTGGCGCGCGCGTCGGATGGCCTCATGGCTCTGCTCGCAGGAGACGTGGACCACATAGAGCGGCACGCCTGCCATGTCGGCGATCATGATGGCGCGGTTCGTCGCCTCGCCTTCCACCTCCGGCGGGCGCGAATAGGCATGGCCCTCGGGGCCGTTGTTGCCGGCGGCGAGCAGTTTTTGGGAGAGCGCCGCGACGACATCGCCGTTCTCGGCGTGGACGAGCGGCAATGCGCCGAGATCGGCGCAGCGCTGGAACGACGCATACATCTCGTCGTCGTCGACCATCAGCGCGCCCTTGTAGGCCATGAAGTGCTTGAACGAGGTGATGCCCCTGTCGACGACGGTCGCCATCTCGTCGAACACCTGCTTGCCCCACCAGGTGATCGCCATGTGGAAGGAATAGTCGCAGGACGCTTTCGAGGTCTTGTTGTCCCACATCTGCAGCGCTTCGAGCAGTGACTGCTGCGGCGCCGGCAGGCAGAAATCGACCACCATGGTCGTGCCGCCGGAGAGCGCAGCGCGCGTGCCGGATTCGAAATCGTCGGCCGAATAGGTGCCCATGAACGGCATTTCGAGATGGGTGTGCGGATCGATGCCGCCCGGCATGACATAGCAGCCGGTGGCGTCGAACTCATGATCGCCGTGCAGGTCCGAGCCGATGGCGATGATCTTGCCGTGCTGCATCAGCACGTCGGCCTTCCAAGTCCGGTCGGCGGTGACGATGGTCCCGTTTCGGATGACTTTGGTCATATCTGTTCCCCTGATCTTTTCGCGCTTCTTTGCGAGCGGTGTTGCAAGATGACGGTCTAGTCGATCATTCGACGATCCCCGCCGTCTCGACCACCGCATGGAACAGCACGTCGGCGCCTGCCGCCGCCCATTCCTTGGAGATATCTTCGGCCTCGTTGTGGCTGAGCCCGCCCACGCAGGGACACATGACCATTGTCGCCGGCGCGACCTTGGCCGCCCAGCAGGCGTCGTGGCCGGCGCCTGAAATGATGTTCATATGGCTGTAGCCCAGCTTCTCCGCGGCCGTGCGCACGCGGCCGACCAGCGTCGGATCGAAGGTCACGGGATCGAAATGGCCGACTGCCTCGACGGAGCATTTGACGCCGAGCGCCTCGCAGATCTTCGGCGCTTCCTTCTCGATGCGGGCGCGCATGCCGTCGAGCTTCGCCTGGTCCGGCGAGCGGATATCGACGGTGAAGATCACCGTGCCCGGCAGCACGTTGCGGGAATTGGGCGAGAACTTGACCTGTCCGACACCACCCACGGCGCCCGGCTGGTTCTCCRTGGCGACGGTCTGCACCATCTCCAGGATGCGGGCCATGGCCAGCCCGGCATTGACGCGCATGTTCATCGGCGTCGAGCCGGTATGCGCCTCCCTGCCGGTCAGCGTGAATTCCAGCCACCACAGGCCCTGGCAATGCGTCACCACGCCGATCTGCTTGTTCTCGGCCTCGAGGATCGGCCCTTGCTCGATATGGTACTCGAAATAGGCGTGCATCTTGCGCGCGCCGACCTTCTCCTCGCCCACCCAGCCGATCCGCTTCAACTCGTCGCCGAAGGTCGCGCCGTCCAGGTCCTTGCGGGCATAGGCGTAGTCCTGCGTATGCACGCCGGCGAAGACGCCGGAGGCAAGCATGGCCGGCGCRAARCGYGCGCCCTCCTCATTCGTCCAGTTKGTGACGACGATCGGATGCCKGGTCTTGATGCCGAGATCGTTGAGCGAGCGCACGACCTCGAGGCCTGAGAGCACGCCGAGCACGCCGTCGTACTTGCCGCCGGTGGGCTGGGTATCGAGRTGSGAGCCKACATAGACGGGCAGCGCGTCCGGATCGGTSCCGGCSCGSGTCATGAACATGGTGCCCATCTGGTCCACGCCCATGGTCAGYCCGGCCTCATCGCACCAGGACTTGAACARCTCCCGGCCCTGYTTGTCGGAATCGGTGAGCGTCTGGCGATTGTTGCCGCCGGCAACGCCGGGGCCGATCTTCGCCATCTCCATCAAGGAGTCCCACAAACGGTCTGAATTGATTCGCAGATTCTCGCCGGGGGCGGCCATTCAAAGTCCTCTCATTTCATTTCTCCGGTCGGGCGGCGGTTCCCGACGCCGCCCGACCGGTTTGGGTAGCTTAGTCTATCGAGCGCAGAACGTCCCTGACATGGTCGATCAGTTCGTTGATCTGGCCCTTGGTAATAATCAGCGGCGGTGACAGCGCGATGATGTCGCCGGTCGTGCGGATCAGCGCGCCGCGCTCGAACGCCTTGACGAAGGCCGAGAAGGCCCGCTTGGTCGGGCTGCCGGCGATCGGCGCCAGCTCGATCGCGCCGATCAGGCCGATATTTCTGATATCGATGACATGCGGCTCGCCCTTGAGCGAGTGCAGCGCGTCTTCCCAGTACGGCGCCAGTTCCTCGCCGCGCGTGAGCAGGCCTTCTTCCTTGTAGGTGTCCAGCGTGCCGAGGGCGGCAGCGCAGGCGATCGGATTGCCCGAATAGGTATAGCCGTGGAAGAACTCGATCATATGCTCCGGGCCGGTCATGAAGGCATCGTGGATTTCCTTCTTCACGAACACCGCGCCCATCGGGATGACGCCGTTGGAGACGCCCTTGGCCGTGGTCATGATATCCGGCGTGACGCCGAAATAGTCCGCCGCGAACGGCGCGCCGAGACGACCGAAACCGGTGATGACCTCGTCGAAGATCAAAAGGATGCCGTGCTTGGTGCAAATCTCGCGCAGTTTCTGCAGATAGCCCTTCGGCGGCAGGATGACCCCGGTGGAGCCGGCGACCGGCTCGACGATGACCGCCGCGATGGTCGACGCGTCATGCAGCGCGATGAGGCGCTCGAGATCGTTCGCCAGTTCCGCGCCATGCTCCGGCACGCCCTTCGAAAAGGCGTTCTTCTCCGGCAAATGCGTGTGCGGCAGGTGGTCGACGCCGCCGAGCAGCGTGCCGAACATCTTGCGGTTGCTGACGATGCCGCCGACCGAGATGCCGCCGAAATTGACGCCGTGATAGCCGCGCTCGCGGCCGATCAGGCGCGTGCGGGAACCCTCGCCGCGAACACGGTGATAGGCGATCGCCATCTTCAGCGCGGTCTCGACCGATTCCGAGCCGGAATTGGTGAAGAACACATGGTCCATGCCCTTCGGCGCGATGTCGACCAGGCGGTTCGCCAGCTCGAACACGATCGGGTGGCCCATCTGGAAGGCGGGCGCATAGTCGAGCTCGGCAGCCTGGCTCTGGATCGCTTCAGTGATCTTCGGCCGGCAGTGGCCGGCATTGACGCACCAGAGGCCGGCCGTGCCGTCGAGCACCTTGCGGCCGTCGCTCGTCGTGTAGTGCATGTCCTTTGCGGACACGAACATGCGCGGCGCCTGCTTGAACTGCCGGTTTGCCGTGAACGGCATCCAGAATGCGCTGAGATCGTTCGGCGTGACTTTCAGCCGGTTGGACATGACCAAGACTTCCCCTTGTAACGTGTTTCGGTGCGGCCAACGCTTGGTCTTTGCTGCGTTTTCGTGCTACGCAAAATTTTGACCGGTTGGACAAACGTTAGCACCGCCCTGTCGGCGGTCAAGGGATTACTAGCGGAAATGCCATATCGAAAGCGCGCTCCACAGGCTGGAGAAAAACTGGTCCAGAGGATTGGTCCAGAAAGCTCGTGCGACGGCGGCCGGCAAGGGTGACGGCCACGATGGAAGGCTCAGCTCCCCGCCGCACCCGCATCCAGCTGGAAAAACGCGAACTTATCCTGGAAGCCGCGCTCGAAGTCTTCTCAACCAACGGTTTCCGTGGCTCGACCATCGACCAGATCGCCGAAGCCGCCGGCATGTCGAAGCCGAACCTTCTCTATTATTTTCGTCGCAAGGAAGACATTCACGAGACGTTGATGCAGCGCCTGCTCGACACCTGGCTGGCGCCGCTCCGGGAGCTCGACGACATCGGCGATCCGATGACCGAATTGCGCAGTTATATCCGGCGCAAGCTGGAGATGGCGCGCGACTTCCCGCGCGAGAGCCGGCTGTTCGCCAACGAAATCCTGCAGGGCGCGCCGCGCATCATGCCGATGCTGGAAGGCGAGCTGAAGACGCTGGTCGACGAGAAAGTCGCCGTCATCAAGGGCTGGATGCGCGACGGCAAGATCGCCCGCACCGACCCGTGGCATCTCATCTTCGCGATCTGGGCGACCACGCAACACTATGCCGATTTCGACGTGCAGGTGCGCGCCGTGCTGGGTGGCGATCGCGGCGGCGATGGCCGCTTCGAGGATGCCGCGCGTTTCCTGGAGCAGCTGTTCCTGGATGGGTTGAAGCCGAAAGGATAGTGTCTCGTCACGACGGCTCAATCCAGACCTGGCAGTTGGGACGATTGGCCGAGGCCCTCATCATTTCGTCATCCACGGGCGAAGCAAGGAGCGTAGCGACGCGCGCAGACCCGAGGATCCTGTGCCGTGACGGTGAGGCGTTACAGCAGTCCAGAATTCTGCACCGCCGCACCCCGCGCGCGAGGTAACGGCATGGCAACTGTGTTCACGCGAATGCGGTTTTGTCTCGAATGATGGCATTGAGAACGACGAGGAGCTTTCTTGCTACGGCGATGATGGCGAGTTTCTTGGAGCCGGAGCGGGCCGCAAGGKCTGYGTAGAARGCCTTRAACCGSTCRCARACTCGAATGGCAGTGAGTGCGGCCATGTAGAGGGCGCGACGCACGCGCGAGCGGCCGCCCTGGATCTGGCTCCGGCGGTTGAGCTTGCCGCTCTTGTTRTCGAAYGGGGCAAGGCCGGCGAGCGCGGCGATCGACTTCGGCGAGCGCTGGCCGAGCTCGGGCAGGTGCGCCAGCAGCGAGAGCGCRCCGACCTTGGAGACGCCAGGCACGGAGATCATCAGCGTATAATCGCGGGCGGTGTCTTCGGCCTCGCGAATGGTCTTGGCAATGAGGCTCTCGAGCGCTTCGATGCGTGTGTCGAAGCCGGCGATCATGTCTTCAAGGTCGGCAACGACACTGTCGTCGAAGGCCTCGCCGAGGAGCGTCTTCAGCCTTGCCCGCATCTCGACCAGTTGGTCACGGTGGCGGGCAAGCGATTGAAGCCGTTCGCCTTCTTGGCGCGGTGCCGGCTCGGCTTCGGGCTGATAGCGACGACCATAGTCGCTCAGCATCCTGGCGTCGAGACGATCGGTCTTGGCGCGCCGTCTCGTCGACTTCGCATAGTGGTGGGTGTGCGCCGGGTTGTGCCGTGAGAACGCAATGCCGGCCTTGGCCAGCGCATGGCGCAGCAGCCGGTCATGCACCCCTGTCGCTTCCATGACGACGAAGTCTCGCCCGGGATGAAGGCCTGCCACATAGGCGGCGATCGCATCGGCCTGGTTGTCGATGCGTCGAAACCGGCCGTTTGCCTCATCAAAAAAGTCCAGCCACTGCTTGGAGATATCGCAGCCGACATAGTTCTGCACTATCATGTCCATGCCTCTTCCTGTGGTGCGGGGTCTGCTTGGAACAGCCCCGTGCAACTGTTCAGGTTGATGGTTCACCGGTGGGAAGGGACCGGGCCATGCCACGGCCTGTCCGCAAGGACGACCAGGATCCACTCGGTCTCCTTCCCACTTCAAACCATACACCGGAACCAACACACAGGATCCCAGGGTCTCCGCGACGCCGCTTCGCGGCTGCTCCGCCCTGGGATGACGAAGCCGCGAGGGTGCCGCTAACCATCTTACGCGCTGCGTCGCTCGTCCGGCTGCGCGTTGAGCAGCTTTTGCAGTTTGGCGATCGAGTTCTGCTCGGCAAGCGGCGTATAGACGATCAGCTTCATGTCCGAGCCGTCGTCTATCGACAGGCTCATATGCTCGAATGTCATTGGGCCGGCGATCGGGTGGCGCAGATGCTTCAGGCCGGAGAGCCGATGCACCACGTCGCGCTGTGGCGAACGGCAAACTTAAAACTCGAAGCGCAYCGCARCACGATAAGATTGGTTCCAGCCAAKTRTGTTGCCGCAAACGCACTCATTACCTGCAACCGATTGGCCAAACGACTCGCCCGCCTAGAGCATGATGCCGAAAAGTGTGAAGCGGTTTTCGGGCGGCATCATGCTCTATCTCTTTGATTGAGAGCCGGATTCAGATTTCAGGTCGAACAGACCTGAAATCATCCGGCTCTAGGTCGAAACGCTCGCTGCCTTCCTCTCCAGGACCCAGAAGAACAGGACGGTGATGGCGAGAACGATCAAGAGCAAGATGAAGGCGGCCGACGCGCCCTCGTTGAGCGACAAGCCCAAAAATGCCTGGCGATAGGCGAAAAAGCTCAGCACTTCGGTGGAGGTACCGGGACCTCCCTTCGTCAGAACATAGGTCAGGTCGTAGGTGCGGAACTCATTGATGAGCTGAATGATGACCGCGATGGCAGCCACCGGCCGCAGCATCGGCAGGGTCAGGTACCAGAACTGCTGGAGTTTGCCAGCGCCGTCGACCTCGGCTGCCTCATAGGGGTCTCGCGGAAGCGAAGCCAGACCGGCAGCAAGGATAAGCACGACGAAGGATGTCTGCTGCCAAATGTCGATGGCAGCCATCGACCAYAGAGCCATATCGGACGATCCCAGCCAGTCGAGGCGCGGCAATCCCACGGTTTCCATAAGGTGGTTGACGATACCGAGATTGGGCTGCAGCAGCATGCGCCAGATGAGGGCGACGCTCACCGGAGACATGGCCATCGGGATCGTGAGTATGGCAAAATAGACCGGCTTCGTCYTGACGACTGCATTGAGCATCAGGGCGATACTCAGTCCGATGACGAATTCGGCTACCACGGTGACAAGCGAATATTTGACGGTAAGCCAGAGTGAGCCCCAGAACTGGGCATTGTGCAGGACGCGGATATAGTTCTCAAGGCCGGTGAGCGGCAGCAGCACCGGCCTCATCAGGGTCATCGGCGACAGCGACATTAGCACCGCATAGACCAGTGGAAGGCCCATCACCACTGCCAGGGTAAGCAGGCCAGGCAGGGAAAACGCCCATCCCGTCTTCCGGCTGCGATCGAGGCCAAGGGGCCTTTGGGTCATGCACGCTTCCTCATCCAATCCTGTGCTGAACACCGAGCCCCGCCGGCCAGCGACCGGCGGGGCTTGGCATTTTACTTCTTGAGCAAGTCTGCCAATCCCGAGGCCGCGGCCTTGATAGCGGCATCCGGCGCGATTTCGCCACCCGACGCCTGCGAGATCTGTGTACCCAACACATCTTCATATTGCGCGGAATAGGCGAAGATCGGGAACGACTTACCAGAAGCGACGATATCGAGCGCCTGCTTGTAGAAAGGATATTTCTTCAGCACGGCCGGGTCGGAATARACTGCGGCGCTGACCGGCGCATGACCCTCCAAGGCGCGCTCCACGCCCACCTTCTTGCTYTGCACCCACTTGATGAAGGTCCAAGCCGCTTCCTGCGATTCCGGAGAGGTGTTCTTCGGGATGCCCCAACCCCAGCCGCCGCTTTCGCCGTGACCGCCCGGCATTACCGAGAGGCCGACCTTGCCGGAAACTTTCGGACATTTCTCGGCGTTGTCCATCTGGGGCAACATCCACCAGTAGGTCACCATGCTGAAGGCCTCGCCGCTGCACATCAGCCGCATCGTATCGTCGAGCGTGGCCGAAAGCGCGCCCTGCTGGGCAGCATTCTTGATCGCATCGACGTAGAGCGTGAGCGCCTTGACGGCTTCGGGACTGTCCAGCGTCACCTTGCGGTCAACGTCCATATAGGCGCCGCCGGAGGAGAACAGATAGTTGGAGAACTCCATGCTATTGGGATCGCCGCGCTGGCTCTGCATGGCTGCCCCCGCCACGCCAGCTTCCGCCTTCATGAACTTGGCAATCTGCACATATTCATCGAGCGTCTCGGGCTTCTTCAGCTCGGTCTTGAACTTGGCCTTGTAGGCCTCCTTGAGCTTTGGATCCTCCAGAAGATCCGTGCGGTAGATCAGGCCCATGGAATAGTTGTACATGGGCAGGATCGGCATCGCATCGGCGGTACGACCGAGCAGATCCAGCGTCGAAGGGACGAATTCGTTGAGATCCAACTTGTCGCGCTCGGCGAACGGCTTGAGGTCGATCAACCATCCAGCAGCCGGGAATTCCCCGGCCCAGAGGAAATCGACTTCCAGAAGATTGTAATAGCTCTCAGGGGAAACGAGCTGGGTGGCGAGCTTGTCGTGCATGTCGCCGTAGCCGACCTTCTCGAATTCCACCTTGATGCCGGTTTCCTTTTCGAACTCCGGCAGGAGGGCTTCGATAATGTGTGTTTCCGGCACGTCTTCCATCAGAGCGCGCAGCGTCACCGTTTCTGCATGCGCATTTACGAGGCTTGCGAACATGAACAGGCTGATGCCTGCCATCAATTCAGTTTTGCGGACAATGCGGTTAGTCATGACTCTCTCCCGTTGTTGAGTTTCCCGAAGCTTGTTCCAACAGCGATCCGTCATTTGACGCTGCCGAAGGTCAAACCCTGGACGATGAAGCGCTGGATGAAGCGCGAAGCGATGACCAGCGGCAGAATGGCCATGACGACACCGGCCGCCACCTTGGCGATCTGCACGCCGTTCGAAGTCTGAAGCGAGGCCAGCCCCACCGGCACAGTCGCAGTAGCGGGCCCGCTCAACACGAGCGCAAACAGGAACTCGTTCCATGCCAGGATGAAACCGAGCACGCCGGCGGCCGCGATGCCGGGCAGCGACACAGGGACGACAATGCGCCAGAAGGCGCCCCAGGCCGTCGCGCCATCAGTCTGCGCCGCCCATTCCAGATCAACGGGAATGCCTTCGAAAAAGCCCATCAGGATCCAGGTCAGAAACGGAAGGTTCATCGCCGCGTAGGCGATGGTGAGGCCCAGCACCGAATTGGTCAGCCCAACCGAGCGGAACAGCATGAAGGCGGGCAAGACGATCGCCACGGGCGGCAGCATCTGGGTGGCCAGCACGGTGAAACGGGCGACCCGGCCTCCGGTCTTGAAACGGGCGAAGGCATAGCCTGTCATGGCCGCAAAAGGCAGTGCGAGCAGGACCGAGCAGGTCGCAACGATCAGGCTGTTCAGGTAGTAGGTGCCAAATCGTTTTTGGGTGAAGAGATCGATATAGTTCTGGAACGTGAGTTCCGGCAGAATCTGTGTCGAATAGGCCATCGATTCTGGCACAAGGCTGGTGCGCAAGGCCCACAGTGGCGGCAACAGGATAATCAGCGAGACGATGATCAGGCCGAGGTGGATGCCGAACCGGCGCATTCGAACCTCCCGGATCTCAAGCCGCCGCCGGCGTTGTCGTCTGGAGCGGCAGTCGGGGAACGACCCGCTCCGTTTGTGCATCGAAGAGATGCATCGGCATTGCGTCGATGTAGAGCCTGACCGTCTGGCCGACTTCCGCATCGAAATGACGATTGACGCGGGCATTGAGCTCCAGCGGCTTCTCCCGGCCGATCTGGCCGACGATCACCGTCTCCACGCCGAGTTTTTCAACGGCCACGACCGTCACATCGACCGGCTGCCGGTCGGGACCGGCCTCGGTCTCGTAGATATCCTCAGGCCGTATGCCGAGCAGAAGCGGACGTCCGGCGGCATCGGCATAGGCCGAAGCATGGCGCTGCGGTACCGACAGACGGATGCCCTCGCCAACCACCTCAGGAACTCCCGCCCTGCCCGCCTCAATGCGCGCGGGAATGAGATTCATCGGCGGCGTCGCCAAAAACTTCGCCACGAAGGTGTCGACGGGATTGGCGTAAACCTCGAGCGGATTGCCAACCTGCACCATCTTGCCCTCGCGCATGATGCAAATGCGGTCGCCCATCGTCATGGCCTCGACTTGATCGTGGGTAACATGGATGATKGTCTTGCCAAGGCGGCGATGCAGCTTGACCAGTTCGAGCCGCATTTCAGCACGCAGTTGCGCATCGAGATTGGACAACGGCTCATCGAGCAGAAAGGCGTTTGGCTCGCGCACGATCGCCCGCCCCAGAGCAACGCGCTGACGCTGGCCGCCAGAGAGCGCCGCTGGCTTGCGGTCGAGATAGTTCGCCAGACCGAGCATCTGTGCAGCGTCCCGGACCTTGGGCGCGATGGCTGCCGTGGACATGCCCCGCATCTTGAGGCCGAAACCCATGTTCTGGCGGACCGTCATATGCGGATAGAGCGCATAGGATTGAAAGACCACCGCCACRTTYCGGTCGCGTGGCGGCAGGCTCGCGACGGATTTGCCGTCGATCCTGATGTCGCCCGAAGTAATGCCTTCCAGGCCCGCGATCATCCGCAAGGTGGTGGACTTTCCACAACCGGAAGGACCAAGGAAAATGACAAACTCGCCGTCCTCGATCTTCAGGTCGACGTCGCGCACGCCGTAGGCTCCATTGGCGTAGAGCTTGGAAACGTGCTCAAGTTCGATCGACGCCATTCAGCTTCGTCCTTCATTCGATCGGCGACATGACGGTCTTCAACCGGCCTGTCTGGAAATTTTCAGGAAGCATCTGCCCTTCGAAGTCTGCCGGAGGCTTCCCGCGTGGTTCTTGCCACGATTGCCTCGAGGGCGAGGCCATGTCGCTTCAGGTCGTGTAGACGCCGCCGGTGATGTTGATCCCCTGGCCGGTCATGAAGCGCGCACCTTCCGAGGATAGGAACACCACGAGGTCCGCGACGTCCTCCGGCTCCTCCAGACGTCCGAGCGGTGTCTGGCCGATATAGTCGGCGATCACCTGTTCCGCCGTAATGCCGCGCAGTTTCGCCTCCCATTCGACCTCGCGTGACTGCATGGAGGTCTTAACGAAGCCGGGGCAGACGGCATTCACACGGATATTGTTCGGCGCAAGCTCTCGTGCCAGCGCCTGCGTCCAGCCAAGCACGGCGAACTTGCTGGCCGAATAATGCGCCAGAAGCGGCGCGCCAACCTTGGCGGCAAGAGAAGCAGTGTTGACGATAACACCCCGCACGCCGGCCTTAAGGAAATGACGCGCAGCGGCCTGATTGGTGAGAAAGACGCCGCGCGTGTTGACGTCGAAGTTGAAATTCCACTCCTCGTCAGTGAGGTCGACCGCGCGGTTCATCGTCGAGACGCCGGCATTGGCAGCGAGAACCTCGAAACCACCCCACCGGTCGAGAAGCGTCGCGAAGCCGGCCTCGACAGATTCGCGCTT
>BFBZ01001766.1_pt1 | contig 13477 bp, 12 predicted proteins | sample 1888401 | NCBI WGS metagenome assembly BFBZ01 (sample SAMD00112614, study PRJDB3348) | symbiont metagenome | host: Chara braunii | reverse complement strand
GGGGGAATGCGCATGCGAACCGCCGTTGAAAGCAAACACTGTCATGCCAGCCGCACGCGCCGCCATGATCCCCGCCGGGCTGTCTTCCACGACGATGCAGTCTGCCGGCGCAACCCCCATCCGCTCGGCGGCAAAGAGGAAAAGATCCGGTGCGGGCTTGCCCCGCTTCACCATGCTGGCGCTGAAAATATTCGGCTCCAACCGCTCCAGCAGGCCGGTGACACCGAGCGAGAGCCGGATGCGCTCCAGCTGGCTTGAAGAGGCCACACAGCGCGGAAGCGGAAGCGCATCGAGCGTCGCGGCGATACCATCGATCGGCTTCAGCTCATGCTTGAACCGCTCATAGAGATCGTTGCGGATGCGATCGAGGAACGCCTGATCGATGAATACATCGAACTCGGTCAGCATCGTATCGACGAGCGTCGCGAGGCTCTTGCCGAGGAAGCGGCTGTAGACATCCTCCTCGCTCATATCCACGCCGACATCATGCATCGCCTGGATGAGCACGCTGACCGACAGCGGCTCGCTGTCCACAAGCACGCCATCGCAATCGAAGATTACGAGTCCCTTCTCCGCATCGGTCATCGTAGATCCAACCTGAATTCTGTTGCCGTGCCGCCTGCTCGCAATGCGGGCGTTACAATGGAAAACGGCCGGAGCAGAAAACTCCGGCCGCTTGAAGATTATCCCGCGAGTTTGTTGTCCAAGTATAGCTGCAGGGTGACGCGAGTACCCTTTTCCCACAGCGTTTTCAGGGCATGAGCGAAGCGTTTGCGGAAGAGATCCGATTTCGCGACATCGCCGAAGATATCCTCGAACACCAGGAAGGCATTTGGATCGTCCTTTGCCTTGAGAGCGGCCTCATGCAGGCGCTCGGCGCTGGCATCGTTGAAGACGATGTCCTTGCCGCTATCGCTCTTGCCGGCGAAATAGCGGCACCAGAGCGCCGAGACGAGCGCGAGGCCGACGACGTCTTCCCCGCGGCTGAGCCGATCGGCCGTGGACGGCAGGATGAACTTCGGCTGGCGGTTGGAGCCATCCTGCGCCAGGCGCGGAATGGTGTCGGCGATCTTCGGATTGGCGAAGCGCCGCTCGATCAGCTTGAAATAATCCGCCAGCACAGTGTTCGGGACCGGCGGGATCACGGGGATGATCTCGTCATTCTCGAGCTTGGCGAGAAAATCGCGGATCAACGGCTCTTCCATGGCCTCATGCACGAAGTGGATATCCATCAACGCTGCCGGATAGGCGATGGCTGCATGGCCGCCATTGAGGATGCGGATCTTCATATGCTCATAGGGCGTGACATCGGGCACGAAGGTGACGCCGACCTTTTCCAGCGCCGGACGGCCCGCCGGAAAATTGTCTTCCAGCACCCACTGCTTGAATTCTTCGCAATAGACGGGCCAATTGTCCTCGATATCGAAGACTTGCTTCAGCAGATCGATCTCGCGCGTGCCGGTTGCCGGCGTGATGCGGTCGACCATGCCGTTCGGGAATGCGACGTTGGCGGCGATCCAGTCGGCAAAGGCAGGGTCGGAAAGGCGCGCGGTCCCGACGACGGCGGCTTTGGTGACACCGCCATTGTGGGGAATGTTGTCGCAGGACATGACCGTGAAGGGCTGCAAGCCTGCGGCGCGGCGCGCCTTGAGACCGGCGACGATCAGGCCGAACACAGTCTTCGGCGCATCCGGGTTCTGCCCGTCGGCTGATATCGCCGGATGGGCCGGATTGAACTTGCCGGACGCATCGATGAAATAGCCGCCTTCGGTAATCGTCATCGAGACGATGCGGATGGTGGGATCGGCCAGTTTGGCGATGATCGCCTTGGCATCGCCGACCGGCAGGATACCGACCATCGGCGCGGTGACGCGGGCAGCCGTGCGATTATTGTCCTGCTCGACCACGGTCGTCAGAAAGTCCTGCGCCGCGAGCTTTTCCCGCATGGCGGCGTCGGACGGCAGCACGCCGGCGCCGACGATCGCCCAGTCATGGTCGTGACCGCCGTTGAACAGATCGTCGAGGTAGATTGCCTGATGGGCGCGATGGAAATTGCCGACACCGAAATGCACGATGCCCGCCGAAAGCGACTTCGGATCGTAGGCAGGAATAGCTGCCGTTGCGGCCGCTTCCTGGAGAGTTGCGAGCGATAATTTGCACGTCATGTCTCTAGTCCTTCTGGAAAGGTCTCTGGCTCCGGGCGGCTGGGAAAGGCCGCTCCGGCTGGTATGCTGTCCGGCCCGCAGATATCCATCCAAGCGGGCCGGGATCGATGCGTTCGCCATGCGCGGGCGGCGCGCACGGCACCGGCTTGTGGCTCAGATCGACAATCCCTCGGCGTTGAACCGATGGATATGCGCCTTGTCGGGCGTCAGGTAGACGGTGTCGCCGGCCCGGGCCGGGAAATCGCCGGAGCCGCGTGCCGTCACCGTGCCGATACCGTCGACGTCGATATGCAGGAAGGTGTCGGAGCCGAGATGCTCGGCGACGATGACCTTACCCTGCCAGTCGCCAGCCGTCGTAGACAGTAGCGTATGTTCCGGCCGCACGCCGATCGTCTCGCCGCCAAGGCTCTGCGCGTAGGCGCCCTTGACGAAATTCATCTTCGGCGAGCCGATGAAGCCGGCGACAAAGAGGTTGCGCGGAGAGCGATAGAGCTCCAACGGCGAGCCTACCTGCTCGATATTGCCGCGGTTGAGCACAACGATCTTGTCGGCCATGGTCATGGCTTCGACCTGGTCATGCGTCACATAGACCATCGTCGTCTTCAGCTGCTGGTGCAGCTCGCTGATCTCGAGGCGCATGTTGACGCGCAGCGCCGCATCGAGGTTCGACAAGGGCTCGTCGAACAGGAAGGCCGCCGGCTGGCGCACGATGGCCCGGCCGATTGCAACGCGCTGGCGCTGGCCGCCCGAGAGCTGGCGCGGCTTGCGTTCCAGATAGTCGGTGAGATTGAGGACACGCGCGGCGTCCGCAACCTTCTTGTCGATCTCCGCCTGCGGCATGTTCGCCATCTTCAGCGGGAAGGCGATGTTCTTGCGCACACTCATATGCGGATAGAGCGCATAGGACTGGAACACCATGGCGAGACCACGGTCGGACGGCTTCAAGTTTGTGCCATCCTTGCCGTCGATCAGGATCTGGCCGCCGGAGACGTCTTCGAGGCCGGCGATCAGACGCAGCAGCGTGGACTTGCCACAGCCCGACGGGCCGACGAACACCACGAACTCACCATTGTTGATTTCGAGGTCGATGGAAGGGATGACCTTGGCTTCGCCAAAGACCTTAGAAACCTTCTTAAGGACAATGCTACCCATGTTTCTCTTCCTTACTTAACCGCGCCGAAGGTGAGGCCGCGAACGAGTTGTTTCTGGCTGAACCAGCCGAGGATCAGGATCGGAGCGATCGCCATGGTCGATGCGGCCGAAAGCTTGGCATAGAACAGGCCCTCCGGGCTCGAATAGGAGGCGATGAAAGTGCTGAGCGGTGCTGCGTCGACCGACGAGAGGTTGAGCGTCCAGAAGGCCTCGTTCCAGGCAAGGATGATGTTGAGCAGCATCGTCGAGGCGAGCCCGGGGATCGCCATCGGCGTGAGCACGTAAATGATCTCCTTGGCAAGTGTCGCACCGTCCATGCGGGCCGCTTCGAGGATCTCGCCGGGGATCTCTTTAAAGTAGGTATAAAGCATCCAGACGATGATCGGCAGATTGATGAGCATCAGCACGACCACCATGCCAAGACGGCTGGCGAACTGATTGTTCAACAAGCCGAAACCCTGAAACAGCAGATAGATCGGAATGAAGGCGCCGACGGGCGGCATCATCTTGGTGGACAACATCCACATCAGCACATCCTTGGTGCGCTTCGTCGGCGAAAAGGCCATGGCCCAGGCGGCCGGCACGGCAACGATCAGACCGAGGATCGTCGAACCGAACGCGATGATGACGGAGTTGGCGAAATGGAGGAAATAGTTCGAGCGTGACTGCACCTCGACATAATTCTCCAGCGTCCAATGGAAGAAGAGGAACTGCGGCGGCGAAGCGATCGCGTCGCCTTCCGTCTTGAAGCTCGTCAGAACCGTCCAGAGGATCGGGAAGAAGATGAGCAGGGCGATGATCCAGGCGATCACCGACACGAACACCTTGCGTTGCGTGCTGACTTGGCGTGCCATCTTAAGCCTCCAGATTCTTGCCGACCGCGCGCATCAGGAAGATCGCGACGATATTGGCGAGGATGACAGCGATGATGCCGCCTGCCGATGCGCCGCCGACATCCTGCGACAGGACGATCTGCGAATAGACCAGATAGGTGAGATTGGTCGTCGCCGTGCCGGGACCGCCATTGGTGGTCACGAGGATTTCGGCGAAGGCGGAAAGCAGGAAGATCGTCTCGATCAGGATCACAACGGTGATGGCGCGCGCCAGGTGCGGCAGGATGATGTAAATGAACTTCGAAATCGGTCCGGCACCGTCCATCTCGGCAGCTTCCTTCTGCTCCTCGTCCAGCGACTGCAGGGCAGTGAGCAGGATGAGCGTTGCGAAAGGCAGCCATTGCCAGGCGACGATGATGATGATCGACAGAAGCGGAACCGTCTCCAGCCAGGTCAGCGGATCAAGTCCGAACAACCGGAACAGATGCGCCAGAAGCCCGTTCACCGGGTTCATGAACATGTGCTTCCAGATGAGGGCGGCGACCGTCGGCATCACGAAGAAGGGCGCAAGCACCAGCATGCGCACGATGCCCTGGCCGAAGATCGGCTGATCAAGAAGGAGCGCCAGCAAAATGCCGCCGACGACGGTGATCACCAACGCGCCACCGACGAGCAGCAGCGTCACGATCAACGAGCTCAGGAAGGCCGGATCGCTGATGAAATATTCGTAGTTCAGCCAGCCGATGAAGTCATTGGCGCCGGGAGATAGCAGATTGTAGTTCAGCGTCGAGAAATAGATCGTCATCACGAGCGGGACGATCATCCACGCGAAAAGCAGGAGAACCGAAGGCGCCATCATGATGCGCGCAGCGGAACGGGTGTGCAACGTTGCCATGGCAAGTACCAACCTATCTTTTAAGCGGAAGGGGTGGCCGCGGACCGGCTGAAACAAAAAGGGCCGCCAAGGGCATTCGGGCGCTCGGCGGCCTAGGGGAAAGCAATGCTCGAGAGGGGCACTGCTTTCCGTACCTCAAAGGCCTTATTTCGGGTAACCGGCCTTCGTCATTTCGCGGGTCGTCAGCTGTTGTGCTGCCTTGAGAGCCTGATCGACGGAGATCTGGCCGGCAAGAGCTGCGGAGAACTGCTGGCCGACGGCCGTACCGATACCCTGGAATTCAGGGATAGCGACGAACTGGACGCCGACATAGGGAACCGGCTTCACAGTCGGATGCGTCGGATCGGCCGAGTTGATCGAGTCGAGCGTCATCTTCGCGAAGGAAGCAGCCTTCTGGTAATCCGCACTTGCATAGAGCGAGCTGCGGGTGCCGGGAGGTGCATTCAGCCAACCTTCCTTCTGAGCAACAAGGTTGGTGTATTCCTTGCTGGTTGCCCAGGCGACGAACTTCTCGGCAGCATCGGTCTTCTTCGAAGAAGCCGGGATAGCGAGGTTCCATGCCCAGAGCCAGTTGCCGCGCTTGCCGAGGCCCTTATCCGGAGCCAGTGCGAAGCCGACCTTGTCAGCCACCTTCGACTGCTTCGGATCGGCTACGAAGGAAGCAGCAACCGTCGCATCGATCCACATGCCGCACTTGCCGGTCTGGAAGAGCGACAGGTTTTCGTTGAAGCCGTTGGAGGAAGCGCCCGGAGGACCTGCATCCTTCATCAGCTTGACGTAGAAGTCGAGCGTGTCCTTCCATTCCGGCTGGTCGAACTGTGCCTTCCACTTTTCATCGAACCAGCGAGCGCCGAACGAATTCGACATCGCCGTCAGGAACGCCATGTTTTCGCCCCAGCCAGCCTTGCCGCGAAGGCAAATGCCGTAGACTTCATGGTCCTTGTCGGTGATCTTGCGGGCCGCATCGGCGATGAAATCCCAGGTCGGCGCATCCGGCATCTTCAGGCCGGCCTTGTCGAACAGGTCCTTGCGGTACATCACCATCGAGCTTTCGCCGTAGAACGGCGCCGCATAGAGCTTGCCGTCCGTGGTCAGACCGCTGCGGATGGCCGGGAGAAGGTCATCAACATCATAGTCCTTGTCGGCGGAAAGCTTGTCGAGCGGGGCGAGCCAGCCGAGCTTGCTCCAGATCGGCACTTCATAGGTGCCGATCGTCAGCACGTCGTATTGGCCGGCCTTTGTGGCGATGTCGGTCGTAACCTTCTGGCGCAATACGTTTTCTTCAAGCGTAACCCACTGCAGGTCGATACCGGGGTTCTTGGCTTTGAAATCGTCCGTAAGCTTCTGCATACGGATCATGTCGCCATTGTTGACTGTCGCAATTGTCAGGGTTTCGGCGGACGCCAAGCCGGCAAACATCAGGGCCGAGCAGGCGCCCAGCAATAAAGTTTTCAATTTCATATCTTCCTCCCAGAAGACCAAAAGATGAGCATTCGCTTTGCTCGTGGGCAATTACTCACCGCTTGCGACAAAATGTCAATGCGGATTCGTTGCTGCATTGCCGAGCAAGCAACCTATCATCTTGTTTTTACGGATTATATTTTTTGCTCAGCCTTTGAGCAAAAATTCAGCAACCGCCTCATCGGTGATCAAACCGTTGATTTGGCGGCCGGCAACGGCCGCTTTGATCGCCTCGAACTTGCGTTTTCCCTTGGCGATTCCAATGACGGAAGACGTATCGCGCGACGGCAGCGGAGCGCTTGCGACACGATCATTGACATCATCGGGCATGAGCTTGCCCTTGCCGTCGAAGACCCAGCCGCAGATCTCGCCCGCAGCGCCGCGCTCCATCAAGGCCAGCATCTCGTCTTTCTCGAGAAAGCCGTCGAGACACAGAGGTGCTTCTATGCCCATTTCGCCAATGCCGACGAAAGTCACGTCGGCCTGCGCACTGATATCGAGCGTCGAGCGGACAAGCGCTTGCGCGTGCAGCAATTCGCGTTCTTCGGCCGATGACACAAGTACCGGCAGCGGCATCGGGAAGTGCCGCGCCTTGACGACGTCGGCCATGCTGAAGATGACGTTGTAATAGGCGGCCGAGCCGTCCGGGCCGATATTACCCGTCAGCGACACCACGCGGTGCTGCAGACATTCGATGGCCGGCAACTGATCGACAGCCGCTTTCAGCGTGCGACCGGTGCCGATGGCTAGCACGATCGGATCGCTATGCCGCAGCCAGCGCTCGATCTCGGCGGCCCCCGCCTGGGCGATACCCACGGTCGACGACGCACCGTCTGTATCGCTCGGCACGACATCGACATGCCGCAGATCGTATTTTTCGCGTAGCGCTGCAGCATATTCCAGACAGGCTGCAATCGGATGATCCAGCCGCACCTTGATCAGCCGTTCGGCTACGGCCAGCGACACCAGTCTTTGGGCGGACTGGCGGGAGATCCCCATGGCGACGGCAATCTCGTCCTGCGTCCGCCCGGCGACATAATAAAGCCATCCGGCTCGCGCCGCGTCGTCAAGCCGCCCTTGGGAATCCAGCTTCTTCGCCATCGCATTCCTTTATCGAAACAGCGCTACTGGCCGTCTATCGGATCACTCAGTTTCCGGCGGGATGACGCCCTTGGTCAAGGTGAAACAACCGTAGAAGCGCCGCTCGCCGGTCTGGACGATGCAAAAGGCATCCTTTGCCCGCTCATAAAAGGCGAAGCGCTCGACGGGCGACAGCGGCCAATGCTTGCCTTCGGCCTTATCGATGACCGCCTGCACCTCGGCTTGGACCTGCGGCACCTCGTCCGGTGCTCCCACAACTTCCATGCGCGTCGCCGCATCATCGATAAATGTGTCCAGGGGCATCAATGACAATATCGCCGCAACAGCATCGGCCGCCGGCACGTTGTCGATGCGGAGCAATTCACCCAAAACCGTCTGGCTCGCGATGGCTTCCGCCGGGAAGTTCGTATCGACGACGACGAGCATGTCGCCATGTCCCATCGACTTTAGCGCATAGAGCACGTCCGCATTCAACAGCGGCGAAATTCCCTTCAGCATGGCCGAGCATCCTTCAATGATCAGTGGCGGCACCCTGCGGCCGCTTCGCATTCCGGGCAAAGAAGTAACCACGGCGTTCCTCTCTGTCCATAGGCGCCGGGAACGTTTTCGGCAAAGGGGCCGGACCGTTAAAGTGCGTATGCCCACAAGGCTTATTTCGGCCCTTATTGACCCGATAGGTTCGCCGGCATTAACTGAAGCACGGTCAATGGTTGAGGGGCACAGGTGCGGATTCTTCTGGTGGAAGACGATGATACGATCGGCAGCGCCGTTCGCGACCATATCGCGGCCGGTCCCCATGCCGTCGACTGGGTGAAAAATCTGGCCGACGCCGACGAAGTCACCAGCGCCGTGAATTACGGCCTGATCCTCTTGGATCTGCAGCTTCCCGACGGCAGCGGTATCGACTTTCTCAAGCGGTTGCGCCGCAAACCGGACGAAACCCCGGTCATCATCCTCACCGCGCGCGACCAGATTTCCGATCGCATCGAGGGCCTGAACAGCGGCGCCGACGACTACCTCGTCAAGCCCTTCAATCTTGGTGAGCTCACCGCGCGCATCCTGGCGGTTGCCCGCCGTTACTCCGGCAGCCCGCAGCCGACCGCCCGCTTCGGCGATCTCGAAATCGACCAGCCGCAACGGCGCGTCAAGCTGGAAGGCAAGGACGTCGTGCTGACAGGACGCGAATGGGCCGTGCTCGATCTGCTCGTGGCGCGCCCGGGCGCCATCGTCTCGAAGGACAAGATAGAAGAAGCGCTCTATGCCTTCGGCTCCGAGATCGAGAGCAATACGGTCGAAGTCTATGTCAGCCGGCTGCGCAAGAAGATCGGCAAGGACCGAATCCGCACCGCCCGCGGCGTCGGCTATTCACTGGGTGACCGATGAGCGAGCGCAAGGAGCCAAGCCGCGCCAGCATCACGCGCCGGCTGATCGCCGCTCTAACAGGCACAGTCGTGGTCTTCTGGCTGATTGCCGTCGGCATCGGCGTCTATGTCGTCAACAAGGAACTCTCCGAGACCTTCGACGGCGCGCTGCAGGAAACCGCCGAGCGATTGCTGCCACTGGTGCTCGATGACCTCGCCAACCGCGACAATTCCGGTGATCCGCAAAGCCTGGAAGAGCTCAACAAGGGGCTCAACCGCGAATATCTGACCTACCAGGTGCTCGACGCCAACGGCAAGGTGATCCTGCATTCGCACGATGCTCCGGCGACTACCTATGATGTGCCGCTAAAGATCGGCTTCCACAACACGCCGCGCTACCGGATCTATACGGAATCATCGGCTGACGGCACGATCTTCCTGCATGTTGCCGATGCCTTCAAGAACCGCCGCGAAGCCTCGCGCGAAAGCGGGGTCGCGCTGCTCTGGCCGCTCCTTGCCCTCATACCTGCCAGCATTATTGCCATCGGCATCATTGTCGGTCGTTCGCTGCGGCCGATCGACCGCTTGCGGGCGGAGATCGCCACCAAGGACAGCGGCAACATGATGCCGCTGGAGAGCGAAACCTTGCCGCGCGAGCTGCAGCCGATCGCCCGTTCGGTCAATCTCCTGCTCGATCGCCTGCGTCTGGCCCTTGAAGCCGAACGCGAATTCACCGCCAACAGCGCTCATGAGCTGCGCACGCCGATTGCCGGTGCGCTGGCGCAGACCCAGCGGCTGATCGCGGAACTGCCGCCGGGGCAACTCACCGAACGCGCCGGCCGCATCGAGACATCGCTCTCCAATCTCGGCCGCCTTGCGGAAAAACTGCTGCAGCTTTCTCGCGCCCAGGCCGGTATTGGCACCGGCGACAAGCCGATCGATCTGATCGCGGTTATCGAAACAGTGATCGGCGATTACGACCGCGACACCGGCACTGCCGGCCGCGTGCTGCTGGAAAACGATGCGAAGGAAAAGCTGATCCGCAACGTCGATATCGATGCCTTCGCCATCGTCATGCGCAATCTGATCGAAAACGCGCTCATCCATGGCCCGGTCGACGATGAAGTGACCGTAAGTGTCGAAGCCGGCACCGTCCGCATCATCAATGGTGGTACCGTGCTTTCGTATGAGGAGCTGGCCGGTCTGAAGAAGCGTTTCTGGCGCGGCAAGACGAAGGCGGCCGGTTCCGGCCTTGGGCTTTCCATTGTCGAGCGGATCGTCGACCAGATCGGCGGGCGCATCGATCTCATGTCTCCCGCCACCGGCAGAACCGATGGTTTCGAAGCCAGGATCACGCTGCCGACCGGCTGATAGGCTCCCGATCAGCGCGGATAGATCTTGCAAAGACCCGCAAAGGGTGCGAGCAAGTGCCGCATGTTCCCTGCAGGTCTGTATTCATGATCGTTTCCTTCGACATCGGCGGCAGCGCCATCAAAGGCGGCATCGCCCGCTCCGTGACCGATATTCTGCCGCTGGCGCGGCGCCCGACGCCCAAGCACAATTTCACAGAATTCGTTGAAGCCCTGCGCGCTGTTATCGCCGAAGCGGACGAAAGGCCGGATTGCCTATCGTTTTCCATTGCCGGGGTGGTCGATCCCGATACGCAGGCGCTGACTTGCGCCAACATTCCCTGCATTCATGGCCGGCATCTGGCCGCAGAGCTTGAAGCTGAACTTGGCTATCCCGTGCTGGTTGCCAATGATGCCGATTGCTTCGCCATGGCGGAAGCCATGTCCGGCGCCGGTCGTGGCCATCGTATCGTCTTCGGTGCAATTCTCGGTACCGGCGTTGGCGGCGGCCTCGTGGCCGACGGTCGTCTCGTCAATGCGGCCGGTGGCTTTGCCGGCGAATGGGGTCATGGACCCATCATTTCTTCTCACGCCGGCAACCCGCCGGTCGCTATCCCCTCCTATCTCTGCGGCTGCGGCCAGAAAGGCTGCGTCGACACCGTCGGCGGCGCCCGCGGCATCGAGCGCCTGCACAAGACGCTGCACGGACTGGAACTGACCAGCGAAGAGATCATCGACCGCTGGCTGAAGGACGATGCGCAAGCCCAGCGCACGATCGACGTGATGATCGATCTCGTCGCCTCCCCGCTGGCCCTCACGATCAACATAACCGGCGCAACGATCGTGCCCGTTGGCGGCGGTCTTTCCAATGTCGAACCGCTCCTGGCGCGGCTCGACGAGGTCGTACGCACGCGCACCCTGCGCAAATTCGGCCGGCCGCTCGTGGTGCCGAGCGAGTGCAAGCTCGAACCTGGCCTCATCGGCGCCGCCTTGCTGGGGCTGCAATATTCCGGAGAGCGCAACCATGCTGCTTGAGGTCTGTGTCGAAGATATTGCCGGCCTCAAGGCAGCCGTTGCCGGCGGTGCAGATCGCATCGAGCTTTGCAGCGCGCTCCCTCTCGGCGGCTTGACACCGAGCACGGGCCTGATGGCGGCTGCAGCCAACATGCCCGTTCCCGCCTATGCCATCATCCGTCCACGCGCGGGCAGCTTCGTCTATTCGGCCGATGAGCTCGAAATCATGAAGCGGGATATCGATGTGGCCCGGGACGCCGGCTTGCCGGGTGTCGTTCTTGGTGCATCGTTGCCCGACGGACGGCTCGATTTCGAGACGCTGGCCGCCCTGGTCACCCACGCAGGCACCCTCGGCAAGACGCTGCATCGCGCAGTCGACCTTGTCCCGGATATCACAGAAGCCGTGGAAATAGCCGTATCCCTCGGCTTTGAGCGTATCTTGACCTCAGGTGGCGCAAAGACGGCAGCGGAAGGCATCGCGACGATCGAGCAGGCAATTGCCATCGCTGCCGGCCGCATCTCCATCATGCCCGGCTCCGGCGTCACACTGGCGACGATCGAGCAGCTATGGCCGCGCTTGCCGATCGGCGAAATTCACTCCTCTTGCGCCGTCACGCTAACAGAGACCGACGAACGCTTGCTCGCCCTTGGATTCTCGTCGCCATCGGCACGCCGCACGGACACGGCTACCGTCCAGGCGCTGAAGTCCCACTTCTCTGCGGCAACATCATGAATTGACAAAGAAACATTAGAATGATCAATCGTTCATAAACGCATATGCTGTAGCCAAGGATGGGCTGCACAACATACAGTCATTGCAGCAAGACGGGTTTCCTCGGGAGTAGCTGTAGATCTCGATCATGTCGGTGGCGCCACCTCGCAAGAAAAGCTGGGCTGTCTTCTGGATTGCGGCTGTCGTCATCGGCTCGATCATCCTTGTGACAGCGCTGCTTGCCAATGACATGCGGAACCTGAGAGCGCTGGACAACCGCTATCATCTCAATCTGTTTCCAAAGCCGGTCCAACAGGCCGCCCCGCCGCCGGCAAAAGCTGTCGAGGCCAAGAGCCCTCCGCCTGCTAGGACCACTCCCGCCAATAACGCTGGAAATGCTGCGCCCGCGATAGCCGGAACGCCAGCACATGCCGCGGCGACACCGCCCAAGGCGGCGGCCATCAAACCACGGCCGGTCAAGACCTCCCACCTTTTCGATACTCCCGTCGACGCGCTGCTGAGCGCCTTCGTGCGGAGCTGGAGGGTTTCAGGCCCAACCCTATGCAGCGACCTGGTGACATTTGGGCTGCCTGTCGGCGAATGGCGGCAAAGCGAATTGGGCGGCGGCACATCGGAATGCAGCTATGCGGTTCAAAAGGGCGCCTATGGCGATGCGAATGCGGCGTCCTTCTTCATCATTGCGCGCGGCAAGCCAACCGGCGAACTCGACACGATCCGCATCAAGGTAATCATGCCCGACAATGCCGACGGCAAGGCGATCGCCAGCACGTTCGTCGATACCGTCGTGCTGCTGCTGAGCAAAACGCACTGGCTCGACTTCCAAAGCGCGCTGGATGCCATTGGCTCGCTGCAGGACGTAACGCTGCAAGCCTTCGGCGCCAAGCTCAGTTTCTTCAAGGAATTCCAGAGCAACAATAATTTCAACCTGCAGCTGGAATTGCGAAGAACTGCACCGGAACAGCTCCGAACAGCCATCGTCTTCGACAAGGCACGCTGGACCCTGCCCTCTCCCTCCTTGACCAACTAGACCTCCTTCCAAGCTTGCCTGCGCCGGTTTTTGTGACCCGGTTTTTGTTGCACTGCGCCATGGATGGTGATCATATGAGCAGCGATTCCGAGGGTCGGCGGATCACCGGCCGGTAGCAACAAGTCCCCCGAAAGCACAAGGCGGTTTCCGCAGGGATTCATGCGCATCGCAAACGTGCCGGATCGCCTGGTTCGGCGGTGGAAAGCAATTATAGTCCATGGATTCCACAGATCCCCATCCGCAGGGCCAGACTTTCGCGGTCGAACGTAACCCTCGCCTGCGCTACATCATCCCCGCCGTCGTTGCCGTCGCCTTCCTGATGGAACAGCTCGATTCGACCATTCTCATCACCGCCGTTCCGGATATTGCCAAGAGCCTCGGCACCA
>BFBZ01001765.1_pt1 | contig 13478 bp, 9 predicted proteins | sample 1888401 | NCBI WGS metagenome assembly BFBZ01 (sample SAMD00112614, study PRJDB3348) | symbiont metagenome | host: Chara braunii | reverse complement strand
AGGAACTCCAGGAAATCGCCGTCGCCGATACCGCCCAGCTCATGCAGCCGCGTCATGATGCGATAGTGCACATAGGTCGCCGTGCCCTCGTTCATCACCTTCGTCTGGCTCTGCGGGTAGAAATACTGCGCGACGTGCCGGACGATGCGAATGATCTCCCGCTGCCAGGGCCTTAGCCGCGGCGCCATCTTCTCCAGGAAATAGAGGAGGTTTTCTTGCGGCAGGCCGGCGAGCGCACGTCTGCGCTCCAGATCGAGATCCGGCATCTTCTTGCCTGCCCCGACGGGGATCGTGCGCCACAGATCGTTGAAGATCCGTTCGTCATATTCGCGCCGCTCGCGCTCCCGCTTTTCCTCCTCACGCAGATCCGGCGTCTTCTTGCCGGCGTAGCGATGGACGCCATGCGACATCAGCGCGTGTGCCGCGTCCAGCGTCCGCTCGACGGCTGCATGGCCATAGCGCTCCTCACAGCGGGCAACATAGCTCTTGGCGAAATTGAGGTAGTCGAGAATGCCCTCGGCATCCGTCCAGAGCTTGAACAGATAGTTGTTCTTGAAGAAATGGTTGTGGCCGAAGGCGGCATGCGCAATGACGAGCGCCTGCATCGTCGCCGTATTCTCTTCCATCAGGTAGGAGATGCAGGGCGAGCTGTTGATGACGATCTCATAGGCAAGACCGCGAAGACCCTTGCGATAGAAGGCCTCGTGATGGGCGAAATGCTTGCCGAAGGACCAGTGCTTGTAAAACAGCGGCATGCCGATCGAGGAGTAGACGTCGAGCATCTGCTCGGCCGTAATGATCTCGATCTGGTTCGGGTAAACGTCGAGGCCAAGCTCGTCGACGGCGATGCGTTCGCAGGCATCGTGGATGCGCTGGATGGTAGCGAAATCCCAGTCCGCACCTTCAAAAAGCCGTTCCATCGATGCCTTCTTCGCCATCAGCCGCTCCTTGTTTCCGCCGTCCGCCGCTGGAATAGGTCGTGGAAGACCGGATAGATCTGGCTGCGATCGCTGACGCGCCGCATCGACAGCACCGGCCAACCCGCCTGTATGCGCTCGTAGAGCGACCAGAGCGCCGAACCGGAAGAGATCGCCGCGCTGCGCGCTTCGCCTACTTCCAGATAGGCGAAATACTGGCATGCAGGCAGGATCTCGCCGGTCATCAGGGCCGCAGCCGTCGCATTGTCGGAATAAGCATTGTCGCCGTCCGATGCCTGTGCGGCATAGATATTCCAGTCTGACGGCGGGAAACGGTCATGCACGATCCGCCGCATGGCTTCGAGCGCGCTGGATACCTGCGTGCCGCCGGTTGCCGGACTGCGGAAGAATGTCTCCTCATCCACCTCTTCGGCGACATCGGTATGCCGGATGAAGACGATCTCGACACGGCGATATTGCCGGGTGAGAAAGATATAAAGCAGCATGTAGAAGCGCTTGGCGAGATCCTTCATGTGCTCCGACATCGAGCCGGACACGTCCATCAGGCAGAACATCACGGCCTGCGCCACCGGCTTCGGTTCATTGTCGAAACGGCGATAGCGGATGTCGATGGGATCGATATAGGGAATGCGCCGGACTTTGGATTCCAGCATCTTGATCTCTGCCTCAAGCTCGGCCCGGCGCGTCTCGTCCTTGCACTCGTCCGCCTCGGCGGCAAGCTTGGCGACGGTTTCCGGTTTCGGGCGATGTAGGGCAACGCGGCGCATCATCGCCAGGCGCATGGTGCGGTTGATGGCGAGATTGGCGGGCGATCCGGTCACCGAATAGCCGGCACGGACCGGATTCATTTGATCCGTCGATACCAGCCGCCGCTTGGCAAGGTCAGGCAGTTCGAGATCGTCGAGAAAGAGATCGAGGAACTCCTCTCGCGTCAGGATGAAGCGGAAAGCATCCTCGCCCGTGCCGTCGCCGCCGGCACGCGGCTTGCCGCCACCGCTTTCCGGCCGTGGCAGGATATCACCCTCAAGGAAGTCTTTGTTGCCGGGAAGTATATGCTCTTTCAGCCCCTCGGGGCCGCGATGGAACCGAGGCTCCTCGGTTCCATCCAGTGGAATGCTGATTTCGCCACCTTTCAGAATGTCCTGAATGTCGCGATTTTGAGAGGATTCAAACACCGCTCTCTGCACCAGCGCCTTTGCTCTTCGCAAAAACCGTTGACGATTTTCCAGACTTTTGCCGCCTGGGTTCAGGCGTCGGTCAACAATGTGCATTCCTTCTTCCTTGGTGGCTCATCCCGCCTGTTTCACTCGCATGTACCATTCCACAAGCCGTCGAACCTGCCGCTCGGTATAGCCCCGGGCCATCATGCGATCGACGAATTCGGCATGTTTCTTTTCGCTCTCGCCATCCTTCTTGGAGCCGAACGAGATGACGGGCAGAAGATCCTCAACCTGGGAGAACATCCGCTTTTCGATGACTTCGCGGATCTTCTCGTAGCTCGTCCAGGAGGGGTTCTTGCCGCCGTGGCTCGCCCTTGCTCTCAAGCAGAACTTGACGATCTCGTTGCGGAAATCCTTGGGATTGGCGATGCCGGCCGGCTTCTCGATCTTGGTGAGCTCCTGGTTGAGAAGCTCCCGGTCCAGAAGCTGGCCCGTATCCGGATCCTTGAAGTCGACGTCTTCGATCCAGGCGTCGGCATAGTCGACGTAGCGATCGAACAGGTTCTGTCCGTAATCCGAATAGGATTCCAGATAGGCCTTCTGGATCTCATGCCCGATGAACTCCGCATAGCGCGGCCCGAGCTCGCTCTTGATGAACTCGATATAGAGCTTCTCGGTTTCGAGCGGCAGTTGCTCCCTGCGGATCGACTGCTCCAGCATGTACATCAGATGCACCGGATCGGCACCGATCTCGGTCGTATCGTAGTTGAAGGTCGCCGCCAGAACCTTGAAGGCAAAGCGGGTGGATGCTCCATCCATGCCTTCATCGACGCCGGCCGTGTCGCGATATTCCTGCACGCTGCGCGCTCTCGGATCGGTCTCCTTCAGGCTCTCGCCGTCATAGACCCGAAGCTTGGAGAAGGCGGTGGAATTCTCGTGCTTGGAAAGCCGTGTCAGAACCGTGAAGCGGGCGAGTGTCTCCAGCGTCGACGGCGCGCAGGGCGCGTCGCTGAGTTCGGATTCCTCGATCAGCTTCTCGTAGATCTTCTGCTCTTCGGTGACCCGCAGGCAATAAGGCACCTTGACGACGCAGATGCGATCGATGAACGCCTCATTGTTCTTGTTGGACTTGAAGGTTTGCCACTCGGACTCGTTGGAATGGGCAAGAATGATGCCGGAGAAGGGAATGGCGCCGATATTTTCGGTGCCGATATAATTGCCCTCCTGGGTTGCGGTCAGCAACGGGTGCAGCATCTTGATCGGTGCCTTGAACATCTCAACGAATTCGAGAATGCCCTGATTGGCGCGGTTCAACCCGCCCGAATAGCTGTAGGCATCGGGATCGTTCTGCGCCAGGCTTTCGAGTTTGCGGATATCCACCTTGCCGACCAGCGAGGAGATATCCTGATTGTTCTCGTCTCCCGGCTCCGTTTTGGCGACGGCGATTTGCCGCAGTCTCGACGGCTGCAATCGAACGACGCGGAAGCGGGAGATATCGCCCTCGAACTCTTCGAGCCGCTTCAGGCACCACGGGCTCATCAGCCCGGTCAGGCGGCGGCGGGGAATGCCGTAGCGCTCCTCGATCATCGGCCCCATGGTGACGGGGTCGAACAGGCTGAGCGGACTTTCGAAGACCGGGCTCAGCTCGTTGCCGGCCTTGAGCACATAGATCGGATGGACTTCCATCAGCGATTTCAACCGCTCGGCGAGCGAAGACTTACCGCCACCGACAGGTCCGAGCAGATAGAGGATCTGCTTTCGCTCCTCCAGCCCCTGCGCCGCATGGCGGAAGAAGGCGACGATCCGTTCGATCGTCTCTTCCATGCCGAAAAAGCCTGAAAACGCCGGATAAGTCCGGATCGTCCGGTTCATGAAGATACGCCCAAGTCTTGTGTCCTTGGCCGTATCGATCAGCAATGGTTCTCCCATGGCTGCCAGAAGCCGCTCGGCTGCATTTGAGTACATGAGCGGGTCTTCCCGGCACCCTTCCAGGTATTCGGAGAATGACATCTCGACTTCGCGCCGCGCTTCGAAAGAGCGTGCGAAGGTGTTGAATAGAACATCGTTGTTTAACATGGCGCCCCGTTAGCTTGCTATTGCAATAAACGTTGGACTTAACGAGATCACTTATCCCGCTAGTATCTAAAGTGCGGTATCAGTCGCTTCGAATCAATAGTGATCTGTCAATAATTCGTACGCCTGATTGTAAATACCATCAACATCTTGAACTGCTCATGCACTGAATTAATGTATGGCCGTCTTCAAGTTGTCGTGATTGACATATACCCATCACAGGATGCACACTCTTGCCAAAGGAGTTCCACCTGGCCTTCCATGTGGAAACCCGCTTCGACGATGGATTGATCTAACCCAGCATTGAGACCCATTGTCTGCATGATTTGGGAGAAAAGATGGTCGTTCTCTGCGGAATTGAGGTAGCGGCGTGGCATACCCTACCAGTCGCGAAGGTACTTCATCATCTTGCTGACAGCTTACCATCGTTCCAAAGAGTGCCCTTCATCAGATCGAGAGCTAGCGTAGCATCCAATGCGGGTCGACTTTCCTGGGCGGAAATCTCTAAACGTGTACAGACAGATTAATTCCCTCATAAATTTAATATATGGGCTTGGACATCATGCATCGTGAACCATGATTGGATCGCCCTCTGGCAGAGGCCAACACTCTCACAGACTTTTCATCTGGCCAGCATCTCGCTGACGAGCTGAGCGGTACGGGGTGCCAAGGTCAACCCAATGTGCCCATGTCCGAAGGCAAGAATGACATCCTTCCCGCCTCTTGAGGGCCTGATGATCGGCACGGAATCGGGCATTGAAGGCCGAAACCCCAACCAGGAACGGCTCGGCTCGCCAAGTTCGGGGAAATAACGGCGCGCATTCCTCACGAGAGCCTGTGTAAGCCGCAGGTTTTTCGGAGCAGTCAATCCGCCAAGTTCCACCAGGCCGGCAACCCTTAGCCGCCCTCGCATCGGGCAGAAGTAAAAGCCATGCGCCGTCGGACAAACCGGCCGCTCGATAGGCAGATCGGGCATGTCATATTCGACATGATAGCCCCGCTCGGTATCGAGCCGCACCGGATCGCCAAGGGAAGCCGCCAGCTTGCGCGAATGAGCGCCGGCGGCAATGACGACCGTGCGGGCACGCAGCTCGCAAGCTGCCGCAACGATCCGCAAGCCGCTCCGCTCCCGCACGATACTGCCAACGGACGCCTGCACAAATTCCACGCCCGCCCGCCTGACCGCAACAGTGAGGAGACGCATCACCTCGCCGGGATCGCTGAGGTTGATGGCTTTGGGAAAGAACAGGCCACCCTCAAATCGGGTGAGGCGCGGCTCGAGCCGGGCTACGTCATCAGCCGAAAGAAGCTCCTGTGAAACACCATAATTGCGGCGCAACGCTATGTCGGCGCCGGCTGCCCGGAACGCCTTTCGCGTTTCGTAAAGGTAGAGACAACCTTTCGCCGACAGGAACTGCGAGGCACCAATCTCGGCTGCAAATTCAGTCCAGGCCGGCGAAGCGTCCGAAACAAGTTCGGCAATTCGGCCGGCATTCTCGCGATAGCGATGCGGCAGGGATTCGTAGGCAAAGCGGGCGAGCCAGGGAAGCAGGGTCGGCAATGCCGACCTGCGGACTGCAAGAGGACTATCCGGGCTAAGGACGAGCGACAGGAAATTCCGGAGCACCGCCGGGGTTCCCACCGGTATGATCGCATAGTCCGCCACGGTCCCCGCATTCCCGTAAGAGGCACCCGATCCCGGTTCGTTCGGTTCGACGACGACAACCTCGCGTCCATCGGCGCGAAGCCGAAGGGCGATCGCCAGCCCAATGACCCCGCCGCCCACAACGACGATATCTGTCGAAATCGTGTTCATCTCATCCATATTTTCTGCGGGGGGAAGCTGTTGGCGTGCGGCCGGATTTTAAGACGGCACGGTGAAAAGCCTCACGCTTAGCCTGGTTTCGCGTACCGGGCGACATAGGCAATGGTGCGAGGCTCCCTGGGACTATCCAGCACATCCGCGGCCGGCCCTTGCTCGATGATCCGACCGCCATCGATGAAGACGACCCAGTCGGATACTTCACGCGCAAACGGGAGTTCGTGCGTGACGATGATCATCGTCATCCCGTCGCTTGCAAGTTCGCGCATGACGCGCAGCACTTCGCCGGTCGATTCCGGATCGAGCGCGGAGGTCGGCTCGTCAAAGAGCAGCACGGTCGGAGAGAGGGCAAGAGCCCGTGCGATCGCAACGCGCTGCTGCTCGCCGCCCGACATTTGCTCCGGATAGGCCAGGGCACGATGGATAAGACCGACACGGGTCAGCAACCGCACGGCACGCTCCACCGCCTCGCGCTCTTCAATGGCGGCAGCGTGCATCTGCGCCAGCACGACATTTTCAACGGCCGTCAGATGCGGGAAGAGATTGAAGCGCTGGAACACCATGCCGACGCGCTGGCGCAGCTTGGCGAGATCCTTGCAGGTCAGCATGCCCTTTGAGAAGATCGCCTCGCCATTTATCTCAATGGAGCCGTCTTCTGGCTGCTCGAGCAGGTTGACGCACCGCATGAGGGTTGTCTTGCCGCCGCCGCTCTGGCCGATGATGCTGACAATCCGGCCGCGCGGAACATCCAGATCTATGCCGTCGAGCACGAGCCTTCCATCGAAGGATTTCCGCAGCCCCCGGATCTTGATGGCCGAGCCGTTATCGGGCGAGGACGCGATGCGTGTTGTTTCGACTGTTATCTGGGCCATTTCTAGCTCCCCGCCTGGATCAGGGCTCTTGCCAATCTCAGCCGCCGGCGCCGGCCCAACGACAAGGGCACGCCCGCATGAATGGTACGCTCGAGCCAGAGGAGACATTGCGAGACGGGATAGCAGACAGCGAAATAGAGTGCTGCGATCACCAGATAGACTTCGAGCGAGCGAAAGGTCTCGGACGCAATCAATTGCGCCCTGGTCATGAGCTCCGCCGCCGAGATCGTGACCAGCAGCGATGTCGATTTCAGCAGATCGACAAACATCGTGTTGGTGCCGGGCAGCGCGAGGCGAAGCGCCTGCGGCAAGATCACATGGCCGAAAGTCTTGACCCGGCCAAGGCCCAATGCATGTGCCGCCTCGTTCTGGCCCGGATGGATGCCGGCAATGGCCGCACGGAAGATCTCCGACAGATAGGCGGCATAGAACAGCACAAGGCTGAGCACGCCGGCGACAAAGACACTGAACCTTATCCCGACGGAGGGCAGGCCGAAATAGGTGACGAAGATGATGGCAAGCAGAGGGACGTTCTTGAACACCTCAGTGTACAGCGTGGCCGGCAGCCTTACGATGCGGACCCGATTGAGGCGCATCAGGGCAAGTATCAAGCCAAGGATAGCTGCCCCAATGAAACTGGCGAGCGTATAGGCAAGGGTCCGTAAAAGACCCTCACCAAGATTGCCTGCATAGTCGCCCCAGGGAACTTGAAACAATTGAGCAAGAGGTTGCCAAAAGCTCATGTCCGTTCCCCCCGATCAATTGGCGATGGACGGTGGCGACCAGGTCTGCGGGCGATCGACGCCGCGGCGCTGGGCCGCCATGTCAGGCGACGGAACCAGGAACTGCTTGGGATCGCCGCCCCATTTCGTCACGAGCGTGGCAAGCGAACCGTCCTTGTACATCGCATCGATCTGGTCTGAGATCGCCTGGGTGAGCTTCGGAGCCTGCTTGGGGAGATAGAAGCCGGTCATGTAGGGTTGGAAATATTTATAATCGGGATGGGCGGCAACCTGCTCTGCTGTCGGCGCATCGAGATAGGCAACCCGAAACTTCATGTCGGGCCGTTGCTGCTGCTGATAGATGATCAGCAGGGGATCGAGAAAGCCGACATCGAGCCTTCCCGACGAAAGATCCGAAAAGACGCTGTCGGCCGTCGGATAGGTGCGAGCATCGGCCTTCGGAACTTCGGCGATCGACTTGGCCCAGACATATCCGGTGACTGTGCCGAGGGCCTTGCCCTCGAGGCTCTTCACGTCGGGATAGGAAGCTTCACCATGCACGGCCATGGCCGGTGGCGAGTAATAGGGCGGATCGGTGAACAGGCCCGCCTTCTGACGCGCATCCGACCATGCGATGCCGCCGATCGTGATGTCGGCGCGTTGTGACTGTACCGCGGCAAGCATGCCGGGGAAATCGGTCACGACCGTCTCGATCTTGAGGCCAAGCTTCTTGGCGACCGCATCGAGAATGTCGCTGTCGAGCCCGACCAGCTTGTCATCCTTCAGCGCCGTGTAGGGCATGTAGGCCTCAATGGCCACCTGAAGTACGCCAGGCTTCAGCGTTTCCAGGTCTTCGGCCTGCGCAGCCGTAATTGCGGCGAATAGCCCAAACCCAAAGCCCAAAATCGCCGCCACGCCGCGCCTGAATGGCGAATGCGCGAAAATATCGTTGCTAATCATGTTCACCCTCCTTATATTTTTGTAATATATTACTCAGTATATTATTGATGCGCCTTGTCAAGTGATTCTGCCGCCGGACAAAGCAGACCACTCTCAGGATGGAGACAACGCGGATGGACACTTGGATGTCGGAAGAAATGATCGACGATCCGGAAGCAACGCTGACATTGGCGGAGCGCACCTATTTGCAGCTACGCGAGGATATCATCACGGTACAGCTGGCGCCGGGTACCATATTGCGGGAAAACGATGTGATGCGGCGGCTCGACGTTGGTCGCACACCTGTACGTGAAGCGTTCCTGCGGCTGCAGCGCGATGGTTTCGTCGATGTCAACGCGCGCCGGGGCACTTTCGTCAGCCGGATCGATATCAGCGACCTTACGGCAATCTACGAGGCCCGAGCACGGATCGAATCCTGGGCTACGCGGCTGGCTGCCGAACGGCTGCGGGAGCCCGAGCGGCACGAAGCCGGCAAATTGATAGAAGCGCTAAAGGCGCTTTCCCTTCCTTCGGAGCTCGATGCGCTTCTTACACTCGACCGACGCATCCATCGCTTCATCTACCGATGCGCCAAGAACAGATATCTCTTCGACACGCTCGACCATTACCACAACCTGTCGCTCCGGATTCTTCATGTCGCGATGCGCCGGTTTCCCGAGCTGACGCCGGAACTCGATAAGGTGGTACAGGAGCAGATACTGATGCTCGAAGCCGTCTGCCGCGGAGATGCCGATACCGCCGAACGGATCGCGCTCCATCATGTTCTCAGCTTCGAACAGGAAGTGCGCAAGGTCATCTGATCGGCTGGGAAAGCAAGGGGATGAAAGCCACCAGCACCGTTTGAACGGCGCTGGTGGGCAGCGATCAATTTCGCAGCGTCAACGCTGGATTATGCGCGAAGAAGTTATGCGGCTCGATGTGGATCGTCTTCCACTCGGTCGACATCACGGGCCAGTCCTCCATACGCGGAATATGGTGGAAGCCGGCGGTAAACCAGGTGACGATGTCCTTGCCCATCAGCGGCTTGTTGGCCTTGACCCATTCCGGCAGCGTGTCCGAGCCATCGCTCTGCATGGCGAACTTGCCGCCGGCATATTGCTGGTCTGGGTCATAGACCGTGTTCCATACCGAATATTCGATATAGGCATTGCGCTTCATCGGCGGGTCCTTGACGAAGTCGAAGGGGCCGTAGGCGACATCGCCGTGATGGATCATCCAGCCCGGCTCCTGGCCGAGATAGCCTTTGCGCGAGGGATCGGAGATCATGAAGTAGCGCGGCTTCATCGCCGAAAGCTGGTAGCGCGCCTCCATCTCCGTCTTCGGCATCGTATGCTGCACCGTCCACATCGAGCGGCGCGGGTTCTTCGGATCGACCTTGGCCGGAACGATGTCCATCGTACCGAAGTGATTGGCCGGCTGGTCGATGTCGAAGTCGATGCGGAAGTTGAAGTAGTGGTCGTGGTTGGCAGCCACCAGGTTCGGCGCGATCAGCGTTCCGTGCGCGGTGTCTGCCGCAGCCGTCGGATCGTCCATCGAGGTCGACTGGACACCCTTGACCGCATCGAGGCCGGTCGCGCCGATCATGATACGGATCTGACCATCGGGCTGCAGCCGGTAATCGATCAGGTAGTCGTAATTGCCGACTTCCGAGGCCGTGCGCACGACCAGTTCGCTTGCCGGCCGGCCTTCTGCCGGGATGGGCTTTTCAGGCGTCTGCGCGAAGACCTCGAAATGTCGCCAGGCCGGATCGCCGATACTGCGCTCGAAGACGCAGATGGCATCGGGGATGGTCAGCGGGTTGCCCTTGTCGTCGGCGATCGTCGCCGGCAGGAAGGTCGCGTAGCTCGGGCAATCGACGCCTGCGCGCAGCGGGCTCAGGAACAGGCCGAAGCCATATTCTCCGCTGTCCATGTAGGTGCGCCAGTACCAGCCCTCGGTCGGGTCCATATAGGGAACGAAAACCTCCGAGAGATGCGACTGGTAGATCACCGAGCGCCAGGTGTCGCCGTCCTTCACGTCGAGATTGGAGAGCACGAGGCCAGGACGCTTGTCGACGCGGAAATTGAAGCGCCACATGTCCCATTCGAGATGGCTGCCAGTGATCTTGTAGTTCGGCCCGCCCTGCTGCGAGAGGGTGGCGAGATTGGTCTGCGGACGCAGCGCCTCGCGCTCGGCCACTTCCTTCTCGGTATAGCCCCAATTGTCCTTCGGGCCGGTAATCGCTCCGGTATCGATGACCTTCAGCACCTTCTTCTTGCCGATATCATAGACGGCAAACAGGCCCTCGATCGGCTTGGCATAATAGTTGGAGCCCTCGGGAACATGATAGCAAGGCACCTTCATCAGGCGAGAATTCTGATACTCCTCGGTAAAGAAGTTGCCGGCGGTCAATGGCAGGCAGAAGGCCTGGTCCGGCGTCAACCCGCGCTTCTTTAGACCCGCGACCATCTGCGGGTCGCCAAGCACGCCCTGCAGCGCGTCCATGAACTCGGTGAAGAGCACCATGGGCTGCCCCTTGATCGGTGCCGTGCTTTCGACTGTCCCCTTGGTGATGTTGACGACAGCTTCCTTGAAGCCCTGCGGGCTCGTCAGCTGTACCTTCGCCTCACGATCGAGCGGCTTGTCGCCTTCCTTCCATTTGAGAACGTCGGCCTTGGCCGGCTCCTTCAGTTCGATCAGCGGATAGAGCGTGTGGTCGTCGACGACCTTCTGCTCGCGCAGGATCTGGTTGATCTTCTGATATTCGTCCGCCGTCAGCCCGTCGAGCGGGTGGCTCATCGCCGTGGACGCGCCAAGCGTCAGCAGCAGCCCGGCCGAAGCCAGATAGTGCTTCATGTTCATTTCCATCCTCCCTGTCTCATACATTCCTGGATCACGCGAATATCACCTGGATATCCGTGTATTCGTGCAGCCCCTCCTCGGCGAATTCGACACCAAAGCCGGAAGCTTTGACACCGCCGAAGGGAGCATTGGGCTGGATCGCGCCATGCTTGTTGATCCAGACCGAGCCACATTCCATCCGCGCGGCCACAGCCTTCGCCGCCGATATGTCTGAAGACCAGACGGAGCCGCCGAGACCATTCGGGCTGTCATTCGCCATGCGAATGGCGTCTTCGACATTGCTGTATTTGATAACAGGCAAGGCGGGGCCGAACTGCTCCTCGTCAACAAGCGCATCGCCATTCGAAAGCCCGGCGACAATGGTCGGCGGAAAGAACAGCCCCTCGCCCGGCGCGCCGCCGAGCAGCACCTTGCCACGGCCGGTCGCATCGGCAACCAGCCGGCTCAGCTTCTCGAATTGCATACGGTTTTGCACAGGTCCGAGAACGCTCGTTTCCTCCATGCCGTTGCCGACCGGAATATTGCGGGCATAGGCGACCAGCGCCTCGCAGACGGCGTCATGGATCGACTCATGCACATAGAGACGCTTCATCGCAGCGCAGGTCTGCCCGTTGTTGATGAAGGCGCCCCAGAAGAGGCCTTCGGCGATCTTGGCAGGATCAGCGTCCGGCAGGACGATGCCGGCATCATTGCCGCCCAGTTCCAGCGTCAACCGCTTCATGTTGGAAGCCGCCGATTGCATGACCTTCTGGCCGGTGGCGATGGAACCGGTGAAAACGATCTTGTTGATGCCCGGATGAGAGGCCATGGCCGCGCCGAGATTGAAGCTCTTGTCATCCGATGTCACGACGTTCAGTACGCCTGGCGGCAGCACCTCGTTCATGATCTGCACCAGACGCAGCGTCGAGAGCGGGGTGAAAGGCGACGGCTTGATGATGACAGTATTGCCCGTGCGCAATGCCGGCATCACATGCCAGATCGCGATCATGACCGGGAAGTTCCAAGGCGTAATCGATCCGACCACGCCGATGGGCTTGCGATGCAGTTCAACGCGACCTTCGGCATTGTCCTGAAGCACCTTCACCGGCAGCGAAAGCCCGGTCGTGTAACCTGACCAGGCAACGGCACCGCCCATTTCCCAGCGTGAACCGAGACCGTTGAGCGGCTTGCCCTGCTCAAGCGTGATGATCGTGGCAAGCTCGCCCGCATGCTGCTCGATATGGGAGGTAACGGCGGCACAAATGCGCTGCAGCTCCTTATCGCCCCGCGCCGACCATTCCGAAAATGCCGCACGGGCAGCTTCGACCGCGCGATCAAGCTCGACAGCGCCCAGGGCAGGCGCTCGGCCAGCCTCTTCGCCGGTTGCCGGATTGAGCACCGCAAAATTTGCCTCGCCCGTCACCTGCGTCCCGCCGATGGTTGCAGAATAAAACGTCATTGCCACCTCCTCCGCTGAAACCCGGTCAAGACCGGGGGGTGACGGAAGACTAAGCCAGGAACGAGTGCGAGGCTTGGACAGGAGCGTCCGGACTATTGGACAAAAACGTCAATGGCAGCGGGCAACGGCACCCGGCGTTACCCCGTATTTCTTGCGGAACTCGCGGTAGAAATAGGAAAGATCATTGAAGCCTGCATCATAGGCGATGGCCGCGATACCATCGCCGGCAACCTCCGCCTTTCGGACCGAAAGCCGGTCATGCGCAATTTCGAGGCGGCGGTTCAAAAGCCGGTGACCAGGCGTTTCGCCAAGTACCTGGAAATGGCGCTGCAACATGCGCTCGGAAACATTGAGACGGGTTGCAAGCTCTCGCGGGCCGAAAGTGGGATCAGCCCTGTGGCGATCGATGAGGGCAAGCGCCCGAGATAGTAGGGTTTCCGGCGCGGCCGCGGTGCGGAGCGACTGGAGATAGGCACCCATCAGACAGAGGAACGCCTCACCAAGCTGCGGCTGGCTGGCCGAACTGTCGAGCATCTTGGTCACCACCGCTCGCATCGCCAGCCAAAGCGGATCGCTCCGGCTGATCGAGACGCCGCCGGCGCAGCTATTGCCAAAACGGTGAACCATCTCGTCACGCGGAAGATGGATCGAA
>BFBZ01000012.1_pt341 | contig 13487 bp, 13 predicted proteins | sample 1888401 | NCBI WGS metagenome assembly BFBZ01 (sample SAMD00112614, study PRJDB3348) | symbiont metagenome | host: Chara braunii | reverse complement strand
GATATTATCGGCCTGAAGCGTGATGGCGTTGGCGGTTCCGAGATTCTCGATCCGCCCGGCGATGTTGAGGGTGACGTGATCGCTGCCACTGGTCGGATAGACTGTCTCTTATACACATCTAGATGTGTATAAGAGACAGGGCATAGGCCGCCTCGCCGAAGCCCTGGAACAGCGAGCCATCATAGGCGCCATGCAACATATCGGAGAAGCCCGCGAACGATACGATGCGCGCCGTTTCCAGATTGTTGTGCGCATAGCCAAGGCCCGCGCTCAGATGCAACGCATCGAATGCAGCCCCCGCATAGCCCAGCACATGCACGCTGCCGATCGTGGCGCGGCTTTCGCGTTCGCCGACATCGAGATCGGTGTGCGTGTATCCGCCTGCCAGGCCGAGCACGATGCTGTCTGTAACGGGCATGTCGGCGCCCGCGATGACCCCCTTGCTGTCGCGCCGGGAGGCGGCGGCGTTGTCACCGATATCGGTCGAACCCCAATTTCCGAAGCCTTCGACCCAGATGCCGCGATCATCATTCCCGGCCAGGCGATTGAGGATGGCGTTGCGCGGCAAGCGCGTGTCATCGACCATCGTGCCGCGCAGCGAGGCGTGAATCTCGCCCGAGAGGGCATCGAACGCGCGCTGGGCTGTCGGCGCATCGGCCACCAGCACTGCGTGATAGATCGCCCCGCTGCCCAGCGTCTGCACGGCGGAACCGGCTGAGCGTTGGTTAAACGTGCGCCCGATATTTCCAAAATCGATATCGTTGCGCGTCATGGTGAGCAACACGTCGTTGGCTTCGTAGGTGAGTGTCGGCGTGAGGAATGCGAGATTGCTGGTCACGGCGGCAAACCCGTTGGCAGCACCGCCGCGGGTAACGCCGCCCGCGGCGGTGAGGATCGTGTAGACCGTTTCGTTTTCATAGGTTCCGGCCCCTGCCAGCACCTGAACCGTGCCGCCATTGATCGCAGCGACTCCGCTTGATGCGATCTTGTCGGATTGACCGGCGTCGTTGATTTCGACGGCGTAGATCGAGCCTGCCTGAAACGCGATCGCGCCGGTGCTGATCGTGCCGATGGAATTTCCCGGCGCGATGGTGCCGCCGGATGCGATGGTGGTGGCGCCGACGGTGCCCGTTCCCTGCAAGCGCCCGGCATTCACCGCGAGGGCACCGCCGATCCTGCCGCTGACCGACAGAATGCCGGATGCGATCGTCGTCGTACCGGCGAAGGTCTGTGAATTGCCGCTCAGGGTTAGCGCTGTCTCTTATACACATCTAGATGTGTATAAGAGACAGCCGATGAACTGCATGCCCGTGGTGTTGACCGCGCCATTGCTCGCGTTGACCGTCACCGTGCCGCTCGCCGCATCGGGTGGCCCCTGGAAAATGGCCAACTTGGCGTTCCACGCATCGGCACGCGCGCCTGGCGCATTCGTCCAATTGGTTTGCACGCCCGCATTCCAGATTCCGTTGCCGCCCACGACATGACCCGCGGCGGTGGTGGTCGTGCCGTTCCAGAACTGGATATCGGGAATGATATCGTTGCTCACCACCAGATTGATCTGGTTGGCGACCGACGTCTGCACTTGGCCCGCATAGCCGGAGGGCAACGATGAGACGGTTAGGCCATTGTCGGTGAGCACGCCGTCGTAATCGAACAGGCGATAGACGCCGAAACCGAAACTGGGCGCCGAATGCACGGCGAGCTGGCCATCGAGGGTGAGATTGCCGGTCGCATGGAAGAGGCCCGTGGCCGACGGCGCGCCGAGCGTGACATCGATCAGCGACGCGTTGGAGAGCGAAAGATTGTTCAAGGTCAGCGTTTGGCCCGCAGTGCCCGACAGTGTGGCGCCGTTCGCGATGGTGGTGGTGCCGCCGATGCTGCCTGTGCCGGTGAGCACGGCGCCCGATGCCACGCTTGCACCGCCATTGGACAATGTGCCGTTGACCTTCAACGTTCCCGCATCGACGGCGAACAGGCTGCTGATGCCGGAACCGGAATTGCCCTGCATGATCCAGGTGCCCGCCCCGGATTTCCGACCCATCTCGAAATTCAGAAGCTGGTTGACGGAAAAATCGAACGTGCCGGTGGTGCCGGAGGCGCCTGCGAGCACAAAGGTATCGACATCGCCCGGATGGAGAGAGCCGGTGCTGCTGCCCCCATCGATATTGCCCGCGATCACGGCGGTGGGCAGCAAGGTGATTGTGTCAGCCCCGGTGCCAAGGCTGATGGCGGTGCCCGGCGTGCCGCGTTCCACGCGCCCGGCAACGATCAAATTGTCGATCACATCGGGATATTGGGTGTCGCCCGCCGTGGTGGCGTAGACAATACCGTTCTGCGTGAACAGCGAGCCGGTTTCGGCAACCGTCACATTGGCCACGAGATCCACACGGGTCGCGCCGATATTATCGGCCTGAAGCGTGATGGCGTTGGCGGTTCCGAGATTCTCGATCCGCCCGGCGATGTTGAGGGTGACGTGATCGCTGCCACTGGTCGTATAGCCGCGAACGAAGATGCCGCGATTGCTGCCCCGGGTGGTGATCTTTCCGCTCTGGCCGATGGTGATGCTGTCGCCAGTGCCGGCGAAAATGCCTTGCGCCTTCTGCGTATCGATCAGGCCATCGACGATGATGGTGGAATTGCTCCCGGCATTGTTGAAGGTGCTGATGCCAATGCCGCCGGTGCCGCCATTGCCGACATTGCCCGCATTGCCGGTGACGATGCTGCCGGTCGACAGCAAATGCACTGTCGAATTGGGGCCCACTTCGACCCCTACCCCGCCCGAGGAATTGAGGATCGCGGAATCGCCCAGGCTGGTGATCGCGCCGCCGACGGTGACATTGGCATTGGCGCCGAGCTGAATGCCGCGGCCAAGACCGTGCAGCGTGATCTGCGATCCCGCCTGTGTGTTCACGGTCACGTTGGCCACGCTGAAACCATCAATCGGATTGGCACTGGTGCCCACGGCCTGCGTGCGCACGATGCCGGTGGCGCCGATCGTGACCACGTCGCCGGTTCCCACGCTGATCCCCTGGCTTGCCACATCGATCAATCCGTTGATCGTGTATGTGTTGCTGCCGCCGCGCCCGTTGATCGCGGAGGTGGAGAAAATGCCGCTGGTGGTGATCGAACCGGTCGCGCCGAGGGTGATATGGGCGCCGGTGAGCCCGGTTGACCCGCTGCCTTGCGTCGGGCCCGTGATGCCGCCGGGGCTGGTGATCGCGCCATCGAGCGTGAGCGTCGAGAGATTGCCCAGCAAAACCGCATAATTGTTGGCAAGCGCCTGATTGCCGACGATGGCGCCCTGTTCGATCGTCACATTCGCGCTGGGGCCGAGCCAGATCGCGGGGCCGGAGAGCGGCACGATCGAAGCGCCGTTCTGCACATCCAGCGACACATGATCGCTTGCCGCCGCGATCACGCCCGTCGTGTCCGCGCCCGGGCACACGACCGAGCTGCTGCTTGCGGGCGCGTTGTTCGAACACGCGCCATGGGCTGCTGCGGGCAGAAGAAATGCCGATGCGCAAAGAAGGCTGCTGCGAAATCGCGCTTTTGTAATTGTCCGACCCACGAATTTATCTCCCGCCGCCATCTGTCAACGACAGACCTAATTGAAATGAACTAGACGCACCTGCCAGAACGCAAAAACGGACGGCGATAGCGTGTCGCCGTCCGTTTTTTGTATTGTACTGAAATGCACAGCGCGCGAATTTGAGTCAACAGGAAAGCGGGCGTATCGAAATAAAAATGACTTGCGGTGGAGCGTTCGACTTTTTGCTGGTCGTCGGCGCCGGCTTCGAGTGCCGCCGATTGCGTCAATCGCCTTCTTCGGCAACGCCGCGCCGCATGAGGGCGAAGACGGCTGCGAGCACGCAGCCCGACACGATGCCCACAGTCAGGTCTTCAATCAGGGTCAGCGCGAAGGTGGTGATCAGAACCGCGCCGCCTCGCCAATCCTTGAGCAGACGCAGGAATTCTTCCTTCTCGGCCATGTTCCAGCAAACGACCACCAGCACGCCCGCAAGGGCTGCAAGCGGAACGAAACTCGCCAGAGGAGCAGCCACCAGCAAAAAGAGCAGCAGGAATGCCGCGTGCATCATTCCCGACAGGGGGCTGCGCGCCCCTGCCCGCACATTGGTGGCGGTGCGCGCGATGGTGCCTGTCACGCTGATCCCGCCGAACAGGGCGGAGGCAACATTGGCGATGCCCTGGGCCACGAGCTCCATGTTCGAGCGATGCTTGCGCCCAGTCATGCCATCGGCGACCTTGGCTGACAGCAGGCTCTCGACGCCGCCGAGCAAGGTGAAGGAAAGCGCCACCGGAAAAACCTGCCACAACAGATGTGCAGAGATGGGCGGCAGATGCGGCATCGGCAGATGCGAAGGAAGGCCCCCGAACCGGCTACCGATGGTCACCACCGGCAAATGCAACAGGGCCGCGGCGACGGAGGCGGCTATCACGGCGATCAACATCGCGGGCCAGGTGGGCCGCAGCCATCTGACAAAGAAGATCAGCGCCACCGAAGCAAAGCCGATTGCGAATGCCGAAGGGTTGAATGTGGGAAGCGCGTGGGCAAGCGCCATCAGCTTGGGAAACAGCGGCCCGGGTTCAACCGATGTCAGCTTGAGGCCGCCCAGATCCTTGAGCTGGCTCGCAAGAATGGTGATGGCGATTCCGCAGGTGAACCCCACCGTGACGGCGTGAGGAATGTGGCGGATCAGGGAGCCAAGCCTTAAAGCGCCCACAAGCGTCAGCAGAAATCCGGAGATCAGGACGGTGAGCAGCAGGCCTTCGACACCGAACTTTGCAGCCGTCGCCGCAACCAGCACGATGAACGCACCGGCCGGGCCGCCGATCTGGTATCGGCTGCCTCCGAGGGCCGAAACCAGGAAGCCGCCGACGATGGCGGTATAGAGCCCACGCTCGGGGGAAACCCCGGAAGCGACGGCGATTGCCATGGAAAGCGGAATGGCGACGATGGCAACGGTCAGCGCGGCCAGAAAATCCTTGCGGAAATAATCGAGGCTGTAACCCTCCCGAAGCATTGTCACCAGCTTCGGGCGGTAGAGATGAACCGTCGCAGAACCATCAGGCATTGGGGCCTCTTCACATTCGCCGATGGGCCGCGGCTTCGGCAGGCGGTGAAATCTCAGTGTCGTCCACCAGCGCATTACGCCGCACCATGGCCCCGCGCCCATACCATGCGCGCGACCGATTGGTGACAAAGACCACGGACAGCATAACCGGCACTTCGACCAACACACCCACCACGGTCGCCAGCGCAGCGCCCGATTTCAGCCCGAAAAGGCTGATGGCCGCGGCGACTGCAAGTTCAAAGAAATTGCTCGCACCAATCAATGCGGAGGGAGCGGCAACGCAATGCACCTCCCCGACCGCGCGATTGATCATATAGGCAAGGCTGGCGTTCAAATAGACCTGGATCAATATCGGCGCCGCAAGAATCGCTATGATAAATGGTTGCCTGACGATCTCCCCGCCCTGGAATCCGAACAGCAGGACGAGCGTTGCCAGCAGCGCCACAAGCGAAACCGGCTGGAGCACCGCAAGCAGCCCGTTCAACCCGGCGGCACCTTGCCGGGCGAATATCCAATGGCGCAACAATTGCGCAAGGACGATCGGAACGACGATATAAAGAAAAACGGACAACAGCAGCGTTTGCCACGGCACCGTGATCGCGGAAATGCCCAGCAGAAATCCGACAATCGGCGCGAAGGCGAAGATCATGATGACATCGTTCAACGCGACCTGGCTTAACGTGAAATGCGGCTCGCCGCGCGTCAGATTGCTCCAGACGAACACCATCGCGGTACAGGGCGCGGCTGCAAGAAGGATCAAGCCCGCAATATAGGAATTTATCTGATCCGCCGGCAGCCAGGCGCGAAACAGGTGGCCCACGAACAGCCAGCCCAGAAACGCCATCGAGAAGGGCTTTACCGCCCAGTTGATGAAAAGCGTTACCCCGATGCCGCGCCAATACTGCTTCACGCCCGCAAGCGCCGACAGATCGATCTTCAGCAGCATGGGGATGATCATGAGCCATATCAGCCCCGCAACCGGCAGATTGACCTGCGCGATCTTTGCCGCGCCGACGACCTCGAAGACACCCGGAAATAGCTGGCCCAGCAACACCCCGACAAGGATGCAGAGCGCGACCCACAGTGTCAGGTAGCGTTCAAAAACCGACATGATGCGCGTTCCTCACGCTTTGAAGACACGGCGGCCCGTCGCATCGACAACCAGCTCGCCATCCTCCTTGGCGAATGCGCCCAGATGCGTGGGGGGAAGGATATCGAGCACGGCCTCGGAAGGGCGGCAAAGCTTGACGCCCATGGGCGACACGACAATCGGCCGGTTGATCAAAATAGGATGGGCCAGCATGGCATCGAAAAGAGCTTCGTCGCTCAATGCGGGGTCATCGAGCCCCAGATCGTGAAACGGCGTTCCCTTTTCGCGCAGCAGATCGCGCGGCGCGATACCCATGCGCGCGACCAACCAGGCGAGCATCACCCGCGATGGCGGGGTCTTCAGATATTCGATCACATGCGGCTCGAGGCCTGCGTTGCGAACAAGGCCAAGGGTGTTGCGCGAGGTCGCACAATCCGGGTTGTGATAAATGACAACGTCCATATTCGTCTCTCGCGCACCAAAGCCCTGCGATATCTAGCTACAGCAGGAAGGCTTTGCCTCTGGCACAGGGGCACAGCAGGCACTTGCCTGCGCATTGTGTTCGGCAGTGACCACTCCATCTTCGCCATAGGCGGTTGCTTCGCCGAAGGTGAAGAATGTTTCCCACCGCAAGCCGGATGGATCGTTGACCCAACTCTTGTTGCCCTGGGCATAGCAACAGGTGATGGCTTCCTCATCGGCCGTTTGCTCGCCGGCGGCTTTCAGCCTGCCGGCCAATTCGCGCAATTCTTCATCGGCCTCAACCTGAATGCCCAGATGATCCACACCCGGGGTGCGCCCGCGCGTGGAAATCGCGAAATTCACGCGCGGATCGTCCAGCATCCATTTGGCATAATCCGGTTTGGCGACGACCGGAGGCGCGGCGAACAGGGTCGAATAAAATCCGACCGACTTTTCGAGATTTTCAACGGCGACGTGAACGTGCAGGCGCTTCATCGCGACCTCCCTTTTTGATCTGGACATCACAGCAGGCTTGCGACGCAAGCACCGCCAGCGGCTCGCAAACCACCGGACTGTTGCGGCAGCAATCCTGCGTCAGAAACACAAGCAGATCGCGCATCGCATCGAAATTGGCGGCATAGATGATGGATCGCCCTTCGCGGCGGGCGCGAACAAGCTCTGCATTCGACAAGATGAGCAGCTGGGCCGAAAGCGTGTTGGGGGCGATGTTCAATTCCCGCGCAATCTCGCCCGCCGCCATGCCCGCAGGCCCGACGGTGACAAGCAGGCGGAAAAGGGCAAGCCGGGCGTCTTGGGCCAGCGCGGAAAGCCTGCGAACGGCGATCTCTGATTCCATATTTCATATATTCTTGAAATAACGAACCTTGTCAATCCCCGATCGTCGCGGCAGGCGGCGGGATCAATGAGACAGGAAAACGGGGATCGGCGGATCCGAGAGCATGCTTGCGGTCGCGCCTCCGAGAATGAATTCGCGCACGCGGGAATGGCCGAACGCGCCCATCACGAGCATGTCTGCGTGCGTATCTTTCACATGCGCGCGCAGGACATCGCCGATGTGGCTTCCTGCGATATCGACCTCGTCATGCGCAAACGAAATGCCGTGCGCGGACAGGTGCCGTTTCAGATCGTCGATCGTCCGCTCGGTGACGATATGCTTTTCGTTGAGCACGCTCAGAACGCGAACGTCCTTGACGGCCGTAAGCAGGGGCAAGGCATCGCGCAGTGCGCGCGCGGCGGCCCGGCTGAAATCCCATGCGATCACAACCGTGTCGAGTTTCTTGAACGCTTCAGAACCTTGGTGTTCGGGCAGAAGTAGCGTGGGCGCGCCCGACCCGAATATGACTGCCTCCATAAACCAGCGTTCAAAACCGACTTGCGATGACGTTGGCAGGATCGTCAGATCGTGAATCCGGGCGTGTTCGACCAGGGACTCTGGTGCGGGAAACACGGTGGTCACTTCACGCAGGATCTCCACGACGACGCGGTGTTTGGCGGTTTCGCCCTGGATCTCCTTCAATATCTTGTCCCGGTTCGCGTGGCTCACACTCAGCGCCTCGCCGATCATGCTCGAGATATCCACGAGATAGGTGCCCAATGAAGACGGCCACGCCGACCGATCCGGGTTCAACTCAAACAGCACGGCGCTGAGATGGGCATCCAGCCGGGCCGCAAGCCTCATCGCCGCCCTGATGGCGTGTTCCGGCGGAGGATCGGGATATGTCAACAACGGCAGAAGGATATCTCTGAAGGTCATGTGAGATCGCCAACAATTGCAGGGCTTTGATAGCAGGCCCCGCTATGCGCGCAATTGACCAGGATCAATCCGCTTCAGCCGCTGGCTAGCCGGCCATGGCCGTGTATGAAGCGTTCCACATAGCTGTTGCCGCTGCGGTCGAGTTCGCCAACCGCGCCATTCCAGATGATCTTGCCCTCATGCAGCATCGCCACGCGGGTTGCTATCTTTCGCGCGCACGCAATGTTGTTGGTGATCGCAAGCGTCGTCGCCTTCAATTCGTTCACGGTCTTGACCACGAAATCATCGACCACATCCACCATGATCGGATCCAGCCCTTCCGTCGGCTCATCCAGAACAAGATAGGCGGGGCCGGCGGCGATTGCGCGGGCCAATGCCACGCGTTTTTGCATTCCGCCGGAAAGTTCGGACGGCAGAAGTTCGGCCACATCGGACCCCAGCCCGACCTGGGCCAGCTTTTCCAACGCGACGGCCTTGGCCGCGACGCGCCCGACGCCCAATCCCTCCATCAGGCCAAACGCGACATTGCGCCAGACGGGCAAACTATCGAACAGCGCGCCCCGCTGGAAAAGCACGCCAAATTGCCGAAGCAGGCTTTCGCGCTTGCGCGCGCCCAATTGGGACAATTCCACGCCATCGAGAAAGATTTCGCCGCCATCTATCGGGAGCAATCCCAGAACGCATTTGGCGGTGACCGATTTTCCGCTGCCGGATGCCCCCATGATGACGGTCGTTTCTCCCGCGGCGAGGGACAAATCCACCCCATCAAGCACAACATGCCCGCCAAAGGATTTTTTGAGCTGCCTGATTTCGAGTTTCGGTGCGAGGGACGGCTTCATGCGAGCGATGGCGCCCTCCCTGACCTGCCCGCCCCCCGGCCGAGGCAAGCGAAAACTGAACACCGACAGTACAGTCACCACGCCTTTTCCCCAAGCGTCCCCGAAACGATCTTCGGGCATTTCTGACGCACCCGATAACGGGATCATTTTGACCGCTTTTGATCTCGATCAATCCGCCCGATCCGCGCCTCCCGGAAATTGGCGGCGGAACAACGGAGCAATCGGGATGCCGCAACACGAGATGATGGTAACGATTTTTGTCACGGGCGCCTTTGTGGTGTTTGGGTTGGCGCTTGCCTATGGCGCCTGGCAATCCAACCGCCGGTCTTAGCCCCCATTTTCTGGCACTTGCGCCCCCGAACTGGTACAAATGGCCCGACCGACGCACCGGCGGGGCCATGCGAGAATCACGAAGCGGAATTGCCAAATTTGCCGGAGAAGATGCGCTGTTTCTTGCGCTGATCAACACTGCCATCGATGGCATCATGGTCATCGATGAGCAGGCGATCCTTCAGGTCTATAGCCCGGCCTGCGAACGGCTGTTCGGCTATAAGCCGGACGAAGTGCTTGGGCGCAATGTCGATATGCTCATGCCCGAGCCTTATCACAGCCAGCACGATGCCTATCTCGAACGCTACAAGAGCACAGGCGTCCCTCACATCATCGGTATCGGGCGCGAGGTCGTCGGGCGGCGGAAGGACGGGTCGACCTTCCCGATGTATCTGTCCGTTGGCGAAGGCACGCTCAACAAGCACCGCATTTTCGTTGGTATCGTGAGCGACATTTCCGAGACGCGAGCGCGCGACAAGCATATTCGGGAGCTGCAGGGCGAACTTCTGCATGTCACCCGCATGACGGCCATGGGCGAAATGACTTCGGCACTTGCCCACGAACTCAACCAGCCGCTGACCGCGATGCTGAACTACACAAGCGCGGCGCGGCACATGGCGGGAAGTTTCGGCGAGCCGGGCGTGAAGCTGCTGGATGTTCTCAACCGCGCGATAGATCAGGCCTGTCTCTTATACACATCTAGATGTGTTTAGGACCGCCCTTGTCGACAAGGTGCAGATCCAGCAGATCCTGGTCAATCTCATCCGCAATGCCGTCGAAGCCATGAGCAAGTCGGACAAGCGCGACTTAACGATCGCAACGCGACAGAGCGGCGACGAAATCGAAATCGCCATATCCGATACCGGAACGGGATTGCCCGAAGAGATTGTCAGCCGCCTGTTCCACCCCTTTGTGACAACGAAGGAGCGCGGGATGGGAATGGGCCTCAGCATCTGCCGGACAATCGCCGAAGCGCATGGAGGCAAGCTTTCGCTCGATTCGAACACGAAGAAAGGCGCGACGTTTGTTCTGCGGCTGCGGACGCCGCCTGATGCGGAGGTCGACGCATGACAATCGGCGGCACCATCTATGTCGTCGACGACGATCCGGATGTGCGCGATTCACTCCAGATCCTGTTGGAGTTCTCCGGGTTTGACGTGAAAACATTCGATTCGGCTTTGAAATTTCTCGCGACCGACATTCGCCAGCTGAACGGGTGCCTGGTGGCCGATATCCGCATGCCCGATATGGATGGGTTGCAGCTTCAGGATGAGATCGTCCGCCGCAATATCGGCCTGCCGGTGATCGTGATTACCGGGCATGGCGATATACCGCTGGCCGTGCGCGCCATGCGGGCAGGCGCAATCGACTTTCTGGAAAAACCGTTCCGCGAAGAAGCCTTGCTCGAAAGCATCCGCAGGGGGCTCGAGCACCGCAAGGATCACCGCAGCGATCCAAGCGGCGATATCGCCGCGCGGATGGCCACGCTGACCGAACGCGAACGCGAAGTTCTGAAGCTGGTGGTCGACGGCAATACAAGCAAGGAGATTGCCCGCACGCTCGACATCTCTCCGCGGACGGTGGATATCCATCGCGGCCATGTCATGGAAAAGATGCAGGCGGCAAAACTCGCCGACCTGATCCGCATGGCCATTTCGATGCGGGCGCTATTGGAGAGATAGAGTCGCCCGCAAAACGCCGTGCGAATCTTCCGCCCGTGTGATCGTGAAGCCCAGTTCGCGGCACAGCGCCAACATGGGCGCATTTTCCGAGAGCACCTCGCCAAACAATTCCTTCAACCCGCGCGCGCGCGAATAATCGATGAGGCGGTGCATAAGGAGGCGGCCGGTGCCATGTCCTTTGATGTCGCTTCGAACCAGCACGGCAAATTCGGCGCGCACATTGTCAGGGTCCGCGGATTGGCGCACGACACCCAGAATATCCTGCCCATCCGGCGAAAGCAGAACGAATGCCATTTCGCGCTCATAATCGATCTGGGTGAGGCGCGCGAGCTGATCGGGCGGAAGGCTGCGCCATGGGGAAAAGAATCTGAGCCGGATATCTTCCGGCGCAAGCCTTTCGAACAATCGTATCAGTGCGGGAGCATCCTCCGGGCGGATCGGGCGCATCAGCGTGGGGCCAAATCCTTCAACCTCGACATCGCTTTCGAGCTGTTTGGGATAGGGGCGGATCGCGAAGCGGGTGTCGCGCGCGGTATCGGCAATGGCGGGGCCCAGCTTCACCCGCGCATCCAACGCGATGACGCCATGCTCATCGGCCAGAAGCGGATTGATATCCAGTTCTTCAATCTCATCATGATCGGCGACAAGCTGGGAAAGCTTGACCAAAGTAAGAGCGATGGCATCGAGATCGGCGGCGGGCCTGTCGCGATAACCCTGCAACTGGCGGAAGACGGCGGTGCGTTGCATCATCGCGCGGGCGAGATTGAGGTTGAGCGGAGGCAGCGCAAGCGATTTGTCGGCGATCACCTCGACGGCAGTGCCGCCCTGCCCGAACAGCAGCACCGGCCCAAAAGTGGGATCGACGCTCATGCCGACGATCAGTTCGTGGGCGTTCGGCCGGGACACCATTTCCTGCACCAGGAATCCATCCAGCCTGGCGGACGGCAAAGCCTGAAGGATGCGCGATTTCATGGCCTCGGCGGCGGCGCGCGCGTCCTCCGGCGTTCGCAAGCCCAATATCACGCCGCCCGCATCGGATTTGTGAACGACATCCTGTGACAGGATCTTCAGCGCGACGGGTGTTCCGAATTCCTTGGTTGCGGCAGCCGCTTCCCGGCTGGTTGCGGCGACCGCCAGACGCGGCGCCGCAATGGCATAGCATTGAAGCAAAGTGTTCAGGCGCATCGGACTGAGCCACTTTTCGCCATCGGCAATGGCCTGCGCGATTACTTTGCGGGCCTTGGGGACATCGGGCGCGAAATCCACGGGCATGGAGGGTGGGACTTCTTTCAATGCTTCCTGCGCGCGGCGATATCGAACCAGATGCATGAAACCGCGCACAGCCTGATCCGGCGTGTCATAGGCCGGCAATCCGGCCGCATTGAACAGGCTGCGCGCGGCCTCCGCCGTTTGGGTGCCGAGCCAGCTTGTCAGGATGGGGCGCTTGCGGCTTGCGGCGATTTCAATAACGGCGCGGGCCGCCTCAACGCTTGAGGCGATTGCGGTGGGGCAGTTCAGCACCAGCACGCAATCCACCTCCGGCGCATCGACCAGCGTTCCCAGCGCATCCGAATAACGCCTGTCTCTTATACACATCTAGATGTGTATAAGAGACAGGCCTGATCCGGCGTGTCATAGGCCGGCAATCCGGCCGCATTGAACAGGCTGCGCGCGGCCTCCGCCGTTTGGGTGCCGAGCCAGCTTGTCAGGATGGGGCGCTTGCGGCTTGCGGCGATTTCAATAACGGCGCGGGCCGCCTCAACGCTTGAGGCGATTGCGGTGGGGCAGTTCAGCACCAGCACGCAATCCACCTCCGGCGCATCGACCAGCGTTCCCAGCGCATCCGAATAACGCTGGGCGGGCGCATCGCCGATGATATCCACGGGGTTGGAGCGCGACCAGGTTTTGGGCAACACGCCGTCGAGCTTTGCGATCGTGGCAGGAGAAAGTTCGGCGAGCTTTCCGCCGCGATCGAGCAGGGCATCGGTGGCGAGCACGCCGATGCCGCCCCCATTGGTCAGGATCGCAAGGCGATCGCCCACATTGGGTTGGGTGGTGGCCACGCTTTCCAGCGCATCGAACACTTCATCGAGCGTCATCACGCGCAAGATCCCCGCCCGGCGGAACGCCGCGCCATACACCGCATCGGCACCGGCAAGCGCGCCTGTGTGCGATAGGGCGGCCTTGGCGGCGGCGGCATGGCGGCCCGCCTTGATG
>BFBZ01001763.1_pt1 | contig 13497 bp, 9 predicted proteins | sample 1888401 | NCBI WGS metagenome assembly BFBZ01 (sample SAMD00112614, study PRJDB3348) | symbiont metagenome | host: Chara braunii | reverse complement strand
GACCCTGGACTGCGCGCCCTCACCTGCCGGGAAATGATCGATCTCCTTGCCGTCCAGTCTGTAGCCGGTGCAGACATCGATGGTGTCGAAACCATCGAGAATGTCCAGCTTGGTCAGCGCAAGACCGTTAATGCCGCAGGTCCGGACCGCCTGACGGACCAGGACCGCATCGAACCAGCCGCAACGACGCGGCCGGCCGGTATTCGTTCCGAATTCGCGGCCACGCTCGCCGATCTTGCGGCCGGTCTCGTTGTCCTGCTCGGTCGGAAACGGCCCTTGCCCGACCCGGGTCGTGTAGGCCTTGCACAGGCCGAGCACATAGCCGATCGCGCCCGGCCCGAGGCCGGCGCCGGTGGCCGCCTGCGCCGCCACCGTGTTGGACGAGGTCACGTAGGGATAGGTGCCGTGGTCGACGTCGAGCAGCGCACCCTGCGCGCCCTCGAACAGCATGCGCTTGCCTTCGCGGCGCTTGATGTCGAGCAGCCGCCAGACCGTCTCCGCATAGGGCAGCAGCTTCGGCGCGAAGGCGGTCAGCTCGCGCAGGATCTGCTGGCCGTCGATCGGTTCGAGGCCGAGGCCGCGGCGGAGCGCATTATGGTGCGCGAGCAGGCGGTCGATCTTGTGCGGCAGCGTATCGAGATCGGCGAGGTCCATCAGCCGGATCGCGCGCCGGCCGACCTTGTCCTCATAGGCCGGGCCGATGCCGCGGCGGGTGGTGCCGATCGCGGTCGCCGCGCTCGCGGATTCCCGCAGCGCGTCGAGTTCACGGTGCAGCGGCAGGATCAGCGTGACGTTCTCGGCAACGCGCAGATTGTCCGGGCTGATGGCGACGCCCTGCGACTGGAGCTTGCCGACCTCGTCCAGGAAGGCCTGCGGATCGAACACGACGCCATTGCCGATCACCGACAGCTTGCCGGTGCGCAGCACGCCCGACGGCAGCAGCGCCAGCTTGTACGTCGCGCCGTTGATGACAAGCGTATGACCGGCGTTGTGGCCGCCCTGGAAGCGAACGACGATGTCGGCCTGCTCCGACAGCCAGTCGACGATCTTGCCCTTCCCCTCGTCACCCCATTGGGCGCCGACGACGACGACGTTAGCCATTCGCAGCTCTTTCCTCTGCCAAGATCCAAAACAGCACGATCGGTTCGGACGAAATCGCTTCCGATGAGGGGCCAGCCTGGCCAACCATGCGCCCAGCCCAAATCGCGGCCAGGACCGCTCGCTTGCGAGGCGACCCACCGGATAAAGGAAGCCGCCGGGCTAGGCAAGCGAGAACGGGCCTTCGGAGCACACAAGAGCGCCACCAAGCCTTTGATAAGCCCCAAAATTTCAAGCCGCCCCGGCTGCGGATCGGGCGACCCGGCCGTGCGCTTCTGGCGGCGCATCGACCCGGGCAGTTCCATTGAGCCCCCGAACGGCGGCGAATCTACGATCGAAGCGGCCCGCCCTCAGCTCTGGATGCGGCCGTCGACAACCTCGATGATGCGATCGCAGCGCCGGGCCAGATCAAGGTTGTGGGTGACGAGCAGGAAGCTCGTGCCGACCTCCCGATTGACGTCGCGCATCAGGCCAAAGACCGCCTCGGCAGACTTGGTGTCGAGGTTGCCGGTCGGCTCGTCCGCCAGGACCAGATCGGGGTTCATCGCCAGCGCCCGCGCCACCGCGACCCGCTGCTGCTGGCCGCCCGACATGTTGCTCGCGAGATGGTCGGCGAATTTCGCCAACCCAACCTGGTCGAGCAGCTTCGACGCCTGCGCCTCGATCTCGGGGCCCGGGAAGCCGCGATCGACCAGCAGCGGCATCATCACGTTCTCCTTGGCCGTGAAGGCAGAGATCAGGAGATGAGACTGAAAGATGAATCCGATGGTATGGCCGCGCAGATGGGTGAGCTCGGTATCACTGAGCGACGCAGTATCCTGGCCCTTGATCGCCAACCGGCCGGAGGTCGGCCGGTCCAAGAGACCGACGATGTTCAGCAGAGTGCTCTTGCCGGAGCCGGACGGACCGATCAGCGCGACGAACTCGCCGCGGTCGACCTCGATGTCGATGTCGTGCAGCACCTCGGTCTCGGTCGGCAGCCCGACATTGTAGGCCTTGCAGACCTTCTCCAGTCGCAGCAGGACCTCAGCCACGGATCGCCACCACCGGATCGAGCTTGGCCGCGCGCAGCGCCGGCGCGGTCGCGGCGAGCAGGCCCGTCACCGTCGCGAGCAGGGCCGTGATGAGAAACAATCGGCGTTCGAGGATCAATGGAAACAACTCCGAGCCATCGGCCTGGCGCTGCACCGCATGCCAATAGATCAGCGCACCCGCGCCCATTGCCGCGCCGAACAGCGAGCCGACGAAGCCGAGCAGCCCGCCCTGCAGCAGGAACACGCGCAAGATCTGTCCGCGCGAGGTGCCCATCGCACGCAGGATCCCGATCTCCTTGGAGCGCTGGATCACCGAGACGATCAGCACGGCCGCGATGCCGAACGCGACCGAGAGCGCGACGAAGACGCGGATCAGCGTGTTGGATGTCGCCTGCGCGCGCACCGCCGTGAAGAACTGCGCGTTGGTCTTGATCCAACTGTCGGCCTTGACGCGATTGGCGGCCTGGATGCGCTGCGCAATGTCCTCAGCGGCATAGATGTCCCGTACGGTGATGTCGATCGTGGTGACGCCGCCGACCATGCCGAGCAGCGACTGCGCCGTGCGCAGCGCGACATAGGCGGAGCGCTGATTGGCGCCCTTGCTGCCGAGGTCGACGAGGCCAGTCACGATCAGCACCCGGTTGGCGCCGGATGCGGCCTGAACATTGAGCTTGTCGCCGACGATCGCGCCGAGATCCCTGGCGAGCTCGGTACCGATGATGATGTCCTCGCTGGTCAGCCGCGGCTCGCCGGCGACGATGTAGTCCGGCACGCGCACGATTGTGAAGTAGCTCTCCGGCTCGATGCCGGACAGCGTCACGGCGCGGCTGGCGTCGCCGCGAATGGCGAGGGCGGAGCCGGAGATGGTCGGCGATACCGCCGAGATCTCCGGCATCGCCAGCATCTGATTGCGGATCTTCGGCCATTGATCGATCGAGATCACGCGCTGGCTCGGACGCTGCACGATGGCATCCTCGATCACGCCATTGTCGTTGCGCAGGGGACGCGCAACCTGATCCGGCGTCAGCAGTTGGATCTGCGGCTGCGAGGTCAGCACCCGCTTGATGAAATTGGCCTCGAGGCCGGCGAGCATCGCCGACATGAACACGATGACGCCGACGCCGATCGCGATGCCGCCGATGATGAACAAGGTCTGCAGCCGGCCCTCGCGCAGGAAACGCACCGCCGCGATCCACTCGAAGGGCAGCCAGCGGTTCACGGCAGCACCGGGCGGAAGCGCTGGCCGGTCAGGATGCCGGAACTCTGGGGCACGGCGATGTCACCGGCGTTCAGGCCGTCGACGATCTCGACATGGCTGTTGCCGCGGATGCCGACGCGCACCGGCTGCTTGGCGGCGCGGCCGTCCTTCACCCCGAGCACCCAGGGCTGTCCCGAGGTGATATCGTGAACCGAGCGCACCGGCAGCTCCAGCGTATCCTTGCGGGAGGCGACCTCGATGTCGACAGACACCGTCATGTCCTGGCGCAGATAGTCGGGCGGGTCCTTGACGATCAGCTTGACCTGGACGGACGCGCGGGAAATATCGATGCCGGGATTGATGTAGCTGACCACAGCGGGGAAGCGCCTGTCGGGGTAGGCATCGGCCGACGCGAGCGCCGTCTGGCCGAGCGCCAGCTTGCCGAGATTGCGCTCGTCGATCTGCAGGACGAGCTGGAGATCGCCGGCAGGCGCCAGGACGAGCAGCGTCTTGCCGGGCTGCGCCACGGTGCCGCGCTCGACACTGCGCGTGATCAGCACGCCGTCGCGCGGCGCCGAGATCGTCGCATAGCCGAGACGCGACTGCGCCGTGTCGAGATTGGCGCGCGCCTGGTTCAGCTGCGTCTCGGCCATGACGTAGTCGCTGCCGCCGGGGCTCGCCGTGAAGACCTGGAATTCGGCGGCACGCTTCTGGGCCAGCGCAACGTCGAGCGTCTTCTGGGCCTCGTCGAGCGCCGCGCGCGTGGCATAGCCGTTGCCGGTCAGCTGCGACGTCCGGTCATAGGTCTGCTGAGCATTGAGCAAGGTCGCCTGCACCTGGCGCAAGGCCTCCTTCGCCGACGGCAAGGTCAGCTCGGCGAGCTGGCGCATCCGCGCCTCGGCCTGCGCCACCTGCCCTTGTGCCTGCACCACCGCAGCCTTCAGCTCGCGCGACTCCAGCGAGATCAGCGGCTGGCCCTTGGTGACGTGCTGGCCTTCCAGCACCAGCACGTCCTCGACGGTGCCGGTGATCTGGCTGCCGATCTCGACGCGGAACGGCGTCTCGACGTGACCGCTGGCAACGACGGTCTCGACGAGGTTGCCGCGCCGGACCTGATCGACCACGATGGCAGGCCCAAGCATGACCCGGACGCTTTGCCAGCCGCCAAGGCCGAGCAGCACGATGATGGCGAGAGCAAACCAGCGATGCGCCCAGACCGCCGCTAGGACGGTCGGACCAACGGCGGCTTTCGTAGGGGAAGGGAGAGCTGCGGCATGATCGGCCATGGTCGTCAACACAAACTCGTCAATGCGGATGATGCCCAGTGACGCGCCATCCATTCCTTGAGTGCGGCCGTCAGCCCGCGGCGCATTGCACACAAAGCTAGGGGATCGCGACAGCAGGATGTTGCGCTAGGTCAACCGGCGGACGATCGTTCATGCAAATCAGGCATGATGACCATTACCAATCATCCACGAACATGAACGGACGCATGTGAGCACTGATACGACCCCCGGCCTACACCGGTTCTGGCGCCTGTCGCCTGCGCAGGCAGGCGCAGCGCTGGGCTGCGACCTGGACGGCCTCGGCAGAGCCGACGCCGAGCAGCGGCTGCAACGCTACGGCCGGAATGCCGACTCCCCATCGCATGTCGTGGGGCCGATGCGCGCCGTGCTCCGCCGCCTGCTCGAGCCGCTATCGCTGATCCTGCTGGTGGCCGGCATCATCTCGATGGTGACGGGCGACGTGATCGGCGGCGCCATCATCGTCCTCATCCTCACGCTGTCGATCGGACTCGATACGGTTCAGGAGGGGCATGCCGTCAAGGCGGCCGAGGAGCTCCGCCGCTCCGTGGCCCTGAAGGCCGAGGTCAAGCGGGACGGCGCCTATCGCGAGATCGACGTCGACGCCGTCGTTCCCGGAGACATCCTGCGCGTCCGCGCGGGCGACATCGTTCCTGCCGATGCGCTGATCATCGAAAGCAAGGCCTTCACTGCCGGCGAGGCGGCGCTGACGGGAGAGCCCTATCCCGTGACGAAACAGGCCGGTATTCCCAGCGATGAGAACGACACGTCGAATGCGCTGTTTCGTGGCTCCGTGGCTCAGACCGGAGAGGCCGTCGCGCTCGTCGTCAACACCGGGCCGAACACGATGTTCGGCGCTGCCGCCTCGGCGCTGGCCGAAGAGCAGGCCCGCACGCCGTTCGAGCGCGACCTGCACGAGTTCGGCCTCGTCATCGCGCGGCTGACGCTGGCGCTGGTCGTGATCGTGCTCGCGGTGCGCGTCGTGTTCGGCCGTGATGTGCTCGACTCGCTGTTGTTCTCGGTGGCGCTGGCCGTCGGACTGACGCCCGAGCTGCTGCCGATGATCACCACCGTGACCCTGTCGCGCGGCGCGCTTCGCATGGCCAACCGCAAGGTGATCGTGAAGCGGCTCGCGGCGATCCATGATCTCGGCGCGATGTCGGTGCTGTGCACCGACAAGACGGGAACATTGACCTCAGCAGAGATCACGCTCGCCCGAAGCATCGCGCCCGACGGCAGCGACGACCCGCGAGCCGCGGAGCTCGGCGCGATCGCTGCCGCGCTCGGCGGCGATCGGGGCTCGCTCGACACCGCGCTCATCGCCGGCGCGGACCGTGCGGCAGCAGGATGGACCCTGGGCGGACAGCAGACCTTCGACTTCTCGCGCCGGCTCGGCTCGGTGCTGGCGATCCGCGGGGCAGATCAGATCCTGATCGTGAAGGGCGCGCCAGAGGCGGTGATCGAGCTCTGCACGCAGCAACGGCAGGGCAGCGCGACTACGCCGATCGACGCCAGCGGCCGCAACGAGATGTGCGCGCGCGTTCACGCGCTGGCGCGCGAGGGCCTGCGCACGGTCGCAATCGCGTCACGGCCCTGGACCGGCGCGCCGCGCGAGATCGAGACCGATGACGAGCAGGAACTGATCTTCGAGGGTCTGTGCGCGTTCGCCGATCCGCCCAAGCCGACCGCAGCCGCGGCCATCGCACAGCTTGCGCGCGCCGGCATCGCGCTGAAGATCCTTTCCGGCGACGATCCGGTCGTGGTCAAGCGACTGGCCGGGCTGGTCGGACTGAGGGCGGATCGCGTGCTGTCCGGCAGCGACATCGCCGAACTCAGCGATGACGCGCTCGCGGTGCAGGTGCGCTCGGCCGACGCGTTTGGCCGGCTCGCCCCCGATCAGAAATCGCGCATCGTCAAGGCGCTGCAGGCCTCGGGCCACGTCGTCGGCTTCCTGGGTGACGGCATCAACGACGCGCCGGCGCTGAAGGTGGCCGACATCGGCCTGTCGGTCGACGGCGCCACCGCCGTGGCGCAATCCGCCGCCGACATCATCCTGCTCGCCTCCGATCTCGAGGTTGTCGCCGACGGTGTGGAGGAAGGGCGGCGCACCTTCGCCAACATCCTGAAATACGTGCGAATGGGCGCGAGCTCGAATTTCGGCAACATGCTGTCCATGGCGGTCGCTTCGATCATACTGCCCTTCCTGCCGATGCTGCCGACGCAGATCCTGCTCAACAACCTGCTCTATGATCTCTCCGAACTCGGCATCCCGTTCGATCGTGTGAGTCCGCAGGCCACCGCGCGGCCGCAGCGCTGGGACATGAAGCGGCTGCTGCGCTTTGCCGCGATCATGGGCCCGCTGTCGTCGCTGTTCGATTTTCTCACTTTCGGCGCCCTGCTCTATTTGTTCCATGCGACGCCCGACGAGTTCCGGACGGCCTGGTTCCTCGAATCGATGGCGACCCAGATCCTCGTCATCTTCATCATCCGGACCAACGGACGGCCATGGAGCAACCGCGCCGATCCGATGCTGACTGCGTCGTCACTGACCGCGCTCGCCGTCGCGCTCGTCGTGCCCTTCACCCCGGCCGGCGCCTGGTTCGGCTTCGTGGTGCCGCCGATCGCCGTGCTGGCCACCATCGCGGCTCTCGTTATCGCCTATCTGGTCTGCGCCGAAGGTCTCAAATCGGTCGCCGTACAGTCCACGACCTTGCGAACTCACCGGCGGCATCACCACCGCGGTTCATGACCAGCGCCGCTGCATAGTCGCGATGCATCTGCCCTCTTGATAGGCAGCTGCAATTGGTGTCTGTCGACGAGGCCGGGGAGGACCAGCGGCCGGGATGACCGGGCCGGATGCCGCGGCGCACGAACCGGGGCCAACACCGCCGCATGTCTGCCGCCGATCCCACCGCGTCCGCCGCGCCCGCGCGCGCCTGGATCGCCAACCAACCCTATGTGCTGCTCAGCATCACCGCGCTGTGCTGGGCCGGCAACGCGATCGTCGGCCGGTTGGCTGCCGGGCACATTCCGCCTGTCACCCTGTCGTTCCTGCGTTGGTCGCTGGCGTTCCTGATCATTCTGCCGCTGGCCTGGAAGCAGCTTCGCCAGGACTGGCCGGCAATCCGCTCCAAGCTCGGCGTCATGATCGCGCTGTCGGTGACCGGCATCGGCGCCTTCAACACGCTGCAGTACTGGTCGCTCGAATACACCCAGGCGCTCAACACGCTGCTGCTGCAATCCGGCGGCCCGCTGATCGTGGCGCTCTGGTCGATGCTGCTGCTGCGCGTGCATCTCACTTTGGCGCAGGCCATCGGCATCGTGCTGTCGATGGTCGGCGTGCTGCTGATCCTCACGCGCGGCCATCCGGCGGCGCTCGCCGACATCAGCTTCAACAAGGGCGACCTGATCTTCCTGGTCGCGATGGCGGTGTTCGGCTTCTACTCGGTGCTGACGATCAAGCGACCGCAAATCCATGGCCTGTCGATGGTCGCCTTCACCTTCGGCTGCGGAGCCGCGAGCCTGATTCCGCTGTTGATCTGGGAGCTCAACACGCGCCCGGTGATGGCGCTCGACACCCAGAACCTACTGTCACTGCTCTACGTCGCGATCTTTCCCTCGACCATCGCCTATCTGTGCTTCAACCGCGGCGTTCTTCTGATCGGTGCCAACCGCGCAGCGCCGTTCTTCCACGTGGTGCCGGTGTTCGGCTCGATCATGGCGTTCGTCTTCCTCGGCGAGCGGCCGCAGATCTTCCACGTGATCGGCTTCGCCCTGGTGCTGAGCGGCGTCTACGCGGCCTCGCGCAAGCAGGCGACATGAGGCGAACGGTTCATCCGAGCGCCTTGAGCGTCATGCAGACGGCCATCAGCGACACAAAGCCCACCAGCAGGACGCGCAACCGTTCCGGCAGAACGCGGTTCGCGAGACGCGCGCCGACATCGGTGCCGACCGCGAGGCCGACGATCACCGCGACGAGGGTGGGCCAGGCCGGCATGGCGCCGTGCCGCCAGTAGATCCAGGCGGATGGAAGCGTCGTGGGCACCAGCGTCAGCGCCAGGCTGATCATCTGGGCGCGGTGCTGTGCCATGCCCAGCACCGCGCTCAAGCCAACCACCGTCGCGAGCCCGCCGCCGATCCCAAGAAAGCCTGAGGACACGCCGGCCGCGCAGCCAACTGCAAGGAGCGCTGCTCGATGTGGATCCGGCGCGGCGCCGGTTGCTTCGGCGGACTCCTTCGCCCGTCGCCTGCGCAGCAGCAGAGCATCGAGCAAGAATAGGTAGATCACATAGGCCCATTGCAGGACCGCCGCCGTCGTCCAGTTCGCGATCAGTGCGCCGACGATGCCGCCGACCAGGAATCCCAGGCCGAGCCAGAGCAACACCGCAGCCGTCACCCGATTGCCGCTATCCCAATAGCGCCTGATGCCGGCCGCACTGGTCGGCGGGATCTGCGCGACCAGCGAGAGCCCTTGCGCGGCATGCTGCTCGGCGCCGAGCAGCATGACCGCGAACACGACGAGCCCACCGCCGGGAGTGACGCCGAGCAGCCCCGAAGTGAAGCCGCCGACCAGCCCGGTGCCGAGACCGCCAATGAGATCAGGAACGCTCATCATTGAGACCCGCCCGGTACGGTTGGAGAGGCAGTCGCTTCAGGTCATCGCCGCGCCGCGAGTCCCGTCAGCAGCGTCTCGAATGCGGCCATCGCTTCGGATGACGAGAACGGCTCGCCCCACAATCGCTGCAGCACGAACCCCTGGAACATCGCGACGATCGTGCGGGCCATGCTGCGTGGATGAACGGAGCGGTCGATGACGCCGAGCCGCTGGCCCCGCTGCAGCAGCTCGGTGATCAAGACGGCCGGCTTGCGCACACCGTCCGTCACCTGCGCGCGGATATCATCGTCCCGCAGCGCCTCGGCCCAGAGCTGCAGCGCGATGCGCCGGTGGCGCAGGCCCTCTTCCTTTTGCATGTCTGCCAACGAGGCGCGCGCAATGGCGCGCAACGCTTCCAACGGATCAGAAATCTCACGCGCCGTGGCCAACAGGGCGGCATCACGGGCATGGCGATGCTCGCCGATCGCCTGAATGAGCTCTTCCTTGCTGGCGAAATGGCCGTAGATGCAGCCCGCGCTCAAACCAGATTGCGCAATGACATCGGCGATCGTGGTCTGATGGAATCCCTGCCGGGCAAAGCAGGCCTCGGCGGCCTGCAGGATCTCGTCCCGGCGCGCGGCCATCGTCTCGGGCTTGAGTTTCGGCATGTGCAGCTCCTGCCGAGCCGTTGCAGGGTTGCGGCTGTCGGCTCGATGGCGTTCCCGTCTGCGACGAGCATACAAAACGAATATTCGTTTTGTAAAGGAGGCCCATTGGTATTTCGACATGGCGGCCTTCCGCCCGGCGCTCTTGTCCCGCCCGCCATTTCGGGCACAAGCTCCGGTCAACAAGAGAAGCCGATTCCTTGCCCACCGCATCGCATCCGACCTCGCCGCTGGCCTGGCTCAACAACCAGCCCTATCTGCTTCTGACGCTGGCCTCGCTGTTCTGGGCCGGCAACATCGTGCTGGCGCGCTATGTCGCCGGGCACGTGCCGCCGCTGACCCTGTCCTGCATCCGCTGGATCGGAACTTTCCTGATGCTGTGGCCGTTCGCGCGGACGCATCTCGTACGCGACTGGCGTACCTTGCTGGCCAGCTGGCCGCTGCTGCTGGTGCTGGCGCTGACCGGCTTCGCCATCAACAATGCGCTGTCCTACTGGGCGATGCAGTACACCCAGGCGCTCAACGGGCTGCTGATCCAATCCTCGGCCCCCCTGTTCGTAGCGCTATGGTCGCTCGTGCTGTTCGGGGTCAGGCTGACGGCGGCGCAGTTCGCCGGCATCGCGATATCCTTGACCGGCGTGCTGGTCATTTTGCTGCGCGGAGACCTCGGCGCATTGGCCGCCATTCAGTTCAACCGCGGTGACTTGATGTTCGCCGGGGCGCTGCTGGTGTTCGGGATCTACTCGGCGGTCATGACGCGGCGGCCGGCCGTGCACCAGCTGTCGCTGATCTCGTGCTGCACGGCCTTGGGCGCCCTGCTGCTGCTGCCGCTGGCCGCGTGGGAATACGCGTCCGGCTTCGTGCTGCAGCTCGATCTGCTATCGCTCCTGACCCTCGGCTACGTCGTGGTGTTCGCCTCGACGCTCGCCTATCTGTTCTTCAATCGCGGCATCGGCCTGATCGGGCCGAACCGCGCCGCGCCGTTTCTACATCTGGTGCCGCTGTTCGGCTCGGTGCTGGCGATCCTGCTGCTCGGCGAGGAGCTGAAGCCGTTTCATCTGATCGGCTACGCGCTGGTCATCGCCGGCGTGATCATCGCCTCCCGCACCGGCCGCACCAAGGTCGCGTGAGCGCCTGCAAGCTCACGCCGTGCTTTCAAGGCCAGGCCCGGTCCATCACCGCTGCGACTAGGCCGTGCGCACCTTCGCCATGAAGCCATCGACGGCCTGCTGCAGCAGGCTCGACTGGCTGTCGAGCTCACGTGCGCTTGACAGCACCTCGGCGGCAGCCATGCCTGTCGCTTCCGCCGCCTTGGTCACGCCGCCGATGTGCGCGCTGATCTCGTTCGAGCCGGCGGCGACCGACTGGATGTTGCGCGCGATCTCGCGCGTCGCGTCGCCCTGCTGGGCGATCGAGGTCGAGATCGAATTGGTGATCTCGCTCATCTGCGCGATGGTCTGGGTGATGCCGCTGATGGCGGTGACCGCATCCTGGGTCGAGGTCTGCATCGCCGCGACCTGCGCCGAAATCTCCTCGGTCGCCTTCGCCGTCTGGTTGGCGAGTGCCTTCACCTCCGAGGCGACGACGGCAAAGCCCTTCCCGGACTCGCCGGCGCGCGCGGCTTCGATGGTGGCGTTCAGCGCCAGCAGGTTGGTCTGCGCCGCGATCGAGTGGATCAGCTTGACGACCTCGCCGATCTTCTCGGCGCCGGTCGACAGCACCTGAACGGTGGCATTGGTGCGCTCCGCGTCGCCCACGGCTTTGCTCGCAATCTCGCTGGAACGGGCGACCTGGCGCGAAATCTCATTGACCGAGCTCGACAGCTCTTCGGCCGCGGCCGCGACCGTGCCGACATTGTCATTGGCGCTCTGGGTGGCGGCGCTGACGGTCGAGGCGCGCGAGCTGGCATCGCTCGCGGTCGAGGTCATCGATTGCGCGGTGTGCTGCATGCTCTCGGCCGCCGACGCCACCGAGCGGACGATGCCGTTGACGCTGCGCTCGAAGTCGGCGGCCAAATTCTGCATGGCCGCGGTCCGCTCGGCGGCCGCACGCTGCTGGGTGGCGGCCTCGGCCTGCTCGAGCTCGCGCATCCGCAGCGCGTTGTCCTTGAAGATCTGGACAGTGGAGGCCATCCCGCCGATCTCGTCGCCGCGGCCGACACCGGGAATCTCGCCCTCGAGCCGGCCATCGGCGATCTCGCGCATGCGGACGCCGAGACGATCGAGCGGCACGCTGATGCTGCGGCTGATCAGCCAGGCGATCCCGCCGGCGACGACCGCGATGCCTGCGCAGGCCATCCAGATCAGCCATTTCAGCGGCTTCATCTTCGCGTCGAGATCGTCGACATAGACGCCGGTGCCCACGAACGTATTCCAACCGGGAATCATCACGGCATAGGAGATCTTGCGGGTCGGCTGCTCCTGGCCGGGGCGCAGGTATTCGTAGTGCAAGGTGACTTCGCCATCCTTGGCAACGCCGTCGCGCAGCTCGACGACGAGCTTGCGGCCGTTGAGCTCGAAATCGATCACGTTCGAGCCGCGCTGCTTCGGATCCTGGGAAAGCACCACATTGCCGTCCATCGTATAGGCGAACAGATAGCCCGTGCCCTTGTCGAAGGTCATCGTTCTCCCGCGATTGACGAACTCGTCGAGCGCAGCCTCCTTCGTCAATTTGCCGGCTTCGACATCCTTGATGAGGCCGAGGGCCATGTTACGCGCGGTCTCGACGATCGCCCGGCACTGTTCGATGCGGGCATTGACCATCTCCTTTTGCATCAGAGTGCCGGCAAACGTACCGGCCGCGGCAAGGCCCAGCATCGCCACGCCGACGACGATGGCGAGCTTGGGGGCAATCTTCAGGTTGTTCAGCAGCACGCAACGAACTCCGCCCGGTCCCCGATCGACGACCTCGATCTGTCAAGGTGAGCCGCTGGTTAACTGATCAGGCGATGGTTAGAGTTCGGTTGCGAACGCCCTCCGTAGAATCCCGGATCAGCTCGGGGCAACGGCATCCCGGACCGGGACCGCAGCGGAGGCCGGCCGCAACGGCGCGAACTCATCGGCGGCCAGCGTCTCCTTGGCAATCAGGAGCGCGACGCCGCGCTCGAGGTCCGGGCGATGGCTTTCGAGAATCGCCCTGGCACGGGCATCGCCGTCTGCAATCAGATCCCGTACGGCGAGGTCGATCTCGCGCCCGGTCTCCTCTGCCGCCGACACGATCTGATCCTGTGGCTGCAGGAACGACACCTGTGGACGCGGCGCGTAGGTGCGCTGCCCGACGGTCGCATCCATCCCGTATTTGGTGACCATCTCGATCGCGATCTCGGTCGCGCGCTGCAGATCGTCGGCGGCGCCAGTCGAGACATCGCCATCGAAGATCAACTGCTCGGAAGCCCGTCCGCCCATCAGCACGGCGATGCGGTTCTTCAACTCGCTGACCGCGAGCAGGAAGCGATCCTCGGTCGGGCGCTGCATCGTGTAGCCGAGCGCGCCGACGCCGCGCGGAATGATCGAGACCTTCTGCACCGGATCGACGCCGACGAGATTGGCCGCGACCAGCGCGTGACCCATCTCGTGATAGGCGACACGGCGGCGCTCGGCGGGAC
>BFBZ01001753.1_pt1 | contig 13501 bp, 10 predicted proteins | sample 1888401 | NCBI WGS metagenome assembly BFBZ01 (sample SAMD00112614, study PRJDB3348) | symbiont metagenome | host: Chara braunii | reverse complement strand
CCACCGCCGTGAACGGCTGGGTTTCTTCGGTGACCTCGACCGTTGCGGTCTCGTCGCCCGGTCTTAGCGAGAAGGTGCGCAGCCGCTCGACAACCGGCGGATACATGGTGACCAGATCGCGGTCGCAGAACGTGAAAACTGTGTCGAGATGCATGAAACTGCGATCTCTCGGCATCAGTGCCGCGATGACGCGCGTCGCTTCGCCGGCCGCGAAGAGGCTGCGCGCAAGGTCGCCGACTGCTTGCGGTGTTGTACGTTCGCCCATGCCAACGAGAACCGTCCCGCCGCCGATCGGCATGACATCCCCGCCTTCCAGGCTGGTGCCTGTTCCCATGTCCGGCGAAACAAACGGGATGCCGCTGTCGCGAAAGCGCGGGTGGAAGCGATAGACAGCTTCGACATTGGCCGCTTCCGGTCGCCTGGCAGGCCAGTACATGGCGTTGACCGAAACCGACCCATAGATCCAGCAGGAGCTGTCACGGGTGAAGAGCTGGTTTGGCAGTGGGGGCAGCACGAAATCTCCGGGAGCGAGCGTTCTTCCGGTCAAGCCCTTTGGTTCGAATGGAAGCTCCGCGCGAGCGATGCCGCCGACAAGACAGGACGCCAGCGCATCGGAAGACATTTTGTCCAGCCAGGCTCTCATCTCGCCGACCATGTCGAGCCCGACAACGCCGGGATGAACCCGGCGGTCGAGAAGCCAGTCACGAGCCTTTGTCAGGTTCATGGTCTCCGCCAGGAGATCCCCAAACGAATGCACCAGCACACCGCGTTCGCGCAGAGCGTCGACGAAGACGTCATGCTCCTGCCGGGCTCGCTTGACCCAGAGCACGTCGTCGAAGAGCAAGGCCTTGCAGTTCTCTGGCGTCAGCCGGCGCAGGCTTAGGTCGGGACGATGGACCATCACCTCGCGCAAACGACCGACCTCTGAGTGGACACCCAGCTTGTTCATCGAGCAAATCCTTCCAAGGCAGGCTTACGGTTTCAGAACGGGCTCACGGCGCCGATCCACATTTCGTAGGCGGCGTAAATCCCGACCGCGACGAGCGCTGCAGCCAGAATCCCTTCGATCGGCTTGAAGAGAGACTGTCCGGTTTCGCGCCGTGCCCAGGCGTAGATGAGAATTCCCGGCGCATAGAGCACCGCGCACATGAACAGGTACGCGGGTCCGGCTGCATAGACGAGCCACAACCCATAGATTGTCGCCACCAGGCCCGCGAGCATGGGGCCCGTCCGATTTTCGCCCAAGCCGTAGCTCTCGCCCGTGATGGCGAGTTTGGCCGCATAGGCGCCCGAGAAGGTATAGGGAACCAGGATGGCGACGGAAGCGATGGAGAACAGCGCCTGGTAGGTGCTTTGCGCAAACAGCGTTATCACCAGGAAGAGCTGGACCAGGAGATTGGTGACCAGAAGCGAGTTCGAGGGCACGCCACGAACGCTTTCATGGCCAAAGAATTTCGGCATGGTGCCGTCCTTGGCCGCGACATGGGGGATCTCGGCGGCAAGCAGCGTCCAGCTCAGGAACGCGCCGACCACGGACACGACAAGCGCGATGTTGATGAGGATAGCGCCCCATGGGCCGACAACCGCCTCCAGGACACCCGCCATCGAGGGGTTCTTCAATGCCGCGAGCTCAGGCTGGCTCATGATGCCGAGCGATAACAACGAGACCAGGGCGTAGAGCGCGAGGCAGGTGAAGAATCCGAGAACGGTCGCCATGGCGATGTCCTTGCGACGTTCGGCACGGCCGGAAAATACGCTGGCGCCTTCGATGCCAATGAAGACCCACAGGGTCACCAGCATGGTGCTCTTAACCTGCGTGGTTATCGAACCGAGAGAGGCATTGCCAAGACCCTTGAAGTCGAGGGACCAGACCTGAAGCTTGAAGGCAACCGCCACAACGCCGACGAACAGGGCGATCGGAGCGATCTTCGCCACTGTAACGATCAGATTGACGACGGCCGCCTGCCGGATTCCGCTCAGGACCAGCGCATGGATGAGCCAAAGCAAGATGGATGCTCCGAGCACCGCTTGCCAGGTGTTGCCGTCTCCGAAGGACGGATGGAAGTAGGACAGGGCGCTGAACACGATCACGGCGTAGGAGACATTGCCGACCCAGGCACTGATCCAGTAGCCCCAGGCGCTGTTGAACCCGATGAAAGGACCAAAGCCGGCCTTGGCGTAGGCATACGGACCGGCATCGAGTTCTGGTTTGCGGGTCGCCAGCGATTGGTAGACGAAGACGAGTGCCAGCATGCCGACCGCGGTGATCGCCCAGCCAATCAGGATGGCGAGAGGACCAGCGCCGGCGGCCATGTTCTGCGGCAGACTGAACACCCCGGAGCCGACCATCGAGCCAATGACCAGTGCGGTAAGGGAACCAAGCCGAAGTTTCGCTGCCGGGGCGGTCGCTACTTTTCGAATAGGGATGTTGATGTCGGCCGTGGTCATAGCGCTCTCCCAAGATCTGAAGACTTCGGTGGGAGGTAATGAACAGGAAAACTGGGCTGCCAGCTTTGATGCGGGTCAAATAGCGATCCGACACTCGGTTCGGCTGCTTTGGTTCCCCGGTTCAATGCGCCCCGGTGGCCTTGACGTGGATCAATGAGCGCTGCCCGGGGCCGGATACCTTCCAAACAAGATGACCAAGCCAGCTTTTACCCTTTTCGTACGCGACAGACGCCGCTCATGCTGTCGCATGCAGGGCGTGAGATCATGGCGCGGCCGTCGCACGGGGCCTGCCGCGTAGCCGGTGGGCCCGACCACCACATTACAGAAGTCGAGCCGCCCGCCGAGAAGTGCACGGGGGTCGAGCAAGCCCTCACATATCGCGGAGAAGACATCGATGGAAAAATTTGACGCGGTGGCATCGTTGGGCCAGCTACAGCTGTTGCGTCCTGCCTGGACGAAGGCTGCGCTGGCCGCCAATGACCGGCTCAAGCTCTATCTGACCGTGTTGCAGGCAGCCCAGACGCATGCCGAGCAGCCTTCGACCGTTCCCCCCGACATGAAACATGAATTCGCCGCCGCCCAGCTCGATGCGCCGTGGCTGCTCGCGCTGCCGGCATCCGCATATCTGGACGGCACGACGCTTCATGTCCCCGACCTTCCCAGCCTGAAGCAGAAGTTGCGCGATGACCTGCGCGTGATGGCGCGCCCGTTGGATGGCGACACCGAACCAGCCCATCGTGCACTGATAGCGCGTGTCGAACACTGGTGCGGATGGCTCAACGACCAGCCATCAGACACACTCTCTCCGGCGCAAATCAGGGACCTCACGAGTGGAAGCCGCCACGGGGATGACAGTTTTCATCTGCTTGTGATGGACTTGCACAAGGCCTTGAACCACCTGGCTGCGGAGTTTTCGAACGAGACGATCGATGGCGCCCACGTTTGGCAACTTTCCGCCGGCGACCGACCTCTCGTGGCCGCTTTCATGCGCGGGCTTAACCGGACCCGCGCGCTGAAGCTCGATCACCCTGGTCTTGATACGGCGGCAACCCGCGACGGCGACAGGCTTCTGATCCAAAATGACATTGGGACCAACGATGCGCACGTGCTTGTCGTGCAGGTCGAAGGTTTGAAGATGGTCCTCACCTATTCGGACCTTCACGATCAGCGCTTTGCTTTTTTCCAGACGGGGCTCGGCGAAATCGGTGCGACGTGGTCGGCGGTTGCGATGCGGACCACGGCCGGTCTCAACGCCGACCAGGCATACCAGGTAGGCACGGCGACGTTCGATTGCCCGAACGAGGAAAAGCTGATGTCGACGCTGGAGGCTCTCGGCTCCCGGATCGTCTTTCTGATCGACTGGAACCGTGCGCGCAAACGGCTGAACCTCTTCGTGAAGAAGTCTCAGTCCATTGCCGTCCTGACGGAGGCGGCGCGGCGCGAGGTTGGCCATATGGGGTGGCTTGCCGCTGGCGGGGRACAATTGATCCACGACGCCATGCAGGCGCTCGGCGCAGACTATTTTCGAATTGGTCAGCGCCTTGACCAGGTTCTGGGGGAAGCCCAGGCAAGAGAGTTTCTCGTTGAAACATTGGTCTTGTCGAGCCAATCGATGCGGCAGCGGCAACCCTTGCCGCTGATTGCCGACGCGATCAGGCTGCTGCTGTTGCGCTATTCCCGGCGCCATCACGACGAACTAGAACTGCTGAGCGAGCATGCGGCATTCTGCCATGCACTTGCCGAAGGTATTCGCGACGCCATGGCGCATGGCCAGGAAGCTGACGGCAAGGCGATGGCCAAATTCGCCGAACGAGCGAAGGGCTGGGAGCGCCAGGCCGATCTCCAGGTGATGAAATCCCGGGCCCTGGCCGAAAACCATCCCAAATGGCTGCCGTTCGTGCGGTTGATCGAGCAGGCCGACGATGTCGCGGATTCGCTCGAAGAGGCAGCCTTTCTGCTGTCGTTAATAGCCGAAAACCAAAGACAGGCTTGGCATGGCGACGTCAGGGATTCGATCCGCAAAATGGCCGACGTGACATTGACCGCCGTACAGGACCATATCAAGGCCATTAGCATTGCCAGATGCTTTGGTGAGGACAGCACGGCGGAAGATCAGGAGGAATTCATCGCGACGTCATGGCGCGTGCTGAACGCGGAACGACAGTGCGATGTCCTCCTCAGGGAGGTTCGGCGGGCGCTGGCAAAACATGTCGATGACGCAGCCACTCATTGCCTGACCACCGATTTTGCGGGGGCAATCGAACAGGCGACCGATGCGCTGCTTGCCACCACCTACGGCCTTCGAGATCTGGCATTCAGTCGCTTGGAGGCAAAGGCATGAACGTTCGTTCCAAGCCAAGCCAGACCGCCCAGGAAGCGCGACCGGCGCCGCACATCCATTTCATTGGCGGAACCGAATCCTTGCCGGAAGATGTCAGCTCCGACGTGCTCGGCTTCAAGGCCTTCAACCTCGCGGGCATGGCGGCAATTGGCCTGCGGGTTCCACCGGCCTTCGTGCTGGGCACGGAATGGTGCGCGCGCCAAGAGGTGATCACGCCCGACATCTGGCGCGGCGGCCTCGATCGTCTGGAAAAGGCGACTGGCCTACGTCTTGGAGATGCGCGCAAACCGCTGTTGCTCTCGGTCCGGTCTGGCGCGCCCGTGTCCATGCCGGGCATGATGGAAACGTTGCTCAACATCGGTCTGACCGATGCCACTCTTCCCGGCGTCATCCGTATGACGGGCAATCCACGACTGGCCTGGGATGCGTTCAGACGCCTGGTTGCAAGCTATGGCGAGGTGGTCGCCGGTGTCGATTCGCGGTGTTTCGATGCCGATCTCGACAAGCTGCGCGGCGGCATCGAAGAGCGCGAACTCGATTTCGGGGCGCTTCGCGATCTAGCGCGGATGCATCTCGAAACATATGAACGCGAGGCCGCCGCACCTTTCCCTCAATCCGCTGATGTGCAACTGCAGGAGGCCATCCTGGCCGTCTTCAAATCCTGGAACAGCGAAAAAGCCTCCGCCTATAGGGAACTGCGCGGTCTTACGCATGCGATGGGAACAGCGGTCACCGTCCAGAGAATGATCTTCGGAAATGCCGGTGGCATGTCCGGTGCAGGTGTCGGGTTCACAAGAAACCCGAGCAATGGCGATCCTGCTCCCTGGGTCGATTTCCTGTTCAATGCGCAAGGCGAGGATGTCGTCAGTGGACGGCGGAGCGCGCACGGTCATGGCGAATTGGCCTCGGCCGCACCTCAGGTCTGGGCCGAACTCGTCGAAGCGACCAAGCGGCTGGAGCGGCACTTTCGAGATATGCAGGATTTCGAATTCACTGTTCAGGATGGCCAATTGTTCCTGCTTCAGACGCGGACGGGAAAACGAACGCCGCAAGCAGCGGCCCGCATAGCGCTCGACTTGATGGACGAAGGCATGATCGACCGGGCTACGGCACTCGAACGCACGCGCGGACTTGACGCGCGGACCCTGGCAATTCGCGTCGTGACTGCCGGCGATGGCAACAAGCTTTCGCCAATCGCTTCAGCATCCTCGGCATCAAGCGGCGTGGTTTGCGGTGAAATCGCGCTCGACGAGGTGCGTGTGCGCGAACGCAAGGCTGCTGGATGCACGGTCATCCTGGTGCGTCGTGACGCTGAAACGCGTGATATCTCGGCTCTGGATCTGGCGGACGGATTGCTTACCCAGCGCGGTGCGCGTACGTCGCATGCAGCCGTGGTCGCAAGACAGCTTGGAAAAGTCTGCCTGGTGGGCTGCGACACTCTCTCAGTGCATGAGACGGATGCCACGATCGCGATCGGCGACCTTACCTTTCGGGAGGGTGACACGCTGACCCTTGATGGCAACGAGGGTCATATCTATGCAGGCGCGATCGAAGTTCGGGAACAGCTCCCGGCGGATCTGCTCGCCCGGCTCGACAACCTGCGCAGAAAACAGGTTTGAGCGCGGTTTGATCAAACGGAGCAGGTTCGGGCAGGCGCCGCCAACGGTGCACGCGTCCGGCGAATGCTTCCATCCGGCGTTTTTGTCAGACCAGCGGTTCGTTGTGGGTTGTTGGTACCGATCAAGGTCGTTTGGATGAATGGTGTCATGGAGGTTCATCCAGATAACGTGAGCGACACGATCGGGCGCTTGGCCCCGGCGTAAATCCAGATATGGATAATATCATGAAAGCAATGGTGCTCGAAAGCGTCGGCGCTCCCTTGAAACTGATCGAAAGGCCTGACCCCGCACCTGGAGTGGGTGAGATCCGGGTCAGGGTCGAAGCGTGTGCGGTGTGTCGGACAGATTTGCATGTCGTTGACGGCGATCTGCTGCATCCAAAACTGCCGTTGATACCGGGGCATGAAATTGTCGGTATCGTCGATGCGGTGGGTGAAGGCGTCGCACGCTCCAGGCTTGGGCGAAGAGTGGGCGTGCCTTGGCTTGGGCACACGTGCGGCTGCTGCCCTTATTGCGCGGCGGGCAGTGAGAACCTGTGCGATCGTCCACTGTTTACCGGCTACACGCGCGACGGCGGCTTCGCGAGTTTGGTGGTTGCCGACTCGGACTTTGCATTTGATCTGGAAACCGACGCAGATGCCGTTTCCTTGGCACCACTGCTTTGCGCTGGCCTGATCGGCTGGCGATGCCTGAAGAAGGCTGGCGATGGCAAGCGGCTCGGCATCTATGGTTTCGGCGCTGCCGCTCACATTATTGCCCAGGTCGCGATCTGGCAGGGCCGCGAGGTCCTCGCGTTCACCCGTCCAGGCGACACGGACGCACAGAATTTTGCGCTGTCGCTCGGCGCTACTTGGGCTGGCGGCTCGGATGAACGTCCGAGCAGACCGCTCGATGCCGCCATCATCTTCGCGCCCGTGGGCGATCTGGTGCCGGCCGCCTTGGGCGCCGCTCGCAAGGGAGGGCGCGTGGTGTGTGGCGGCATTCACATGAGCGACATTCCCTCGATGCCTTATGAACTGCTCTGGGAGGAACGGGAGTTGGTGTCGGTCGCGAMCCTGACCCGCCGCGACGCCGAAGAGTTCTTTCCCATTGCGAAGAGCGCACAGGTCCGCACGCATACAAAAATCTATCCACTGGAGCAGGCCAATCAGGCGTTGGACGATCTGAGGGCCGGGAGATTGAGTGGCGCCGCCGTCCTTGTGCCGTGACCGATCTTCCAATCGGCCTATCTCGCCCGTTCGCCCAGTTTGCGCATTTGAACGAGCCATTTTGCTCGGGTGGCGTCGCTGGCGCCGGCGACCATGCCAAACAGGGTTTCGCGCACGGGACTGATGCCGACAAAATGAAGGATGCTTCGCCGCATGCCGGCGATGCCATGACCGAGGAACCAGAGCTGATACAGGACCGATGGCATACCCATCGTTACCACGATGCGCGCGGACCTGCCTCGCAGCAACGTTCTGGTAAAGCCGCCTCTCTTGTCCGGGTAGGCGAAAGCCGTGCCCGGCCGCATGACCTGTTCCAGAAATGCCTTGAGCAAGGCCGGCATGGTTCCGAGCCACAGCGGGAAGACAAAGACGATATGCTCCGCCCATAGGATCGCGTCGGCGGCATCCCTGAGACTATCGGGAACCACCCCATGTTCGAACTCCTGCATTGTCCGCAATATTGAAAAATCCAGCGTCGCCAGATCAACCTGGCGTATGGCATGCCCTGCCTGTTGCGCACCCTCGGCATAGGCTTTTGCAAGACCGCGGCAGAGGCGGTCCGGGGACGGATCGGGGTGGCCGACCACAATGAGGATGCGTCGCGACACGGTCTACTCCAAGGAAGCCTGGCCTTGGGGCGTCAAGGCCGTTCGACCCGCGCCACCTGGTAGGTGTGCATGGCGCCATTGCGTTCAATTGAAACATACTCGCCGGTGACGAACCGTTCGTCGCCGAGATGGAAGCCGATCTCGTCTTCGCGGTCGCCTTCGGCATAGTCGAAATACCATTGCCCGCCTGGCTTGCGCCGCAGTCGGCCGATCAGGTCTTCTTCCCCGGTCCGAAAACGGCGAACCCGGCAGACCGCCCTATGCGATTTCCATTGTTCCGCATCTATCCGGCCTTCGGCGGTCAATGGAGCGAGCACGTCATAGCCTTCCTCGCGGTCGCCTTCCGGATGGTCCTTCTCACGGGCAAGCAAAAGTCGGATGCTACGAAATTTAGGGGTCAGGTCCTGCAAGCTGGTCATGGCAAACTCCTTTTGACGCCGTTCATAGCGCGAGGGCCAGCCTCGGCCTTGATCCGCGTCAAGGACTGCATGGTCTGTCAGCCTGTCGCCAGCATGATCATGGCGCAGTAGCCGGCGGTCGCAGCGATCAGCGTTGAAGCCGCGAGCGGCAACCAGAACCCGGGCGGGCTGACGAGGCCTGCCAGCAGGACCCGGCCGGCCGCATTGCCAGCCAGCGCCGCGAGTACCGCATGCCCTACGATAGGAACCGGGATCGCGTGCTGGATAAGGCGCAAGGCGCTGAGCACCGAGACGTCGACATCGAACATGGCGGCCAGCGCGGAGCTGACAACCAGACCATGCCCGCCGAAGTGAACCGCCAATGCGGCGCTCGTGGTTGCGACAACCGCGAAGAGCAAGGCAAACAACAGCAACGGGACGAGTTCAAAAGGATTGCGAGGTTCCGCGCTGTTCTTGGGATCGCCACCTTCGCGAGTGAACATGAATGCTCCGCAGGCCGCGAAAGCGAGCGCCCCGGCAATCGCCGGGATGGCCACCACTTTGAATACGTCCGGCTGCAGGAGCAGTATCACCGCGCAGACGCGCGAAACAGAAACCATCGCCGCCAGCGAGGCAGCCCCCGCCAACGGTAGCCGGTTGATCGCTGACTTCGAGTTGCGGGCCAGCCCAAGGGTCACGGCGGTAGACGAGACCACGGCACCAGCAAGCGAGCTCAGCAGCAGGCCGCGTGTATTTCCCAAGACCCGAACGGCGACATACCCGGCGAATGATATTGTCGCCATGAGGACCGTGAGAAACCATMCCTCCCGAGGATTGAACCCGCCCCAAGGGTCCATCGTCCGGTTTGGCAGCAGAGGCAAGACGATCGCTGTCATGATCGCCAGGACTAGCGCCGAGCGCAGTTCGATCCAGGTCATTCGCCGCAACAGGCCGTGCATTTTCTCGCGGCTGGCAAGGATCGCGGCCAGCGCCGCTCCTCCGGCGGCGGCGGCGCGGTAATCGCCGACCACGGCAAGAGCGCCGAGTGCGAAAACAGCAAGGCCCGCTATGACGCTGGTGACGCTGAAGTCCCGGTCTTGGGCCGCCTCTCGCGCCTTGTACCAGGCAAAGATCGCGGCAAAGACGATGAAGCCGCCAACCAGCACCGATATCGCGCCCAGCGCATTGGCCAGCGTCGCGAGAATGCCGCCGAGCAGCCCCGAAATTCCGAAGGTTCGAATTCCGGCCGTCCGACTTCCGTCGGGTGCGTCCCGCTCCCGCCAGCCGCGCTCCAATCCGACCAGGAGGCCGATTGCCAGTGCCAATCCGAGCCGAGCGATGAGCGAGTCCACGGGACGATGGCTTTCAGGCCGCGACCGTCGGCATGCGGTCGCGTACCCACCTGACGATCTGCCCAGCCGTCATGGCGCCCGACGTGCGCGCAACCTCGCGGCCGCCGTGGAAGAGGATCATGGTCGGGATGCTGCGAACGCCAAGCCTGGCTGAAACGGCTTGCTCATTGTCGGAGTTGAGCTTGATCAGGCGAACATGCGGCTCCAGTTCCTTCGCCGCGGCCTCATACGCGGGCGCCATCATCTTGCAGGGGCCGCACCAGGGTGCCCATATGTCGACGACGACGGGGACGCTGCCGCGCGTTATCTGACGATTGAAGATTTCCGCACTGACGTCCTCAGGGTGACCCGAAAAAAGTCTTTTCCCGCACTTTCCGCATTTCGCATCGCTGGCATTGCGTGCGGGCGGCAGGCGGTTGACGCCGCCGCACTTGCTGCAAACCACCAGATCTTGTTGTGCCATGATCGTTCATCCGTCGCTGCCGTCAACTATGCACCCTTGAGAGGTCCATCGCCAAGCGTGCGTAGCGCGTTGAGGATGACGGCGACGTCGATGCCTTCCTGAAGCAATGCTCCCGCCACCGGTGTGATGTATCCCATGGCTGCCGCGACCATCGCCATGCCGGATAGCGCCAGCCCGGCAACGATGCTTTGCAAGGCAATGTTACGCGTCCGTTGTGCAATCCGCAGCGCATCGGCGACGGGCTGCAGCCGGTCGGCCAGCACGATGATGTCGGCGGCCTCGGAGGAGGCAGTGGCGCCGCGTGCTCCCATGGCAATGCCGACCGTGGCGGCCGCAAGCGCCGGCGCGTCATTGATCCCGTCGCCGACCATCATCGTTGGCACCAGGGCTTTCTCGGCTTCGACCGCTGCGACCTTTTTCGCTGGCGTGGCGTCGGCGACGATGAGGTCGACGTCGAGCAAGGCGGAAATGCGTTTTGCCGCCACGCCGTCGTCGCCAGTAAGCATGACGAGGCGCTCAATGCCGGCCTGCCGCAGTTCACCCAGCGTTTGACGCGCATCCACACGCAGCGAGTCGCCGAAAGTGAATATGCCGGCCAGCTGTCCGCCGAGCGCCACAAAGACCCTCAACACCGGCTGAGCCAGGTATCGCTGCTCTCCACATTCGGTCCATTTCGGCAGTGGCTTGCCGGCAAGTACAAGTTTGCGGGAGCCTGCTCGTATCGAAGTGTCGTCGACCAGGCCCTGCAGGCCTGCCCCGCGAAACTCCTGGGCATCACGCGGATGGGAAAGTGCAAGTCCTCGTCCACGGGCTGCCCGGATGATGGAGTCGGCGAGCACATGGTGGGAGGCCTGTTCCAGGGACGCCAGCACTCGCAGGATGTCGTTGGCGTCGCGGCCAGGCGCGGCATCGATCTCGATCAGCTCAGCGCCGCCGATAGTCAATGTGCCCGTCTTGTCGAAGATCGCCGTCCGGACTTGCGCGAGAGCTTCCAGGGCGGCGCTGCCCTTCATCAGGATGCCAGCGCGCGCGGCGCGCGAGACGCCGCCGATGAAGGCAACGGGAGCCGCAAGGATAAGGGGGCACGGCGTCGCCACCACCAGCACGGCGAGTGCCCGGATCGGATCACCGGAGACGTACCAGGCGATACCCGCAACCAGCAAGGTGGCCGGCAGCAGGAACAGGGCGAAGCGATCAGCCATTCGGATGAACGGCGCCTTTGCGGTCTGCGCGGCCGCGACCATGCGCACGATCGCCGCATAGGTGCTCTGCTCGGCCAAGGCTGTGGCCCGCATGCTGAAGGCTTCGCCTGCGTTAATGGTGCCGCTGCGCAGCGGATCGCCCGCGCCGCGCCGTTTCGGCAGCGGTTCTCCGGTGACCGCGGATTCATCCAGGGAGGCCGAGCCATCGAGCAGAATTCCATCGACGGGAACCAGTTCGCCTGCACGCACCAGCAGGTCATCGCCGACCGCGACCTTATCGACGGAAATCGTGTCGGTTCCTTGCGCCGATTTGCGATGGGCGACGCGGGGCGAGCGATCGGTCAGCGCCTTCAGGTTCCGCTCCGCGCGGCCACGTGCGAAATCCTCCAGCACTGTGCCACCGGCATACATGATCGCAACCACGACACCAGCCAGCGGTTGGCCGAGCAACAGAGCCGCCGACATCGAAACCAGCGCGATTGCATCGACGCCGAAGCGGCCGATCCAGAAATCGCGCAAGATCGAGACGGCGAGTGCCGCGACCACCGGCAAGGTCGCCGCGGTCCAGATGGTGCCGGCATGAATGGCGCCGAGCCCGATCTGCCAGGTTCCGATACCAAAGATCAGACCCAGGATGGCGATGGCCAGCAATACGCGTCGCAGAATGGACTCGTTCATGTGGATGTCATCCGATGCTGATGCCTGTCCGTGGCGCTAGAGCTCGCTGATCATCTCTTGCAGCAGGCGCCGCACATCCTTCGCAATGTCGGCAAGTCCTGGATTGTCGATGGCACCCATCGAAGCGACAGGATCGACCGCCGCGACTTCCACCTTTCCCGGCGCGATTTCGGTGACGATGACGTTGCAAGGCAGCATGGTCCCGATCTTGTCCTCTGCCTGCAAGGCGCGCCACGCGAAGTGCGGATTGCATGCGCCGAGGATTGTGTAGGGTTTGAACTCCGCGCCGAGCTTGATCTTCATTGTCTGCTGCACATCGATCGAAGTCAGAACGCCAAAACCCTTGCTTGCAAGCTTGTTGGTTACGTGGCTGATTGCCGTAGTGAACGGCATGTCGATAGTTCTGCTGAAATAATAGCCCATCAAATTTTCCGATCGCTGATCGCAACAGGTCGTCGTGACCTCGTCGCTCGAACCTGCCCAACAGCCAATCACGATAAGCCCCCCGCAGCTTTGATCCAACGCAATGAACGGGCGGGGTTCTTGGCGATTATCGCCGGGAACTGGAGATACAGAAGTGACGATCCGAAATCTCGAACATGCGTTCGCGCCAAAGTCGGTCGCGGTCTTCGGCGCCTCCCTTCGTGAGGGCTCCGTCGGACGTGTCGTCTTCGACAACATAGTCAATGGCGGCTTCGAGGGTGAGATCTGGCCGGTCAATCCAAAATATTCGGAAGTGGCGGGTCGGCGCTGTTATGCGAACGCGGCCGACCTGCCGGGTATTCCGGATCTCGCGGTGATTGTGACACCACCGGACACGATAGCAGGCATCGTGCGCGAGCTTGGCGAAAAGGGCACGCGCGCGGCCGTTGTCATCACAGCCGGGCTGACGCGCGAAAACGGGCTGCGTCAAGCGATGCTCGACGCAGCCAAGCCAACGCTTTTCCGCATCATCGGGCCGAACACGGKGGGCCTCATGATACCGCCGCTAAAGCTTAATGCGGGTTTCGCGCATATGGCGGCGAGAGAGGGCAACATCGCGCTGCTGTCGCAGTCCGGCGCCATCGCCACGTCGCTGATCGATTGGGCGGCCGACAACAATGTAGGCTTCTCGCAGATCGTCTCGCTGGGCGATATGGCCGATGTCGATGTCGGAGATTGCCTGGACATGCTGGCGGGCGATC
>BFBZ01000028.1_pt33 | contig 13502 bp, 13 predicted proteins | sample 1888401 | NCBI WGS metagenome assembly BFBZ01 (sample SAMD00112614, study PRJDB3348) | symbiont metagenome | host: Chara braunii | reverse complement strand
CTCTTATACACATCTAGATGTGTATAAGAGACAGATCAAGAACAGTGCGGTGGCCATCACCATCGGGCTGATCGAGCTCACCGGCCAGGCCCGCTCGATGCAGGAATTCTCGTTCCAGGTGTTCGAGGCGTTCACCGCGGCAACCGTGCTCTATCTCATTCTCAATTTCGTCGTGGTGACCGCGATGCGCTTCCTTGAGCGCTACGTCGCGATCCCCGGCTACATCACGGGCAAATGACCATGCTCGCGAATTTCGATTTCGACGTCATCCGCCGTGCGCTGCCCTATCTGTTCTTCGAGGGCATGCGGTTCACGCTGACGCTGACCGCGCTCGCAACGATCGGCGGCCTGGTGTTCGGCACCATGATCGCCCTGATGCGGTTGTCGAGCTACAAGGTGCTCGGGCGCATCGCGGGCTTCTATGTCGACTTCATCCGCTCGCTGCCGCTGGTGCTGGTGATCTTCTGGTTCTACTTCCTGGTGCCCTATATCGGGCAGTGGCTGACCGGCGCGTCGCGGCCGATCTCGGTCGGCGCCTTCGCCTCCTCGCTGATCACCTTCATCGCATTCGAGGCGGCGTATTTCTCCGAGATCATGCGCGCCGGCATCCAGTCGATCTCGCGCGGCCAGCCGGCCGCCGCCAGCGCGCTCGGCCTGACCTACGCCCAGTCGATGCGCTACATCGTGCTGCCGCAGGCGTTCCGCAACATGCTGCCTGTGCTGCTGACGCAGACCATCGTGCTGTTCCAGGACACCTCGCTGGTCTACGTGCTGTCGATCCCGGATTTCCTTGGCGCCGCCAGCAAGGTCGCGCAGCGCGACGGCCGCCTGGTCGAAATGTACCTGTTCGCCGCGCTGGTCTACTTCGTCATTTCTTGTATCGCGTCGTACGGCGTCCGCCGCCTGCAGTCGCGTATCGCCATTGTTCGTTGAACAAACAAGCTGAGCCATCATGATCGAGATCAAGCACGTCAACAAATGGTACGGGCCGAGTTTCCAGGTGCTGAAGGACTGCACCACCAGCGTTGCCAAGGGCGAGGTGGTCGTGGTCTGCGGCCCGTCCGGCTCGGGCAAGTCGACCCTGATCAAATGCGTCAACGCGCTGGAGCCGATCCAGGACGGCGAGATCATCCTCGACGGCGTCAAGGTCAACGATCCCAAGACCAACCTGCCGAAGCTGCGCTCCCGCGTCGGCATGGTGTTCCAGCATTTCGAGCTGTTCCCGCATCTGCGGATCATCGACAATCTCTGCCTCGCGCAGGAGAAAGTGCTGGGTCGCAAGCATGACGACGCCCTCGCCAAGGGCATGAAGCTGCTGGAGCGTGTCGGGCTGAAGGACCACGCCAAGAAGTTTCCTGCCGAGTTGTCCGGCGGCCAGCAGCAGCGCGTCGCGATCGCCCGGGCGCTGGCGATGGATCCGATCGCGATGCTGTTCGACGAGCCGACCTCGGCGCTCGACCCCGAGATGATCAGCGAGGTGCTCGACGTCATGGTCGACCTCGCCCGCGAGGGCATGACCATGATGGTGGTCACCCACGAAATGGGTTTTGCCAACAAGGTCGCCGACCGGGTGATCTTCATGGACCGCGGCGAGATCGTCGAGGATGCCAAGAAGGCGGAGTTCTTCGGCACGCCGCGCAGCGATCGCGCGCAGAAGTTCCTGTCGAAGATATTGCAGCACTGAGGCGGGGCGGGGCCTCTCAACGTCGTCATTCCGGGGCGCGCGCAGCGCGAGCCCGGAATCCATCGGGCCGCGTCATTCATGACGGAATGGATTCCGGGCTCACGCCTTCGGCGTGCCCCGGAATGACGGGTGGAGAGGGTTTTCCCCCGTTAACAATTTGCGTATACGAAGGCCTGAAAACCCGTCCTTCGTCCGCAGGAGACCTCGCGTGGAAAAGATCGCTTACGTCAACGGCTCGTACGTGCCGCATTCCGAGGCCAAGGTCTCGGTGTTCGACCGCGGCTTCCTGTTCGCCGACGGCATCTACGAGGTGGCCGCGGTGCTCGAGGGCAAGCTGATCGACAATGCCTCGCACCTGGCGCGGCTGAAGCGGTCGGTCGGCGAGATTCAGCTGGCGCTGCCGGAGACGCTGGAGCGGATCGAGGAAATCCAGAAGGAACTGGTGAAGCGCAACGACCTCGTCAACGGCATGGTCTATCTCGAGGTCACCCGCGGCGCCGACAAGGGGCGCGATTTCGCCTTCCCGAAGGCGGAGGCGAACGTCAAGCCGACGCTCGTGATGTTCACCTCGGAGAAGGACATCATCAACGCGCCGTCGGCCAAGACCGGCATCAACGTCATCACGGTGCCCGATATCCGCTGGGAGCGGCGCGACATCAAGAGCGTGGCGCTGCTCGCGCAGGTGCTGGCCAAGCAGGCAGCGGCGGCGGCCGGCGCCGGCGAGGCCTGGATGATCGAGGACGGCAAGGTCACCGAAGGCGGCTCCTCCTCGTCCTTCATCGTCACCCAGGACGACGTCATCGTGACGCGGCAGAACGGCAACGAGATCCTGCCCGGCTGCACCCGCAAGGCGGTGGTCAAGCTCGCCGAGGAGCGCCAGCTTCGCATCGAGGAGCGCGCCTTCACGGTCGAGGAAGCGCTCGCCGCCAAGGAAGCCTTCATCACCAGCGCCTCGGTGTTCGTGCAGGGCGTGGTCGCGATCGACGGCAAGCAGGTCGGCAATGGCAAGGTCGGCCCGATCACCGATCGTCTGCGCGAGATCTATGTCGAGTTCGCCAAGGCGACGGCGGTTTAGGGTGGACTGCGCAGAACTCTCCTCTCGTCATTCCGGGACATCGCGAAGCGATGAGCCCGGAACCTATAACCACGATCGTGAGTATGGATTCCGGGCTCGCGCCAATTGGCGCGCCCCGGAATGACGAAGGAGGGGTCTCACGCCGTCACCTTCACTTTCACCGGATGCACCGCGCGGAAGCCGATCGCGATCCGGTTCCAGGCGTTGATGGCGCCGATCAGCACGGTCAGGTTGACCAGTTCGCCGTCGGTGAACTCGGCATGCACCGCCTCATAGTCGGCGTCGGGCGCATGCGTTTCTGACACCAGCGTCAAGGCTTCGGTCCAGGCCAGCGCCGCGCGCTCACGCTCGCTGTAGAGCGGCGACTCGCGCCAGGCGTTGAGCAGATGGAGCCGCTGTTCGGTCTCGCCATGCTTGCGGGCGTCTTCGGTGTGCATGTTGATGCAATAGGCGCAGCCGTTGATCTGGGAGGCGNTGAGCAGATGGAGCCGCTGTTCGGTCTCGCCATGCTTGCGGGCGTCTTCGGTGTGCATGTTGATGCAATAGGCGCAGCCGTTGATCTGGGAGGCGCGGGTCTTGACCAGCTCCATCAGCGATTGCTCGAGGCCGCTCGCGGTGATCTGGCTTTCCACGGCGACGAGTGCTTTGATGGTCTCGGGGGCGGCCTGGTAGAAGTTCATACGGGGTTTCACGTTCGTTCTCCTTGGTTGTGCTTGCGTGTTAGTGGGCACCGCCGCCGGCGAGCTGGCCCGGCTTCTTCAGCAACAGTGTCGCGGCCAGCGCCACGATCAGCGCCACGCCGAGCAAGTAGAAGGTGTCGCTGAAGGCGAGGATGTAGGCCTGCTTCTGCACGACATTGCCGATCGCCGCGATCGCGCGGTGGGTGGCGGCGGCCTGGTCGGCGACGCCGTGGTTCATGAAGTATTGCGTCAGCTGCTCGATCCGGCTCCGCGTCGCCTGCTCCAGCAGCGAGACCGACTGCATCAGCACGTTGGARTGATACTGCTCGCGCTTGGTCAGCACCGTCTGCAGCACCGCGATGCCGACCGCGCCGCCGAGATTGCGCATCATGTTGAACAAGGCCGAGGCGGAGCCCGCGTTCTCGAGCTCGATGCCGGCGGTCGCCACCGCCGATAACGGTGCCATCACCAGGGCCTGGCCGATGGCGCGGACGATGTTGGGCCAGAACAGCTGGTCGGTGCCGTAGTCGTTGGTCATGAAGATGTTCATGAAGTTGGAGCCGGCGAACAGCGCGAAGCCGATGCTGATGATGATGCGGGGGTCGAAGCGCTGCATCAGCCGCGGCACCAGCGGGATCAGCACCAGCTGCGGCAGCCCGGTCCACGCCAGCACCATGCCGATCTGCTCGGCATTGTAGCCCTGGATGCGCGACAGATACTGCGGCAGGATGAACACCGAACCGTACAGCGCGATGCCGAGCAGGAAGTTGGCCAGCATGCCGAAGCCGAAATTTCGACGTGCGAGCAAGCGCAGATTGAGGAGTGGCTTCTCCACAGTGAATTCGACGATCAGGAAGGCGACCAGCGCCACGGCCGCGATCACCGACAGGCGGACGATGAAGGGCGAGCCGAACCAGTCGTCCTTGTTGCCTTCCTCGAGCACGGTCTGCAGCGCGGCGAGGCCGATTGCCATGGTGATGATGCCGAGCCAGTCGCCCTGGCGGATCAGCGACAGCTTCATCGGGCTCGGATCGAGCGAGACGTAGAGCATGCCGATCATGATCGCGCCCGGCACCAAATTGACATAGAAGATGTACTGCCAGCCCCAGTTCTCGGTGAGATAGCCGCCGATGGTCGGGCCGATCGCCGGCGCGAATGTCGCCGACAGCGCGAACAGCGCCAGCCCGACCGGCTGCTTCGCCTTCGGCAGCAGCGTGATGATCAGCGTGAACGCCATCGGGATCAGCACGCCGCCGGTGAAGCCCTGTATCGCGCGCAACGCGATCATCTGCGGCAGGTCATGCGCCAGCGCGCAGGCGCCTGAGAACACCAGGAACAGGAATGCGTTGGTGAGCAGATAGATGCGTACCGAGAACACCTGCGCGAGCCAGCCGGAGAGCGGGATCACCACGATCTCGGCGATCAGATAGGAGGTCGAGATCCAGCCGCCGTCGTCGATCCCTGCGCCGATCGCGCCCTGCACGTCGGCGAGCGAGGCGTTGACGATCTGGATGTTGAGCACCGCCATGAACGCGCCGAGATTGGCGCCGATCACCGCGATCCAGGTCTTGGCGGAGACCGCGGGCGCCGCTGGTGTTGCGGGGGCGGTGAGGGCTGCGGCGTTGGCTGTGGGCTGGAGCGCGGTCATCGGCGTGTTCTCTCGCTTGCATCACCAACATGCATTAGGCGGCCGGCTTCGATAATCCGGGAAAGACTGGAAGGATTGTTCCGTTCTGATTGATAATCGCGATCGAGCTTGCGACGCGCGATGGTTCGCCGTTCGGTTTGCAGAGGTGTGTCGACCAGTGAGGTGAGCACGCTGGTCAGGCTCCCTCCCCCCTTGCGGGGGGAGGGTGGGGAGAGGGGTGGCCCCGGGCGCTGACGTCGGAGATTCAGAGCGACCCGCTTCAATGCTGCTGTACGTCGAACCTCTCAGCAGTTGCGTTCGCACAATAGGTTGAACCCTCAGCGCAAGCGCGCCCCTCTCCCCAACCCTCCCCCACAAGGGGGGAGGGAGCCCTACCGCCTGTGGGCGCGGGACGAAGGAAGACGCATAACGCTACCGACCACCGATACGGTGATCGATCGCGTCAGTTCGTCGAGGTGCCGCTCAGTCCTAGCCGCCGCTCGGCCGCGCCGCCGCCGCAAGCCGCCGCTTCTCGTCACGTTCGGCGAGCACCGTGGCTTTGGTGTTCACCGTCGGGATCGCCGACATGCCCGGGCGCAGCAGGCCGGTCAGGCTGTGATCGTCGAGCACGATCTTCACCGGCACGCGCTGCACGATCTTGGTGAAGTTGCCGGTGGCGTTGTCGGGCGGCAGCAGTGCGAATTCGAGGCCGCTCGCGGGCGACAGGCTGTCGACATGGCCCTTCAAGGTCGTGCCGCGAAAGCTGTCGACGGTGAGTTCGACCGGCTGGCCGTTGCGCACATGGGTCAGCTGGGTCTCCTTGAAATTGGCGACCACATAGACCGCGTCGAGCGGCACCACTGCCATCAGCTGGGTGCCGGCCTGCACATATTGCCCGACCCGGAGCGTGCGGGCGCCGACCGTGCCGTCGACCGGCGCGGTGATCCGTGTGTAGGACAGGTTCAACTCGGCCTGCTGCTCGACCGCGCGGGCCCGATCGACCTGCGCGACCGCCTGGGCGCGCTGCGTGGTCAACACGTCGACCTTGCGCTGCGCCGCCGACAGTGCCGACTTCGCGTGCTGGAGCTGCGCGGTGTTGGCGCGCAGCGCCGCGTCGGTCTGCTGCGCGCGCTGGATGGTGCCGGAGCCGGACTTCATCAGCCCGTCGTAGCGGGTCTGCTCTTCCTGGGCGAATTTCAGATTGGCCTCGGCGGCGTCGACATCGGCGGTGCTCTGGTCGATGATCGGCTGCTGCAATTCGAGCTGGGCATCGAGATTGCGCACCGACGCGCTGGCGGCGTCGACATCCGCCTTGGCCTGGCCGAGCGCCGTGCGGTAGTCGCGGTCGTCGATCTGGGCCAGCACCTGGCCGGCCTTCACCGGCTGGTTGTCGGTGACCAGCACCTGGGCGATGTAGCCCGACACTTTCGGCGCGATGATCGTGGAGTCCGCTTTCACATAAGCGTCATCGGTCGACTCGAGGTAACGGCCGGTGGTGACGTAGTCGTAGCCAAAGTCGGCGGCCACGCCGATGCCGATCAGCGCAGCCAATCCGATCGCCGCCCGCTTGACCGTGGCGCGCGACGGGCGAAGGCCTATTTTTGTCGATTCTTCAGGGACATAGGTGGTAGCCGACATGGCATCCTCCGGTCGAACATTCGCGTCCTTCCAGTAAGGGCGCCGGGTATCGCCCTTTAGATGCAATATCCTTCCCGCTGTGATAATCCCGATAAAACTGGAAGCATTATCAAGCCAGCGCTGATAATCCGGACCTTGCACGATGGATCGCCTGACCAGTCTGACCGCCTTCGTCCGGGTCGTGGACACCGGCGGCTTTTCCGCGGCCGGCCGCAAGCTCAACATGTCGACCACGATGGTGAGCAACCACGTCCAGTCGCTGGAGGACCGGCTCGGCGCCCGGCTGCTCAACCGCACCACGCGCAAGGTCAGCGTCACCGAAATCGGCCAGGCCTATTACGACCGCTGTGTCCAGATCCTCGCCGATATCGAGCATGCCGATGAGGTCGCGGGCGCGCAGCAATCGGTGCCGCGCGGCACGCTGCGCATCTTCACCAACACCCATCTTGTCCAGTTCCTGTCGCCGGCGGTGGCCGAGTTCCTGGCGACCTATCCCGAGGTCAAGATCGATCTCATGATCGGCGAGCGCAATGCCGATCTGATCGACGAGAACTACGATCTCGCGGTGCGCATGACCCCGGTGCCCGACTCCAGCCTGATCGTGCGCACCATCGCGACCTGGCGCCATGTGCTGTGCGCGTCGCACGGCTATATCGAGCAGCACGGCAAGCCCGGGCAGCTCGCCGATCTCTCCGCGCGCAACTGCATGCGCCATGCCCATTACCCCTACGGCGACGAATGGCGCTTCACCGACCGCAAGGGCACGCCGGCCGCGGTGCGCGTCTCCGGCAATCTGCTCTCCAACAGCGGCGAAACGCTGAAGCTCGCGGCGCTTGCCGGTGTCGGCGTCTTCCTCGCGGCGGGCTTCCTGGTCCGCGACGAATTGGAGTCGGGACAATTGGTGCGGCTGCTGCCCGAGTACCGGCCGGTCGAACTGACGATGAACGCGGTCTATCCGCACCGTCATCATCTCTCGGCCAAGGTCCGCATCTTCATCGATCTCCTGGTGCGCCATGCCACCGAACAGCAGAAGCTGATCAATCCGTATTCGTGAGGCGGTTAGGCCGTCGTTGCGAGAAGGACGCACTCCGATTTCTCCCCGTCATCCTGAGGAGCCGCGAAGCGGCGTCTCGAAGGATGAATCGGCCACAGCGCGGGCCGTGCATCCTTCGAGACGCGCTGCGCGCTCCTCAGGATGACGGGACCAATAGCTCAGCGCTTCCTCCAGCATCATGGCCGCCCGGCATCCCTTGCATGGCATGGGCGTGTATCAAGAATACATCGCCTGTCGCCGGAGCCTGCCATGCCGCTTCGTCTCCTCGCATCGCTTCTGTTCGCGCTCGCAGCATCCGTGCTGCTGCATACGCCCGTGTGCGCCGCCTATCCCGATCACCTGGTCAGGATCGTGGTGCCGTTCGCGCCAGGCGGCGGCACCGACGTCGTCGCGCGTACGCTGGCACAGGAGATGCAAAAGGATCTCGGCGTCACCGTCATCATCGAGAACAAGCCGGGCGCCGGCACCATCATCGGCACGCAGAGCGTCGCGGCGAGCCCGCCCGATGGCTACACGCTGCTGATGGCGACCTTCGCCAATGCGGTCAACCCGAGCCTCTACCGCAAGCTGCCCTACGATCCGCACAAGGACTTCGCGCCGGTGGCGCTGGTGGCGCGCTCGTTCAATGTCGTCGTGGTCAATCCGGCGTCGCCGATCAAGTCGATCAAGGACCTGATCGCCGCCGCCAGGGCCGATCCGGAAAAACTGTCCTACGGCACTTATGGCACCGGCACCTCGGCGCATCTCGCCGGCGAATTGTTCAAGCACATGGCCGGCGTCAATCTCACCACCGTGCCCTACAAGGGCGCGGCGCCGGCGATCACCGACCTGATCGGCGGCCAGATCCAGGTGATGTTCACCACGGTGGCAAGCTGTGCGTCGCTGGTCGAGGCCGGGCAGTTGCGCGCGATCGGGGTCACGTCGGCCGGGCGTTCGCCGTCGTTCCCGCAATTGCCGACGGTCGCTGAAGCCGGTGTGCAGGGCTACGCCGCGGAATCCTGGTACGGCCTTTACGCACCTGCGAACACGCCGCCCGACATCATCGACCGTCTCAACAAATCAGCCGCCAGGGCGGTGCAGGCGGAGGCCTTCAAGAAGCTCGCCGTCAATGAGGGCCTCGTGATGGTCGCTGCACCGCCCGCAGAGCTCGACCGCTACTTTGCCGGTGAGGAGGCGCGCTGGCGCAAGGTGATTGAGGACGCCGGCATCAAAGCCGAGTAGGCTGGTTGCCCGGCGCGGCGATCACATCTTTTTGCATCGCCATGCCGCAACCGTGATTCTAGACGCAACAAATGGTTCCTGGGGTCGTTGATGACGGGACACCGGCAACATCGCCGGTCTAATCAGATCTCGGGTTGGGGAGTGGGCCATGTGGATTCTGTTGCTGCTGCCGTTCATCGGCTTGCTATGGGTACCGTTCTATAATTTCGCCGAGCCGTCGCTGTTCGGCTTTCCCTTCTTCTACTGGTACCAGCTCGCCTGGGTGCCGATCTCCTCGCTGCTGATCTGGCTGGTCTATCGCAGCCGCCAGCCCGATGCCGATGAGCAGCGGTGAGGGGGCGGCCATGACCGATCACGTCGCCTGGGTGGCGCTCTCCGTCTTCATCTTCTTCTTCGCTCTCGTCACCGTGATGGGCTTCTTCGCGGCGCGCTGGAAATCCGGCCCGGTCAACGAGCATCTCGACGAATGGGGTCTCGGTGGCCGCCAATTCGGCACCTGGATTACCTGGTTCCTGGTCGGCGGCGATTTCTACACGGCCTACACCGTGATCGCGGTGCCGGCGCTGGTCTACGCGGTCGGCGCCTACGGATTCTTCGCGCTGCCCTACACCATCATCGTCTATCCCTTCGTGTTCGCGGTCATGCCGGTGCTGTGGAAGAAGGCGCATGCCAATGGCTATGTCACCGCAGCCGACGTCGTGCACGGTGCCTACGGCTCGCGCGCGCTCGAACTCGCGGTGGCGCTGACCGGCCTGGTGGCGACCATGCCTTACATCGCGTTGCAGCTGATCGGCATGGAGGTCGTGATCAAGGCGATGGGCCTGACCGGCGAGCTGCCGATCATCGCCGCCTTCGTGATCCTCGCGCTCTATACCTATAGCTCCGGCCTGCGCGCGCCGGCGCTGATCGCCTTCGTCAAGGACATCATGATCTATATCGTGGTGCTGACGGCCGTGGTCGTGGTGCCGTCGAAGCTCGGCGGCTATGGCGCGGTGTTCTCGGCCGCCAACGACGCCTTCGCGGCCAAGGGCGGCGCCACCGGATTGACGCTGAAGGGGGCCCAATATCTGCCCTATGCGACACTGGCGCTCGGCTCGGCGCTCGCGGCCTTCATGTATCCGCACACGCTGACCGGCATCTTCGCCTCGAAGTCGGCGGATACCATCCGCAAGAACGCCATCCTGCTGCCGGCCTATACGCTGCTGCTCGGCCTGATCGCACTGCTCGGCTACATGGCCTATGCCGCACGCATCAAGGTGACGTCGCCGAACGACGTGGTGCCGATGCTGTTCAAGACGCTGTTCCCGGAATGGTTCGCCGGCTTCGCATTCTCGGCGATCGCGATCGGCGCGCTGGTGCCGGCGGCGGTGATGAGTATCGGCGCCGCCAATCTGTTCACCCGCAATGTCTGGAAGTCCTACGTCAATCCGGACATCTCGCATGCCGGTGAGGCGTCGGTGGCCAAGATCACCTCGCTGGTGGTGAAGGTCGGCGCGCTCGCCTTCATCCTGTTCCTGCCGACGCAATATGCGCTCGACCTGCAACTCCTGGGCGGCCTCTGGATCGTGCAGACGCTGCCGGCGCTGGTGTTCGGCCTGTTCACGGTCTGGTTCCGCGCCGAGGGCCTGCTGCTCGGCTGGGCCGCCGGCATCGGCTGGGGCACCTACACGGCGTGGAGCAACGGGCTGAAGCCGCTTGCCAGCATCTCGCTCGGCGATGCCACCTACACCTTCTATGTCGGGCTTGGGGCGCTCGTGCTCAACATCGTGGTGGCGGTGATTGCGACCGTCGTGGTGAGCCTGATCTCACCCGCCAAGCGCGGCGCGGCGGCCTGAGCCGTCGCCTTGATCTGACGGGGCGGAGGTGAATTGCGCGGCGAGCCGCGCCACCTCCGCCTTGGTCTTTTCGATCGCGGCGTCCTTCACCGGCCCGTAGCCGCGGATCTCCATCGGCGCCTTCGCAAGCGTGATGAGATCGGGCAACCGCGCCGCATCGAGCTTGCCGAGCATGGTCTCGATCAGCGCCTCGTACCAGACGATCAACGCACGCTCGGCGCGACGTTCGGCGGTGTAGCCGAATACGTCGAATGCCGTGCCGCGCAGCCCCTTCAGCCGCGCGAGCAGCCGCAGCGGGGCTTGGATCCATGGCCCGAATGCGCGCTTCTTCGGCCGTCCTCGCGCGTCGCGCTGCGCCGGCAGGAAGGGCGGCGCGAGGTGATACTGGACCGTGAAGTCGCCGTCGAATTCGAGCCTGAGCTCGTCGAGGAAGCCGGTCCGCATATGCAGCCGCGCCACCTCGTACTCGTCCTTGTAGGCCATCAGCTTGAACAGCGAGCGCGCCACGGTGTCGGTCAGCGCTTCGCTGCCGAGCGCGGCCTCGGCGCGGCGCACGCGGTCGACGGTTGCGCGGTAGCGTGCGGCATACGCGTCGTCCTGGTAGGCGCGCAGGAAGTCGGCGCGCCGTGCGATCACCTGGTCGAGCGTCTCCGGTGCGTTGGTTGTCGCGTGCTCGGACTTCGGCAGGAAGTCCGGATCGGCGAAGGCGAGCCGGCCCCAGGCCAAGGCCTGCTTGTTGCGCTCGACCGCGACGGCATTGAGCTCGATCGCACGGGTCAGCGCCTCCAGCGACACCGGCACCAGGCCCTGCTGCCAGGCAAAGCCGAGCATCATGATGTTGGCGTAGACGCTGTCGCCGAGCAGTCGCTCGGCCAGCGCATTGGCGTCGATCGTGGTGAGGTTGCCTGGGCCGATCACCCGCTCGATGGCACGAAGCCGAACCGGCGAGGCGAGGTCGGCGTCGCGGAAGCGGACCACGTCGCCGGTCGGCATCTCGGCGATGTTGACCGCGGCGCGCATACCCCTGCGATAGGTGCCGGACGCCTTGGCCGACGAACTGACCACGAGGTCGCAGCCGATCAGGGCATCCGCCGCGCCCTGGTCGATCCGCACCTGGTGCAGCGCATCGGGCGTAGCTGCAAGCCGGAGGAAGCTCAGCACCGGGCCGAATTTTTGCGCGAAGCCGGTGAAGTCGAGCACCGAGACGCCGCGACCTTCGAGATGCGCGGCCATCGCGATCAGCGCGCCGACCGTGATGACGCCGGTGCCGCCGACCCCGGTGATGAGGAGATCATAGGGCGTGTCGAGTGTCGTGAACTCCGGCGCCGGCAGCGCGGCGGCGCGCGCCAGCGGATCGATCGCGCTCGCGCCCTTGGCCCGTCGTTTCCCGCCCTCGACGGTGACAAAGCTCGGGCAGAAGCCGTTGAGGCAGGAGAAATCCTTGTTGCAGGTCGACAGGTTGATCTTGCGCTTGCGGCCGAACGGCGTCTCCTTGGGCTCGACGCTGAGGCAATTGGATTCCACCGAGCAATCGCCGCAGCCCTCGCAGACGAGGTCGTTGATGTACGCAAACCTTGCCGGATCGACGACCGTGCCGCGCTTGCGCCGCCGCCGCTTCTCGGTGGCGCAGGTCTGCTGATAGATCAGCACGGTGACGCCGGACATCTGGCGCAGCTCACGCTGCACGGCGTCCATGTCTTCGCGCGGATGGATCGTGACGCCAGCGGGCAGATCCGCCGACGAGAAATGCGAGGGATCATCCGACACCAGCGCGATCCGCGACACACCCTCGGCGCGCACGGAATGCGCGATCGCCTGCACGCTGACCGGGCCGTCGACCGGCTGACCACCGGTCATGGCGACTGCGTCGTTGAACAAGATCTTGTAGGTGATGTTGGTCTTCGCCGCGATCGCCTGGCGGATCGCCATCGAGCCGGAGTGATAATAGGTGCCTTCGCCGAGATTCTGGAACACATGCGTATTGCCGGTGAATTTCGACGACGCTGCCCAATTGACGCCTTCGCCGCCCATCTGGATCAGCGACGAGGTCTCGCGGTCCATCCAGCTCGCCATGAAATGGCAGCCGATGCCAGCCAGCGCCGTCGAGCCTTCGGGCACTTTCGTCGACGTGTTGTGCGGGCAGCCCGAGCAGAAATACGGCGTGCGCGCAGCGCCCGGCACTGCGATCATGCGGTCCTGCTCGGGCACGAGCGCGGCGACGCGACGGGCGAGCTGCAATTCGGGAAACATCGGATCGAGCCGCCGCGCCAGCACGTCGGCCAGCATCCGCGGCGACAATTCGCCGGTCCAGGAGATCAGCCGCGCGCCGGTTTCGTCATGCTTGCCGACCATCCGCTCCGGCTTCGACCCGGGATAGTCGTAGAAGTACTCCTTGAACTGGCTCTCGATGATGCCGCGCTTCTCCTCGACCACCAGGATCTCGCGCTTGCCCTTCACGAACTCCATCGCGTCGTGCAGCGCCAGCGGCCACACCATGCCGACCTTGTAGATGTCGATGCCGAAGCGTCGGCACGCGGCTTCGTCGAGCCCGACCAGCCGCAGCGCCTCCATCAGATCCAGATGCGCCTTGCCAGTCGTGACGATGCCGTAGCGTGCGTCCTTCACGTCGTAGATCCGGCGGTCGATCGGATTGGCTTTTGCAAAGGCATAGACCGCGTGCTTCTTGGC
>BFBZ01001762.1_pt1 | contig 13504 bp, 11 predicted proteins | sample 1888401 | NCBI WGS metagenome assembly BFBZ01 (sample SAMD00112614, study PRJDB3348) | symbiont metagenome | host: Chara braunii | reverse complement strand
CACGGCGGACGCGGCCAGGGCCGGGGTGAGGGCGACAACCGCGACGAGCTGAGCTTCGAGCAGCACCAGCACAAACGTGTTAGCGAACTCGGCCGACCGCGCGGGCGGAACGCGCCCGACCCCGCCGATGAACACGTCACGCACCGGGATCGGGTAGAACGAGACGGCCGCGAACCCGACGAACGCCAGAAACAGTGTGTAGAGGACGGCGAGGCGCACCCGCAGCGCCGCACCGCGGCGGGCCAGCCGGCACAGTTCCCACCCGGCCAGCGGGCCGATCGGGCCGAGTAACCGCACGCTACTTGTCCCCGTCCTGAACGCCCAGTGCCACGCCGGCCTTTCCGAAGGGCACAATCGGCGTCGGCCACGCGCTCACCGCCTTGACCGAATCGGAGCGGCTGCCGGAAATGCGGGCGTTCTGCCGGGCCAGCCACAACCGCGCCCACACCTGACCGGCACGAAGCTTTTTGGAGTCCTCCGGCACCTCGGCCCACGCCTCATCGCCCTTCTCCCGCGGCGCGGCCGCCAGCCGGAAGCGCACCGCATCACCCGTCGCCCACGCTTTCAGCGCCTCGTCGGTCAGCAGACCGGCGAACTGCTTCGCCAGATCGGATTTACCGGCCGCGGCCGCGATTTGCGTGAGGCGCAGGACGTTGTAGGGGGAGACCGAGACGTCCTTCTTCCCGGCCGTGGCGGAAAGGACAGCGTATGCCTCGGTCAGAGCCGACGTGGGATCGGCGGACCATTCGGCACACAGGACGAACGCCCGCACCTGCCCTTCCGGGCGGCCCGGCCGCCGGGCGAGCTCGAGCGCCTCCTCCGTCTTGCCTTCCAACAGGAGCTTCCCGGTGTAGGCGATCCGGGTGGCGTCCACCACGGCACCCTGGCCGGGCGGCGCGAGGAACGACTTGTCCACGCCCAGTGCGAGAAACAGCGTCTGTGCGGACGCGGCCGGCGGGCTCTTGGTGAGGTCGGCGAGGCGGCCCTTCAGTTCGTCGGCGACCTTGCGCGGCACGTCCGACCCCTTGTCGGTGCGATAGATCTCGAGCGCGATGACGGCCTTCGCCTCGGCCTGCTCCGCCTGGTTGAACAGCGCGACCGGGATCAGCCCCACGGCAACGGCCGGTTGGCCGCGGGCGGTCAGTTCGCGGGCGAGCCGGCGGGCGAGGTGCGTGCGGAACTCCAGATCGGTCCCCGCGACGAGGTCGAGCGTCTTTTGGAGCTCCTCGAAGATCGTGAAGACCCGCTCGTTCGGCCGCGTCTTCAGGTTGGTGTCCGGCATCCACCGGATCCGGACCTGATCGCGGGCCTCCTGTTCCGTGCCGCCCAGCGCGAGGAACGCGAGGGCCAGTTCGGCGCACACCGCGTTGCGGGCCGGGGTGGAACTCACACGCAGCGTCTCGCGGGCCTTGGCGTACTGGTCCATCGCCTCTTTGAACTTCTCCTTGGTGTTGTGCCGCAGGGCGTGTTCGCCGGCCGCGCTGTGCATGATGGCCGTGAACAGCGGCTTCTCGTCCTTCGACAGCGCATCGGCGTCTTTGGCGAATTCCGCCTGCGCCTCCTGCATCAGCTTGTCTTCTTTGTTCTCTGTTCGCGACGTGTGGCAGGACCGCACCCCGAAACCTAACGCGCCGACGAGGCCGAGGGCGAGGAGGGCGAACATCACCTTCTGCTTGAGCGGGCGCGGCTCGATCTCCACGCCGGTCGCATCGGCTTCCTTGAGCGCCGTGTGCGAGACGTTCACCACCTCGCCCGCGTCCTGCACGCCTTCGAGCTTCTTGAGCTGGTTGTCCTTGGCGAGGCTGGGGCCCTTCGTGCGCGTCTGCCGCCAGTCGAGGGTCTCGTCGGCCTTGGCTTCGGGGATCTTGATGCGCTGCCGGCACTCCGGGTTGGGGCAGAGCGCGTTCTTGCCCGCGCGGGCCAGCGGCTCCGTCCACTTGTGACCGCAGTACCCGCACTCGACATCGATCACCCGCTCCTTGACCTCCGCCACGGCCTTCTCGTCGGCCAGCGCCGCGAGCGCCTCGGCCTCGCGGGCCGCGAGCGTTTCGGGCGAGAGCCGGTCGTTCGGGATCGTGACCGGTTTGGGGATGACGATCTTCTGACGGCAGCCCTTGCACGTGGCCGCTTTACCGGCGAGTTCGTCCTTGAGGCGGTAGTGCTGCTGACAGTGCGGGCAGTCGAACTCGATCGCCATGATTGGTGATCCCGCTGCGAAGTCGGAAACGCAAGACTTGCTCCACCATTATCCGGTGGAACGCCGGGAGAGGCAATCGCGCAGTGCCGAAGTGCCGAAGTGATTGGTCTTGTCCGTTCCACGGGCCTTCGGTATCGGCCGCTGATTCACGGAGGAAACCGAAATGCGATCCCGCACGCTCGCAGCGCTCGTTGCGGCCCTGGCGCTGCACATAATCGGATGTCAGGCGTGTCCGTGCTGCGGCAGCCGGGACCAAACCCCGCAGCGGGACGGACTTAAGACCGGCAGCCAGTCGGGTAGCCCGACCTCTCAAGGGGCGTCCGCGCCGCTCCCGAGAACCGCCGACGCGATGCCGACGGGTAACCCGAAACCGACCGGAACGATTGGGGCATATGGAGGAAGCGGGGGAAATTGACAGCGCGGTCTCTTCTTCCGCGCTACACATGAAGACCAGAGGTTCGCCCAATTAGGGACAACTTCAACGGGTTCGTGAGTCAGGAGCGCGAGCCAGGAGAAGACGGTGGGGGAGCGACCGAGCGGGTCGAGATGACGCCGCTCTTGTCTTTGACCACCCGGAGGCGGCCGTCGCTGTCGCTATCGGTGCGGAGGCCCAGCGCCTTCATGAGTGCGGCCATGAACTCGTAGCAGCTGGAAAAGCGGTTCTGCGGCACCGGCGCGAGCGCCCGCAGGAGCGCCGGCCGTTCGGCCTCGGTCACCCCGCTCAGATCGGCGGCCGGGCGCAGGTAGCTCCGGGACGTTTCTTTCGGTGGGGGCGGCGGCGGGAACGGGAACCGGCTGGTCCGCAGCGCGTAATACGTGACCGCGAGGCTGTACTGGTCGGACCAGTCGGTGAGCGTCCCGAGGAACACCTCGGGCGCGGAGTACTCGCGCGTGCCCTGCCGCGGGCAGGGCGTGGTCGGGCCGTACGTCGGCGTCGCCAGCCCGTGGTCGGTCAGCTTCGCCACGTCCCCGAAGAGCAAAATGTTGTTCGGCTTCACGTCGCCGTGCTGGAACCCGACGCGGCGGCCGTCGCGGACGTGCCGCCGGCCGTTGAGGAAGTCGAGCGCCTCGGCCACTTGCGCCAAATAGGTACACAGAACGGCCGGCTCGAGCGGCTGGCCCAGGTCGTTGTGGTAGAGCTGCATCAGGTCGAGGAGCGTCGCCTCGGCCAGTTCCATGTTGATGACGATGTAGCCGGGGACGGACCACAGGCCGTACGTCTTGACGATGTACGGGTGTTCCAGGGCCTGGAACGACTGCACCGACCGCAGCTCCCGCGCCGTGCTGCTGGTGTTCGAGGTGGGCATGAACTTGAGCGCCACCGGCGGCGCGCCGTTGGGCGCTTCCGCTTCCCACACCTCGGCGAAACCGCCGCGCCCGCGGACGCAGCGCAGCCGGTACCCGGGCGACGGCTCCGCCCCGGCATTGAGGGCGAACGCGCCGGGCGTAGTCGAACGAACGTTAGGCGGGGCCGACAACACGGAACCCCCTGCGGGGCGGGGCGGTTACAGCGCGGCAACCGCCGGTGTGCGCAGACCGCATCCATACCTTCATAAACTGTAGCACACGAAGTGGCGGCAACCGGCCGGCGAACCAGTTTCTTGAGACTGTGGCTAAAAACCCGTGCGATCACCCGACAACGGTGCTGTAGCTCCAACCCAACGGTTTTCCGTTCCGGTACGGCATGACGCCGTGAAACTGGGGTGAGGCCGGATCAAACACCAGCGGGAGGAAGTACCGGTCACCGTCCCAGAGCGGAAGTGTCGGAACGCGGGCCACGTCCACCCACTCCAGTGCGCCCTCCGGGTTGGACGCGAGCGGCGTGCCGGAGAACCGTTCCACCCGGAAAATGAACCCGAACCAGTCCTCCCCGCGCTTGCCGAACCCGGGCCACGAAATGGTCCCAACCAGGCGGACCGCCGCGCACTCGATACCGGCCTCTTCACGGATCTCCCGCTTCAAACCGGCCACGACGTCCTCACCCGGCTCCAATTTCCCGCCGAGCCCGTTGTATTTGCCGAAGTGAGCGTCATCGGGCCGGGCGTTCCGGTGGATCATCAGCACCCGCGCCCCGTCGGGCGAGAACACGTAACCGAGCGTCGCGAGGATCGGGGTGTAGGGCATAGTGTCGGACGCAATTAAGGGACGCGGATGGACGCGGATGACGCAGATCGGAACGGCGCCGGGTTGCCCGGAACTCGCGCCGCCGATTCACTTTTCCGTTGCACTCGGTCAGGGCACGCCGTCCCCTTTTTTGTCTCGATCGGCGTCTTCTGCGTCCATCTGCGGCTCTTCGGTTGTCGGTTCGGCGGGCAGCCCGGCGATCACGGCGCGAACCTGCTTCACGTCGTCGTCCGTCACTCCTTCGCGGCGCGGGAGCCGGCGTTCGAGTGCGTCGAGGAGCGTTTCCCACATCTCCCGCGTCACCAAGAGGGGCGTTTCCCAGTTGGTCCGGCGCCGGGCGCGGACCCGAAACGACCACTTCCGGGCGAACTTTTCCGCCCGGACGGACCGCTTCGTGCCCGTGGCCGCGTCTTCTTCGATCCACTCGATTTGCATTGGGTCGCACGCGCTGGTATCGGACGGTACAATAACCAGGATACCGGACCCTCCCCCGGAGCGGGGAGTCCGGTTTCCGCCCTGCGCGACGGGCGCAAACAAAAGGGTCGGCCGATGTTGCTGTTCGAAGACCACGGAAGCCGTTCAACCACCGTCGATCTCAAATCGGCCGTCTATGCTGTTGCCTTTGCTCCCGATGGGTCCTCGGTCGCCACGGGGGCGAAAGACGGCTCCCTGCTCATCCGCGACTCCTCCGGACACGTTAGCGCACTGCGCGAACGGAATTTAAATTCGCCACCGACCCTCACATTCGGATACCTGCCCAACGGCGCGGGCATCGTCATCGGTGGCGAGTTCGGTTGGAGCTGCTGGCGCCAAGAAGACGGGGTGTGGAAGCCGTTCGGGCCACAATCGGCCAAGCCGGTCACCGCACTCGCGGTGCTGAACGAGCGGCTCGTGGCCTTCGGATTTGGAAAGCGACAGCAGGACGCGAACTACCCGACATCCGAACTGAAGGGCTCCGGCTCTCGCACTTTCGAGAATTGGGACATTTCCGCCAATCGGCAACTCAAGCCGACATTTGATGAACCTAACGGCGTGCGACAAATTGCGACGTGCCCCGCCCGAAAACTGGTCGCCTGGGTAACGGGCCACCGCAAGGTGTGCGTGTACGACATCACCACACCTAAGCCGATCTCTTTCCCCCTCGAACACGATTGCCCGGCCGTCGCGCTCAGTACCGATGGGCGGTCCATGGCGGTCGCAGTGGACTACACCGCCCGGATTTATGACCTGGACCGGAAGCGCGAGCGGTTCGTCTTGAAGGGGCACAAAGGAAAGGTCGTGGCGGTCGCGTTCAGCCCGGACGGGKCCACGCTGATGACGGGCAGTTGGGACCAAACCGTTCGCCTGTGGGACGTGGCAACGGGCCGGGAGCGAGCGAATTACCAGTGGGACGTGGGCCGCGTGTGTTGCGTCGCGTATGCCTCAGACGGTCTGAGACTGGCCGCGGGCGGTGACCTGGGCCGGGTGGTCGTGTGGGACGCGGAATAGGCGGCACCCACAAACGGTACTCGTACTTGATGGCGACAAGCGCCCTAAAGACCGCAGAATCTGCGAGTCAATGAACGCACTTCGAAAGAACACGTCGCGCCGACTGCGTAATCTCTTCTGGTCACAAGTGCCCACGGCCCGGATTCTGGCAACAGGCTTGACAGTGGCTCAATGGAAACTAACATGTCACAAATGAGACTGAGTCTCAACAAACCAGACCCGGCCAATTGAGCCTGGCGGTCCTGCTCAGCCATCGAGGCCCCTCTCACGCCCCTCGACCCGCAACGCAGACCCGGTCACTCCCTTCCCGAGGAGACGACGGAGATGCGCGTGCGGTCCGCGTTTACACTGATTGAATTGTTGGTCGTCATCGCCATCATCGCTGTACTCATCGGCCTGCTGTTACCCGCCGTCCAGAAGGTTCGTGCGGCGGCCGCACGAATCCAGTGTACCAACAACCTCAAGCAGCTCGGGCTGGCGTGCCACAACTTTGAGAACGCCCGGGGCGGTTTGCCGGAGCGGCGGCGGCTGTACATCTCGCCCACGAACGCGCAACCCGATTACGGCTGGGGCGCCGTCATCCTGCCGTACATCGAACAGGCCAACTTGCAGTTCAACGTCGCCTACGACTTCAACGACACCGTCAACCAGGCCGTCGTCGCCGTTCCTCTCAAGATGTACTCCTGCCCGTCCGCGCCCTCGGGGCGGACCGTTACCCTGACCCGACCGCCGACCCAGGGCTCGGCGCGGTACGCGACGGCGCCGACCGCGCCCATGACCACCACCGGCGCCGCCGGTGATTATTTTGCCCCCAATAGCGTGCAGGTCGCCGTCAGCCCGGCCTGGGCCGTCAGCGCGGCCCCGGGGTACGTGCGCAACGATCACACGGCGATGAACGACAATTCCAACCGGCCGATCCTGTCGATCACCGACGGCACCTCGAACACGCTGCTGATCACCGAGATGGCGGGGCGGCCGGATTACTGGATCAACGGGGTCAAGCAGGCCAGCAACGCCGGGCTGGTCGGTAACACCCAGTGGGGGATGTGGGCGTCGTACAACGTGGTCAAGTTCATGAACTACAGCCCGGACTCGGCGCTGGTCGCCTCGACCGCCGGTCTGACCGCGGCCCAGATCGCCACGATGACCTGCACCGTCAACTGCAACAACAGCCAGAGCATCTACAGCTTCCACCAGAACGGCGCGAACGCACTCATGGCCGACGGGTCCGTTCGGTTCCTGCGCGTGGGGCTCTCTCCGCTGACGCTGGCCCGGCTCGTGACTCGGGACGACGGAGAGGTCATTGATGCAGACGGCGATTGACCCGACCCATCGGTCCCGGACCTGACGTTCCGCGTGCGGGCAAAGGGAGAGGTTCTGATGTACGGCGAATTTGTGGCGAACGGCGGTCGGTGACAGTAGGGTCTTGCGGGTGGGGGCTGGAATACGCGAGCCCCCGCATTCTTTAAAAGACAACCGGGCGGGCCGCTCCTTCACTTGCCAGACAGCAACGGGATCTCGGCGGCGCGGGCGCCGTCGCGGTGAGGCCGACGGTTCGCCTTCTTGCCCGGGGGCGTGCCCCCCTGCTCTTCGGGCAGGTACGCGTTCTGCACCTCGTGCCCGACGCCGTCGCCGTCGTCGTCGAGTTGTTGGTGCTCGGTCGCCAACTGTTCGGCGGTGGCGTAGTTCTGCGCGACCTCTTTTGCGACGGCCACGTACAAGTCGAACAGGCTCAGCTTGCCGTCCTTGTCCACGTCGTGTTCGGCGGGGTCCAGCCCGGCCGCGAGGAGGCGCGCGAAGACGGCCGGGAACGTGGTCTCGTTGGACTCGGCGTCGGCCTCCGTGGCGGCGATGACGACGCGGTCGCGCCGGGCCAGCGGGGCCACGAAGTAGCCGCTGAGCGAGGTCGTCATCACGAAGACCTGTTCCCGACAGTTGATGTCGGTGAAGAGCTTCCCGAACTCCGCCGCGCTGAGGTCCGGGCCGGGCAGGTTCCACCACGCCTGTCGGCCGTCGTGGTGCCCGTGGCCCAAACAGATGACCCACAGCCCGTCCTCCGGACGGAGGGCCTTGCGGACCTCGGCGACGGCGGCGGCCACCGCCTCCCGCGTGGCCGGCCCGGTCGCCCCCGGCAGGTCCTTGGGCCTCTCGGCCCCGAAGAGGACGTGCTGACGCTCGGGCGGAATCCCGACGGTTTTGGTCAGGCCGGCACCGAGCGTTCCGACCGTTTCTGTAAACAATTTGACGCGTTCGGCGTCTCCCGGGTGGCCACACAGGATGAGCGCGTGCCGGCGGGGGATGGCGGGAACGGCGCGCGGCGCCGGGGCCACGTCCGCCGGGGTTCGGAGAACGGCGCGCGGGGCCGGGGCGCCCTCCGGCCCGTCCGGGCGCGCGGACCGCGGAAGCAACAGCAAGGTGGCTGCGACCCAGAACAACGGCGCGAAGTACGACATGTCATTTGCCCTCAACGGGGATGATTTCTCGCCCCTTCGGCGTCTGTCGCACTCGGGCGAGCAACTTGCCCTCCAGAGTGACGATCTTCTCCGGGTAGATGCGGTAGAGGTGCCGGGGATCGGGGACGGAGGTGTCGCTTTCACCCGGAACGAAGGAGAAGACCTCCTTGTCCTTGCGTTTCACGCGCAGCTCCCAGTCGGAGAAGCGCCCGCAGACGTACTCCCAGCGCAGTTTCCCGGCAATCTCCTTGGCCTCGATCAGTAGCAGCACCTCGGGGTCCGTTCCGGCATTGGACACGAGCGTGAAGAGCGCGCCGTCGATCACGCCGGTCTTGGCGGTCGGGTACCGGTAGAGGGGCGTCGGCAGCAGGCGCAAATCCCACTGTTTCTTTTCGCGATCGACGCTGTGCCCGGTGAACTCCGCGGCCAGTTTCTTGATTTGGAGGAGCCGAGCCGGCGCGGTATCGGCCGGAACGGGCGAATCGGGTAGTTCCTTCCGGTCCAGCCCCACTTCCGGTTTCCACTGGTGGTATTCGGACCGCGTCACCAGCAGCTTCTCGGGGTCGAGGGCGTGAAGTTCGTGGTTGATAATCCGGCCGTCCCACTTCGGGCGCGGGGCGGAGAAGAAGCAACCGAGGGCCGCCGGCCGACCGTCCCGCAGCCACAGAAAAACGGCCCCTTGCTGCGTGTTGCGCGCCGGGTTGGCCCACTCGAAGACGGGTTCCTTCTTGAGTTCCAGCACCTTTTTGGGGGCGGGCCCGACCGCCATCGAGTACGTCTCCGCCTCCTTGACGTAGATCGGGAGCATCTTCTTCGCCAGTCCGTCGTCCGGGTCGGCCGCGGCCAGCAGGAGCGTCAGCCCGAGAACACCCATCGCCCGTCCCTCCGTTGCCACCGGATCACGCGAGTCACTTCCCATCGACCGGGAGGAATTCGCCCCACCAGACCTTCTCCGTCGCCCGCACCCGGGCGAGCAGTTTGCCCTCGAGGTTCACGACCTTGTCGGGGTAGACGCGGAACAGGTGCTTCGGGTCGTGGAGGAAGGTGTTCGTGTCGCTGCGGACCAGCGACCACACCTCCTTCTCTTTGCGCTGCACGTACAAGCTGCGATCGGAGAGCCGCCCACAGGCGTACTCCCAACGAACCTTCCCGTCGGTCTCCTTGGCTTCGATGAGGAGGAGCACCTCGGGGTCCGTACCGGCGGTGGAGACCAGGGKGAACAGGGCGCCGTCGATCACGCCGGTTTTGGCGCCCGAATAGCGGTACAGCGGGGCCGGCAAAAGGCGCAGCTCCCACCGCTTCCCGCCGCCGTCGGTTTCGTGACCGGTGAACTCCGCGGCCAGTTTTCTGAGCTGGAGGAGCCGGGCCGCGGGGGTGTCGGCCGGAACCGGGGCGTCGGTCAGTTCCGTGCGGCCCAGCCCGGCCTCCGGTTTCCACTCGTTGAGTGCCCCCTTGGGCCGGGTCACCAGCAACTTCTCGGTGTCCAAGGCGTGGAACTCGTGCATGACCTTCCGGCCGCGGTGTTGCCCCTCCGGCTCGGAAAAGAAGTTACCGAGCGCCGCCGGGCGGCCGTCCCGGAGCCACAGATAGATCACCCCTTGCTGCACGCCCTCCCGGACGGGGTTGGTCCACTCGAAGACGGGCTCTTTCTTCAGCTCCAGTTCCTTCTTCGGGTCGGCCGCGAGCGCCATCGAGTAGTCAGCGGCCTCCTTGGCGTAGATCGGGAGCATCTTCTTCGCCAGCCCTTCGTCCGGGTCGGCCGCGGTGACCAGTAAGAGCAAACCGAGAGTTCCCATGATCACTCCTTGTCCCGAGTGGTGTGTCACTTGCCCCCAGCGGGAACAAATTCCCAGACCCCGTTCATATTCTGACGGACCCGTGCGAGCAGTTTTCCCTCCGGAGTCACGACCCGTTCCGGGTACACGCGGTAGAGGTGCCGCGGGTCGTGGGTCGACGTGTTCGTCTCACTCGGGACGGAGGAGAAGACCTCCTTGTCCTTGCGTTTCACGTGCAGTTCCCAGTCGGAGAACCGCCCGCAGGCGTACTCCCAGCGCAGCTTCCCGGCCGCCTCCTTGGCTTCGATCAGCAGCAGCACCTCCGGGTCCGTCCCGGCGTCGGACACGATCGCGAACAGGGCGCCGTCCACCACGCCGGTTTTGGCGGCCGGGTACCGGTACAGTGGGGTCGGCAGGAGCCGCAGGTCCCACCGCTTCTTCTCCGGGTCGACGCTGTACCCGGCGAACTCCGCAGCCAGTGTTTTCATCTGGAGCGCCCGTGCCGCGGCGGTGTCGGCCGGCACGGGGGCACCGGTCAGTTCCTTCCGCTCCAGTCCCGCCTCGGGCTTCCACTGGTTGTGCTCGTCCCGCGTGACCAGCAACTTCTCGGGATCGAGGGCGTGCAGTTCGTGCATGACCATCCGGCCGGGCAGCTTATCGTGTGGGAACGAGAAGACGCTGACCACCGCCGCCGGCCGCCCCGCCCGCGTCCAGATGAAAAGCGTGCCCTGGGTGTCGCCGCGGGCCCGGTTTAACCATTCAAAGACCGGTTCCTTCTTGAGTTCCAGTGCGGCTTTGGGAGCGGACTCGACGGCCAGAGAGTAGGCCTCGGCCTCCTTCACGTAAATTGGCAACATTTTCTTCGTCAGCCCATCGACCGGGTCGGCTGAGGTGAGCAATAGTGCCAATCCGAGAACGCTCATTGTCGGCCTCCGTCAGTTCGGGTGCGGGTCACTTGTCATCCAAAGGAACAACTTCGCCCCACGACGTCTTCGGGGTCACCCGGACGCGGGCGAGCAGCTTGCCCTCCAGGTTGACGACCTTGTCGGCGTAGAGCCGGTAGAGGTGCTGGGGGTCGTTGTTGAAGGCGTTGGTGTCGCTCCGGACGCTCGACCAGACGTCCTTATCGTTGCGCCGGACGTAGAGATTGCGGTCGGAGAACCGCGCACAGGCGTACTCCCAGCGGATCTTGTCGCCCTCTTCGCGGGCCTCAACGAGTACCAGCACCTCCGGGTCGGTCCCCACCGTGGACACGAGCGTAAAGAGGGCGCCATCAATGACCCCGGTCCGGGCCGCCGGGTACCGGTAGAGCGGGGTCGGCAGGAGGCGCAGCTCCAATCGCTGTTTATCCGGGTCCGAGCTGTGCCCGGTGAACTCCGCGGCCAGCTTCCGCATCTGGAGGAGCCGGGCCGGGGCGGTCGCGGCCGGTGCCGGGGCATCGGTCAGCACCTTACGAACCAGCCCGGCCTCCGGTTTCCACTCGTTCAGCGCACCTTTGGGGCGCGTCACGATCAGCTTTTCGGTGTCCAGGGCGTGGAACTCGTGAATGACCTGCCTGCCGGCCGGCTTGTCGTGCGGCTGGGAGAAGATGCTGCCGAGGGCCGCCGGACGCCCGTCCCGCAGCCACAGGAAGACCACGCCCTGCTGCGCCCCCTCCCGCGTGGGGTTCGACCATTCGAAAACGGGCTCTTTCTTCAGCTCCAGCGCCTTCGCCGGTGCGGACGCAACCGCTATTGAGTAATCCGCGGCGTCTTTGGAGTAGACCGGGAGCATCTTCTTCGCCAGCGCGGACGACGCGTCGTCCGCGCCCGGCGCCAGCAGCAAGCACAACAGCAGCACGAGCGACCCTCCGAACGAATAAAGGAAGCGGCTGATGCCCCGCGGCGAGAAGCCCCTCCCCGACCTCTCCATGCTCTCCGGCCTTGTCAACAGAGCTTCTCGCGGGCCAGAGCGGAGAGAAAGGCTTAGAACCAAGGCACTTCTTCTCTTTCTCCTCTTCCCTCATTATGGAAGGGGCCAGGGGCATACTCCGCGCGACCCGCAATGAGCCATGTGGTGCCGCTCTCCCGCGCCCGGTTTTCAGTCTGAAAGGCGGAAAACCAAAACGGCTCAACGCATACCGCACGGAGTATCGGTTCGGCCCGATAATCCTCAGCGGTCGGGCAACGGACCGAACCGCTCCACCCACTGCGGCACCACGGGCGGCGGGGGCTCGGGGGGCGGCGCCAACGGCAGCGTGTCCGCGTCCGGGGAAAAGGCGGCGGTGGCGACCAGGTGTTTGGGCATCTGCCGTTCGGCGCACAGTTCCCCGCCCGGGAGCGCCCGCCAGACCACCCGACCGTTCCAGGCACCGATGACCAGCGTCCGACCGTCCGGCGTGTAGCGCGTCGCCCCGACGGGGGCCGGCGCCGGATAGCTCACGAGTTTTCGCCGGTCGGCGATCGACCAGCACTCGACCCMCCCCTCCTCGGCGAGCCACGAGCCGAACGACACCGCGACGGTCCGGCCGTCCGGCGCGCAGGCGATGCTGTTCGCCGGCCCTTCGACGGACCAGTTCGCCACAGGTGCCAGCGTTTGTGGATCGCACACAGAGATGCCGCCCGCGGCATCCAGGACCAGCAACCGGGCTCCGTCCGGCGTGTAGACCAGTGCCCGCGCTGCCGCCGGGGTTCGAGCGGTCGCGACCCGTTCCCCCTGGTCGTTCCAGATCCGCAAGAGTGGCCCGGGCCCGGCCGTGGCGAGCCGCTTCCCATCCGGCGCGAACGCCACGGCGAGCGGGCGCCCGGGACCGAGGACCCGGCTCGTGCCGTCCGGACGCTGCAGAACGACCTCGCGGTCCCGGGCCGCCACCGTCAGCCCGCCGGGTACGGTCGCGGTGGCCCAGGCCGGGGGTTCAGCGACCGGCTTCTCGCGCAGATAGTTTCCGGTCAGTTCCGACCGCACGGCCTCACAGGGAGCGGCGACAGGAACGTCCGTCGGTGCGGGGGTCTCGGGCGGAGCGGCCCGAAGCACCGGCCGGGCGAGGAGTGCCGCCACCGCCCCCACAACGACCCACCCGTGGAGCCGGCGCGGCGGGCCGGCGTGCATCATCCCCGCCAGCCGGTGGCGGAGGAGCCGGGCGCTGCGGCTCGCCGCACAGGCCCCCGGCGGGAGGCGCGGCCGCAGCAGCTCGGCCTCAAAATCGACGGTCGCCAGCAGCGCCCCCGCGTACAGCCGGGGCGACGCCGCGAGCCCGCCGACGACCCACGCGTCACAGCACTCCTCTTCGGCGGCCTCGATCCCCCGCCGCGCGAACCAGACCGCGGGGTGCCACCAGTACAGGCCGGTGGCGACGAACTCCAGCACCCGCACCCAGTGGTCGCGGCGAAGGAAGTGCGCGAGTTCGTGCGCCAGGATCGTGTCCCGCGCCGCGGCCGAGAGCCGGTCCAGGAGGTCACGCGGCACCAGCACGACCGCGCCGCGCCCCC
>BFBZ01001761.1_pt1 | contig 13508 bp, 13 predicted proteins | sample 1888401 | NCBI WGS metagenome assembly BFBZ01 (sample SAMD00112614, study PRJDB3348) | symbiont metagenome | host: Chara braunii | reverse complement strand
CGGCTCGGCGAGCCTGACAGATTTGTTGCCGACGCCGAGCCCGAAGGTCTGTTCATGCTCCGATGCCATAGGCATCATCTCCGATGAGGACTTTGTGCTAAGCTAGCACGTTGAGGATCGAATTGTCTTCATCGGGAAGCGCGTATCAATCATAAAATGCTTCGACAAATTTGCGTTTGCCGAGCATGAAAGCATCGGCGACGTGCCGCAGCGGCGAAACGTCGACGTCGGAGGTTCCGGCTTTGACTATTTCCGCAAAACGGCGATAGAGCGAAGGATATTCGGCTTCAGGCGCCGAGAAGGTCAGTTCGCCGTTCACCGAAAGCTTGGAGCCGCCTTCGGCCAGAACCATCTGGCCGGCGTCCGTCTCGGCGACGATATCCCAGCTCTGCTTGCCGGTCTGGCGCCAGTCGAATTCGGCGTGAACCGGAAGTCCCTGGCCACTCTTGAAGTGCAGGTCGGCTGCGATGGGCGAATCGCGATTTTCCGGAAACTCCAGTGTTGCGCCGGTTAGGAAAAGCGCCGGAAAAATATGCGTGACGATCGACAGCGCGTTGATGCCGGGATCGAAAACCCCGAGCCCGCCGGCTTGCCAGATCCATTCCTGGTTTGGATGCCAGTGACGGACATCTTCCTTCCAGATCACATGGACGCTGCGGATGGTCGTACCGGCGAGGAAGGCTTTTGCTGCCTCCACTGCCGGAGCATAGCGCGAATGCCAGCTTGCAAAAAGCGAAACACCCTTGGCTTTTGCGAGATTTTCGAGATCCACAATTTCGCTCAGCGTCGCCCCCGGTGGCTTTTCCAGGAAGACGTGCTTGCCGGCCAGAAGCGCCTTGTAGGCTGCCTCGTAACGATATTGCGGCGGCATGCAGAGCGAAACCGCATCGATCGAAGGGGCGGCGTCCAGCATGGCCTCGATGGTGGTGAAGGCCGGAATGCCCTCGACCGTGCCATGGCGGCTGGCCGTGGCGACCAGCTTGAAATCCGGATTGTTCGCGATGGACGGAAGGTGCTGGTCGCGGACGATCTTGCCGACGCCGACAATAGCGAGGTTGATGGGGGACATGGGTGTCTCTCGATTAGTATGATTATTAATCTGATCTTTATCAGAATGCTGCCAGTGGGCAAGGGTGACCAGGCATGATCTCCGACGGAGCGATTCAGCCGTCGCTCTGCTTTACGATCGTCTCTCGGAGGAAACTGTAACCCAGCGCGACGCGTGCCGCCAGTTCCGTCGATGCCCCGTCACCCCCATGGCCGCCCGAACCGAATTCATGAAACAGTGGATGATGGCCGAGCTCCTCCATGCGGGCGGCAAACCGCCGTGCATGCGAGGGATGAACCCGGTCGTCGTTACTGGAGCTCTCGATGTAGATCGGCGGATAGGTAATCTCGGAGGCAGGCTTGATATTGTGCAGCGGCGAATAGGTCAGCAGATATTCGAGATCGGCCGGATCGTCGGGATTGCCGTATTCGTCGATCCAGGCCTGCCCGGCCGGGAAGACGTGGAAACGGGTCATGTCCAGTACCGGCACCTGGCACCAGATCGCACCGAAATCCTGCGGATAGCGTGTCGTCATGACACCGGTTAGCAGTCCTCCATTGCTGCCGCCATTGGCGGCAATACGCGAAGGCTTGGTGTAACCCCGGGCAACAAGATCACGGGCGACCGCGACAAAATCGGCGTAGGCCCTATGGCGTCCATGGCCCTTGGCGGAACGATGCCAATTGGGGCCGAGTTCGCCGCCGCCACGGATATAGGCCTGAACGTAACCGCCACCCTGTTCCAGCCAGCGGCCGATCGTGCCGGAATAATACGGACTGAGCGAAACGTCGAAACCGCCATAACCATAGAGCAGTATCGGCAGTTCGCCCTTCATCCAGCTTTTTGGCAAGACAAGCCGATAGGGTACCTTCGTGACGTCTTCGGAGGTGGCTTCCAGCAATTCGGCGACCATGCCTTCACTGTCGAAATAGGCAGGCGAGCTGGCTGTATGCTCAAGCTCAAGCGGCTTCTCGCGATTGGAAAGCTCCAGCCGATAGCAGGATGGCGGCTGGAGGAAACCGTTGCCGTAGACCTGCAGCGTATCGTCGCCGAGATGCAGGTCGGAATAAAGGGGTGAGATCCCCACCGTCTGCGCGTCCGCCGGCAAGGCAATCTCCTGGACTGCAGCATCGGCCCGAGCCAGATCGAGGACGAAGAGGCGCGGTTGCAAATTGTCGGATACGACGAAAACGCACCATTCCCGCATAAGCAAGAAACGCGATATCGATTGCCGTTCTCCCGGCGAAAACAGCAGACGCATCGCTGCATCGCCGGGATCGTCGGCATGTCGGGGCAAGGGCTGTAGCACCAGGCTGCCGGCAGCCACCCGCTCGTCAGTCTTCGCGAGCCAGAGACAGTAGGAATGGTTAAMCCCCGCGTCGATCTCTCTCGGCAGATCGATCCGCCGCAACGAAAGGTCCTCATCCTCAATGAAGACACTGGAGCTGCCGATTTCATGACCGGCAATGAACAGGCGCACCGGCCGCTCAGCATTCTCCGTAGCAGTGCTGTTGGTCAGCGGATTGAGCACGGTGCAGGAACCGTAGACGTCGGCATCATCGGCCGCATAGAGCACAGGCGCTTCTGCGGGGGCGACCCCGCGCTTCAGGCTGCGACCGACGCGCGGCCATCCCGAACGGGTCGAGGAGAAGCGATCGATCGAGCCGAAATAGGCGATCTCGTCGCGGCTGAGCCAGGTCGCGTGGCAGCGCACCGGCGGCGTGTCGAACCCGCCTTCGACGATGCTTTTCGCCTCGCAATCGAATTCAAGGAGCCGCATGGGATCGGAGCCGCCATCTGAAAGGCAAAGCAACACGCGGGTCGGCTCCCAGGGACAGGTAATCGCGCCGCGCCAGAGCCACGATCTGTTTTCACTGGCACAGAAGGCGTCGAGATCGAAGATCGGCTCCCAGGGTGCATCGGGGAGAGGGGTCTGGTCTGCGGGCAGCCGCGACCATACGCCGAGGGGATGATCCGCGCTGCGGTGAAAGTCGAACAGCCATTTGCCACGGCGCACGGCGTGGATCAGCCGGTCTTCCCGCTCGATAAGGGCTTTGATCGCCGCACTGTCCGCCTCGAATTCCGGCGTCTTCAGCGCCTTCTCCGATTGCGCACCCCTCTCGGCGACGAATTGCAGGGTGAGTGGATCGTCGTCGCGTTCGAGGTGGAGGTGCATAATAGCCCTGAAATCCATTGATGATGGCAGTCGCCCGCCACCAAATCAAAATACGGCCGCGGAAGCAACCATGCTTCCGCGGCCGTATTGACCATGGATTTTTCGGTGTTGACGGGTCTCAGCGCACCATCTTGATATCGGCCTGAGCGACGAGATTGGTCGCCGGGGCGGGAGCGTGCCGGTACTTGAGTGTCACCACCTTGTAGCCCTCTTTTTCCAGACGGGTGAGAAGGACCGGCAGCATCCTCACGGTCCGCTGGTGGATGTCGTGCATCAGAATGATGCCGTGGCCGCGTTGATGCAGCTGTCTCATGGTGCGATCCGCCACAGCGGCGGGCGTCGAGGTGAAGTAGTCCTTGCTGTCGACGTCGACGTCCATGACGATCATGCCGCGGTCGGCGATGGCGGCGCGCAGGCGCTTGGAATCGGCAAGGTAGGGGAAGCGGAAGAAAGGCACGTCGCTGCCGACAACCTTGGAGACGGCGTTCTTGCCCTTGGCAATCTCGGCCATCGCCATGTCGAAACTCATCTTGTCGAGGTCCGGATGGCGGAAAGTGTGGCTGCCGATCGTGTCGCCGCGAGCGGAGACTTCTCGGGCGGTCGCCGGATGAGCCAGCGCCATCTCGCCGACCATCATGAACGTCGCCTTGACGCCGAACTTGTCGAGCGTGGCAAGAATGCGTTCGGTCTTGCCGGGGGCAGGGCCGTCATCGAAGGTCAGGACGACTTCCTTGTCCGCCAGCCTGATATCCTTGAGCGAGGAGACTTCAAGCGTCCGGCCGGCAAGATTGTGCGGGCCGTTGAGACCTGCCAGATCTCGGGTCTCGAGATCGGCGACGAGCCATTTGTTCGGCTCCATTTCGACCGGGTCGTTAGCTTTCAGCGCCTTGTGGCGCGGCTCTTCGGCGGCGTAGCCGGTCTTGAGCGAAGCTTCGCTGCCCGGCTTTGTGGCACATCCTCCCAGAGCCAGGGACACGGCAATGCCAGCCAGTAAAACGCGGTAGTTCATCGGAATCGCTCAACACTTATGTCAATGAAGGTTGAGCGTACTTTCCGTAATTATGGTTAATGATCGGTTAGGATCGGCTCCGAAACCATTAAGAATTCGCCGAGATCAACCGGCCATGGCGCTTTCATATTCCGCTGAAAGTTCCAGCCATTGCTCTTCGGCTGCAGCAAGCTTTTCAGCGGCATCCGCGCGCTGCTTCGCCTTCTCCGCAGCCTTGGCGGGCGCCTTCTCGTAAAGGGCGGGATCTGCAAGCTCTGCATCAAGCGCCTGAATCAGTTTCTCAAGCTTGGCGGTCAAGGATTCGATTTCGTTGATCTTCTTCTTGAGCGGCGCCTGCGAAGCGCGGCGCTCGGCAGCGAGCTTGCGCTGATCCGCCTTGGAAACGGAATCGTCGCCGGCATTTGCCTTGGCCTTGTCATCGCGCGGCTTCGGGCTCGCAACGACGAGGCTGCGATAATCTTCAAGATCTCCGTCGAAGACCGATACCGTGCCGTCGCGCACCAGCCATAGCCGGTCGACCGTCGCCTCGATCAGGTGGCGGTCGTGCGAAATAAGAATAACGGCACCGGGATAGTCGTTCAGCGCCTGAATGAGCGCATTGCGGCTGTCGATATCCAGATGGTTGGTGGGTTCGTCGAGGATCAGCAGGTTCGGCGCATCGAAGGCGGCGAGGCCCATCAGCAGTCGTGCCTTCTCGCCGCCGGAGAGGTCCTTGACCTGTGTGTCCATCTTCTCTGTTGCCAGGCCCATCTGCGCGACGCGAGAGCGCACTTTCGCTTCCGGCGTCTCGGGCATGCGGCGGCGAACATGCTCGACAGCCGTCTGGTTTGGAATGAGATCATCGAGCTGATGCTGGGCGAAGAAGCCGATCTTCAGGCTCGGCGCCAGCTTCACATCGCCGCTCTCGGCGTTAAGACGGCCGGAGATGAATTTTGCGAAGGTCGATTTGCCGTTGCCGTTCGAGCCGAGCAGGGCGATGCGGTCATCGGCATCGATACGCAGGTTCAGCCGCTTCAGGATCGGCTTTTCCGGCTCATAGCCGACGGCGCCGCCGCTGACGGCGATGATGGGCGAGGCGGGCTGCTTTTCGGGCTCCGGAAAGCTGAAGCCCATGACATGGTCTTCGATGACGGAGGCGACGGTTCCCATCCGCTCCAGCGCCTTGACGCGCGACTGCGCCTGCCGCGCCTTTGAGGCCTTGGCCTTGAAGCGGTCGATGAAGCTCTGCAGATGCTTGCGCGCCGCGTCGTTCTTGGCTTTCGCCTTCGTCTGCAACTCGTCGGCCTCGGCCTTCTGCCGCTCGAACTGATCGTAGGAGCCGCGATAGAAGGTGAGTTTCTTCTGGTCGAGATGGACGATGGAATTGACCGCCGTGTTCAGCAGGTCGCGGTCATGCGAGATGATGATGACGGTATGCGGGTAGCGGCGAATATAGTCCTCGAGCCACAGCGTGCCTTCGAGGTCGAGATAGTTTGTCGGTTCGTCGAGCAGCAGCAGATCCGGCTCGGAAAACAGCACGGCTGCGAGCGCGACACGCATGCGCCAGCCGCCGGAGAAGGAGGAAGCCGGGCGCTTCTGCGCTTCGTGGTCGAAGCCTAGGCCGGCGAGGATGCTGGCGGCACGCGCTTCGGCAGAATGCGCGCCGATATCGGCAAGCCGCGTCTGGATGTCGGCGATCCGGTGCGGGTCGGTTGCCGTCTCGGCTTCCACCAGCAGGGCCGCGCGCTCCTTGTCGGCTGCGAGCACGATATCGATCAGCGGCTCTTCCGTGCCGGGCGCTTCCTGCGCGACCTGGCCGATACGGGCATTACGCGGGATCGACACCGAACCGCTTTCGGGGGCGAAATCGCCGGTAATGATCCTGAACAGTGTGGATTTGCCCGCGCCGTTCTTGCCGACGAGGCCAGCCTTCGTGCCCGCCGGAAGCGTCACGTTGGCATGGTCGATGAGAAGGCGGCCGGCAATGCGGGCGGAAAGGTCTGAAATCGAAATCATGGCGCGGTTTTGGCCGAACTCGGCGCCGAAGGCAAGAGTGTGAAAGCGCTCAGGCGTCTGCGCGGAGCGCTGCTTTCGGCAGATTGGCGCAGTTCTTCAGCCTCTCGGTCAGCTCGGTCTCGTAGAGCATCAGATTGCTCAGGGAGGCGTTGAGGCTGTCGAGCGTCGCATTGACATCCGGAATCGTTGCGATCTCGCGGGTGAAATGCTGCTTTTTCATCAGCCCCTTGGCGAGCTGATCCGCCACCTCGCGCAGCATCTCGGCCGCATCGTTTTCGGATTTGCGTGCCACCAGTCCGCAATGGCTGACGAGGCGATGTTTCAAGCCGATCTCGTCGAGCCTACCCTGCGAGGGTTGGGGGCCAAGCGCCTCGATCTCTTCGGAAAGACAGCGGTCCTGCCCAAAGAGCGCTTCATGGAAGAGTTGATAGTTGCGCGGCAGGTTCCGGATCTTCAGCCGCGTCATGAAGCGGCCGATGGCCTCGAGCTCGGTTTCTCCTTCACCGTCAGCATTGTCGGTGAAATACGTGGAAACACCTGTCTGCGAACTCTTCATGCCTGCTCTCTGACTGCCACTCGGTCGATATATCTCTCCAATTTGCAGGTGCGCAGGTTAAGGCAGCATGAACAAAACGGCTTATCGGCTTGGCCACGCAACAAAATGAGGCATATGCTCAACGCATGGGCGAGGTCGAGAAATGCCGGCTCGCTCAATGCTTACATCGCCAATGCCTATAACCACTGCTGCCCTTCGGTGCGTTGGAAGTGCAAGAGGTCCAGCACCAACGATGGCTTGCCCATCGACGTCAGGATCATGTGGCATTGGCCGCGATGATGGGTGTGGTGGTTGAACATATGCCCCACTGCCAGGTGAAGTGGGTGAGTGATGGCGCCCGGTCGCAGGACGGATGTATAGGTGATGTCGGTGGCGAGAGCCGCCGCATCGAGCCTATCGACCCAATCCATGATGCGCCGATCCTCCGCTTCGCGCGCTGCACGAAGGCCTTCGAGATCGTCATGCAGCACGAGGCCCAGTGCTTTCGGTATTTCGCCGGTGCCGCTGAAGCGCTGCATCCACAATCGGTCCGCCACCAGGAGATGGTTCAGCGTGCCGTGGAGCGAACCGAAGAAGGCGCCACGGTCTTCGTGGAACTCCGCGTCGCTGAGGTCTGCCGCGGCATTATAGACCTGAACATTGGCCCAGCGATTATAGTCGGCAAGCATCCTGAAATACCTGAGCATATCGTTCTCCTCCATTGTGGTGGTGATGTTATCGCGAAGTTCGGCAATGGGCAGCCGCTTCATGGCCTCATGGATCGCGAATCGGCGGCCCGTACTGTGACAGCGGCGTGAAATTGGCCCATACCCCTTGTTTTCGGGCTGTGGGGCGGGTAAAGACCGCCCACTTTTCTCTGATTACAAGGAATGGATCCATGGCGATTGAACGTACTTTCTCGATGATCAAGCCGGACGCAACGAAGCGCAACCTTACCGGCGCCATCACCAAGATTTTTGAAGACAACGGCCTGCGCGTCATCGCCTCCAAGCGCGTCTGGATGAGCAAGCGCGAAGCCGAAGGCTTCTACGCTGTTCACAAGGAACGCCCCTTCTTCGGCGAACTCGTCGAAGGCATGACCTCTGGCCCGACCGTCGTTCAGGTTCTGGAAGGCGAAGGCGCCATCCTGAAGAACCGCGAAATCATGGGTGCCACTAACCCGGCCAACGCTGCTGAAGGCACGATCCGCAAGATCCATGCCCTGTCGATCGGCGAAAACTCCGTTCACGGCTCGGACGCTCCGGAAACGGCTGCCGTCGAAATCGCCTACTGGTTCTCCGAAACCGAAATCGTCGGCTGAATCGGCCTCTCAGCTCCAGGGCTGAACGATTTGAATTGACTCATGAAAGCCGGGATCGCATCCCGGCTTTTTTTATGCCGGACAGGCGGCGTCGTGTCCATAGTCGGTGCTGCCGTCGCCCTTGAAGACCTCCGGATTGGCTGTGTAAACTGGGCCTACGACGAGAGGCTTGGTCGGCAGCACCGTCTGATCGAGATCGGATTTCACCTCGGTTTTGATCGTCTGGATCGTCTTGTTGCTGGCATCCACGAGCTTGATCGAGACGGAATAGGGGCGATCCTTGCGCACGCAGCGCAGGTCCGGGCTTTCGAGCGTGATCTTGTCCCAGAAGGTATAGATCTTCTCGCGGATCACAAGCGGATCGCCACCGGCTGGATTTTCGAATTCCGCGACAGCCGTCGTCCCCTCGGGAATTGGAGCGATCTTCTTGAGCGTGACCATGTAGCTGGCGCTTGCCACGCGATAGTTGAAGACGAAGAGGCGGCCGCTCAGTTGTGTTGGGCCTTCATCGTCTTTCCTCTGGCATCCGGCTAGCGCCAGTCCCATGATCGTCGCGGATAATAGGATCGTTCGAATTTTCATGGTGCCGTCTCCTCCTTCTTGCGCCGGTAGTGCCGGCTTGCCTTGGCGCGGTTGCCGCAGACCGCCATGTCGCACCAGGCGCGGCTTTTGTTCTTGCTGCGATCGATGAAGAGCCAGCCGCAGTTGCCGCAGATTTTCATTCGTTCGGGATCGGGCATGGCGATCAGGCGCAGCGTCGAATGTACGGTGGCTGCATCGAGTCCATCGGACGACGCGCGCTTGAGAACCTTCGCCAGCACAGCCAGGAGTTCGGCCAGCAGCATGTCGGCCATCTCGCCCTGAACGCGGGCGCGAAAGTAGCGGTCGATCGCTTCGCGCAAACCGATGAAGTCCGTCCTGTTCTCGCGCACCACAGGTAGAATATCGCCAAACAAGGCCCGCTCGGCGCAGAAATTCGCCGCCGCCTTCGGAAAGCTTTCCATCTGGCCTGCCGCCTCGAACCGGTCGACCCGGCGCTCGTCGTCATGGCGCAGGATCACGCTGTTGGCGACATCAAGTGCCAAGGCGCCACCGGAAAAACGATGCGGGGTCCAGGAAAAGCTCATGTCGAAAATTATAACTGGTAAAATCAATTTTGCCAGTTACTATTTACCAATCCTTCGGAGGGGCGAATGGCTTATCTTCTGCAGCAGTTGGCGAACGCGGTTCCGCTTGCCGCGCTTTATGCCGCGCTGGCCTTCGGTTATGCCATTGCTTTCGGCGTGATGAAGCGGGCCGATATCACCTACGGTGCGCTGTTCGCCTTTGCCGGCCAGATGCTGGTGCTGTTTACCGATGTCGGCTACACGCGGATGTATCTTATCCTGCCGGCCGCCTTCACCTTCGGCGCGATCGTTGCGGCGACTTATACGCTGGGCATAAGTTTGCTCGTCGGCCGCTCGATCATGCTGCCTCTCTCGCGCAAATCGCCGAATACCGTCATCGTCGCCGCGCTCGGCATGATGATCATCCTGATGGAGACGGCGCGGCTCGCCTCCAATACCCGCGGCATCTGGCTGCCTCCCTTCCTGAACGGAGCGATCGTCTTCTGGGATAGCGGTGACTTTCGGGTGACGCTGACCGAGATCCAGCTGATCAATACCACATTGATGATCTTGGTCATCCTGGCCGGCGCCTATGTCCTCAAATGCACCGGATGGGGCCGCATCTGGCGGGCTGTGACCGATGACGCGCTGGCCGCCGAGCTTTGCGGCACAAGTGCCAATCGCGTCTTCCTGATGGCCTACGTCGCCTCGGCACTGGTCGCGACCATCTGCGGGCTGCTGGCCACCTCCTATTACGGCACGATGGATTTCGGGGCAGGGCTGATGTTCGGGCTCAAAGTGCTGATGATCGCGGCGGTCGGGGGCTATTCCGACCCGCTGAAGTCTGCGGCAGGCGCTGCGCTGCTCGGCCTGGGGGAGACGATGTGGGGGGCTTACGGCCCATTCCTCTGGCGCGACTTCGTCATTTTCTCACTGCTCGTCCTGCTGCTGATATGGAGCCGGCGCGAGCGGGTCGTTCCCTGAGCTCTATGTCTTGCCCGTCCATTTGGCACGAGCGGTATCGTCCGCATCTTTGGCCGCAATCCAGTCGCCAGCCTTGCCGTCCTTGGCGTGTTCCTTCTTCCAGAACGGAGCCGAGGTCTTCAGGAAATCCATGACGAAATTGGCGCCGTCGAAAGCAGCCTGCCGATGTGGTGCTGCGGCGATGACGAGGACGATGTTTTCGCCGGGCACGATCTTGCCGTAGCGATGGATGGCGGTCAGGCCGAGAAGCCCGAAGCGGTCGACGGCAAGGTTGGCGATGCGGGTGATTTCCGCCTCCGCCATGCCTGGATAATGCTCCAATTCAAGTGCGCTGAGCGTGCCGCCATCATTGCGGCAGAGCCCGGAAAATGTCACGACGGCGCCAATGTCGAGCCGCCCCTGTGTCAGCCGGTCGATCTCCGTCTGGAGATCGAAATCTTCCTGCTGAACTTTGACAAATGGTGAAATCATCGCAATTTCCTTGTCGCCCTCCGAAACGGTCTGAGGAGCTTCCCGGCCCTTCGCTTTGGCTCAGGGCGTTCGTCGCTGCAATCGATTCACTGGATCGATTGCTCGGGCGTTGCCCGACCGCTCCTCACCCTCCAGTCATCGGAGGAAAGAGCCCGATCTCCCGCGCGCCAGCGATCGGCTCGTCATGATCGGCATGTTCCATGTTGATGGCGACGCGGATCGCTTCCGGAAATTGCAGCGCCGCTTCGTATTCTTCGCCCAAGGTCTTCAAATGGTTGAGGAGATCGCCGACGGTAATCMCCTCGGCAGGCAGGGAAATCTCTTCCTCGGCCTTGCCGATCCGCTCGCGCACCCAGGCGAAATAGACGAGCCTCGTCATCATTCATCGTCCACGATATGCTTCAGGCCGGCGCGGAAATAGTCGTAGCCGGTGTAGATGGTCAGCAGCGCCGCGACCCAGAGCAGAAGGATGCCGATCTCCGTGGTGTAGGGTAGCACCTTGTCACCGGCCGGCCCAGCCAGAAGGAAGGCGATGGCTACAAGCTGCGCAGTCGTCTTCCATTTCGCGATACGCGTCACGGGAACACTCACCTTCAATGCGGCCAGATACTCGCGCAAGCCGGATACCAGTATTTCACGGCAGAGAATGATGATCGCAGCCCAGAGCGACCAGCCGGCAATGGTGCCGTCCGCAGCCACCAGAAGCAGGATCGAGGCCACCAGCAGCTTGTCGGCGATCGGGTCCAGCATGCGGCCGATATTCGAGGTCTGGTTCCAGATGCGCGCGAGATAGCCGTCGAGAAAGTCGGTGAGTGAGGCAATGACGAAGATCCAGAGCGCAACCCACCGAGCGAAATCGGAACCTTCCAGCTTGCCTTCGATGAAGAAGCACAGAACGATCAGGGGTACGCAGAGGATGCGGCCGTAGGTGAGCAGATTGGGGATGCTGTAAGCGCGCGAAGCCATGGAAATCGTTTCGTTTCGGTTGTATCGGCGGACTTTGATGAGCTTCTATTCAAGCCCCATCGCGTGCCGACCTTTTGATTGAGCATGATCTGGTCCAAAAACCGCTCCGCACTTTTTGGGATCATGCTTAGATGATGGTTTGACTAGCTTATCGTCAACATTGTTTCTGTTTTTTCACCGCTATTGCGTGGAATTTGCGACCGAGATTTCTTATTTCGCGGCGTCCTCGTGGAAATGATTATAGACCTGCCGCGCTACCGCTTCCGATATGCCTTCCACGGCCATCAGATCGGAGAGGGCGGCGCGCGATACGGCTTTGGCGGTACCGAAATGCTGCAGCAGTGCTCGCTTGCGCGAAGGGCCGATGCCGCCGATCTCGTCCAACGGGTTCTTCACCATCTCCTTCTTGCGTCTCGCGCGATGCGAGCCGATCGCAAAACGGTGGGCTTCGTCGCGCAGGCGTTGGATGAAATAGAGTACCGGATCGCGCGGCGGCAGGGTGAAGCTTTCGCGGGAAGGGGCAAAGAAGCGCTCGCGGCCGGCGTCGCGGTCGACACCCTTGGCAACGCCGATGGCGATGACGCTGTCGGTTATTCCTAACTCCTCGAGAATGGCGCGCACGGCGGTCATCTGCCCCTGGCCGCCATCGATGAGAATGATGTCGGGCCAGGCGGGGAAGGGCTGGTCGGCCGCATCGGCGGCGGCTGTCTCGGTCACGGCGCTGCGGTCGGGCTTGCCCTCTTCCTTCAGCAGCCGGGAGAAACGCCGGGTCATCACTTCGCGCATCATGCCGAAGTCGTCACCAGGGGTGATGTCAGTCGATTTGATGTTGAACTTGCGGTACTGGCCTTTGACGAAGCCTTCAGGTCCCGCCACGACCATGCCGCCGACCGCATTCGTTCCCATGATATGGGAGTTGTCGTAAATCTCGATGCGCTGCGGCACGTAAGGAAGCTTGAAGGTTTCCTTGAAGCCCTCAAGCAGCCGCGATTGCGAAGCCGTTTCCGCAAGCTTGCGGCCATGCGCCTCGCGGGCATTGGCAACGACATGCTCCACAAGATCGCGCTTCTCGCCGCGTTGCGGCACGAGGATCGAAACCTTGTGGCCAGTCTTCTCGCTCAGTGCGGTTGCCAGCAGCTCGATTTCCTCGACGGTCTCCGAAAGCAGGATCTGTTTCGGAACCGGCTTGTCATCATAGAACTGCGCCAGGAAGGCGTCCAGCACCTCGGCGCCGGACAGCGATGGGTCTGCCTTCGGGAAATAGGCGCGGTTACCCCAGTTCTGCCCGGTGCGGAAGAAGAAGACCTGAATGCAGGAGATACCACCCTCGTGGTGAATGGCGAAGACATCGGCCTCCTCGACCCCGGCCGGGTTGATGCCTTGGTGGCTTTGCACATGCGATAGCGCCGCCAACCGGTCCCGAAAGACGGCCGCACGCTCGAAATCGAGATTCTCGGCGGCGGCGTTCATCTCCTCGGCCATGTGCGCCTTGACGTTCTGGCTCTTGCCGGACAAGAAATCCTTCGCCTCCTGCACTAGCTCGGCATAGCCTGCATCGCTGATCTCATGCGTGCAGGGGCCCGAACAGCGCTTGATCTGATAGAGCAGACAGGGCCGGGTGCGCGTTTCGAAAACACTATCGGCGCAAGTCCGGATCAGGAAGGCACGCTGCAGCGAGTTGATGGTGCGGCCGACGGCGCCCGCCGACGCAAAGGGACCGAAATAATCACCCTTGCGGGCGCGCGCCCCACGATGCTTGAAAATGGCGGGTGCGCGCCGGTCGCCGGTGATCAGGATATAAGGGAACGACTTGTCGTCCCGCAGTAAGACATTGAAGCGCGGCCGCAAGCGCTTGATCAGATTCGCTTCCAGCAGCAGCGCCTCTGTCTCGGTGCGG
>BFBZ01001760.1_pt1 | contig 13513 bp, 10 predicted proteins | sample 1888401 | NCBI WGS metagenome assembly BFBZ01 (sample SAMD00112614, study PRJDB3348) | symbiont metagenome | host: Chara braunii | reverse complement strand
TTCCCTATGATTGCGAACTCGTCCGCGAAGAGACCTTCGGTCCGGTGATCCCGATGATCCGCTGCCCCGATGATATCGGCGAGGTGATCAAGATCTCCAATTCGACCGCCTACGGATTATCCTCGGGCGTCTGCACCAACCGGCTCGACTATGTCACGCGCTTCGTGACCGAGCTCGAGGTTGGCACGGTAAATGTATGGGAAGTTCCCGGTTACCGGACCGAAATGTCGCCTTTCGGCGGGATCAAGGATTCCGGGCTCGGCGAAAAGGAGGGGGTGGTCGAGGCCATGAAGGGTTTCACCAACGTCCGGACATACTCACTGCCCTGGCCAGTCTGACATCCTGTCCGTGACACCCCGCCCGGATCTTAAAGAGCGGCAGGGGGCCGGGACAGAACGTGCATGAGGGGACGTGCATGAGCGGCAAGTCGTCGATATCGGGAGGGGAACGTTCATGAGAGTTTGGTTGGTTGCGGGCTTCGTGCTCGCCATGGTGTTTGGGACGGCCGCGCCGGCCGCGGCCCAGAAGACGCGTGTCACCATCTATACCGCGCTGGAGAATGAACAGCTCGCGCCGTTCAAGCAGGCGATCGAAGCAGCCGTGCCCGGCGTCGAGGTCGCCTGGTTGCGCGACTCGACCGGCGTCATCACGGCGCGCTTTCTCGCCGAACGCGATCGGCCGCAGGCCGACATGGTCATCGGTCTCGCCGCTTCCAGCCTCCTGATGTTCGAGCAGGCCAACCTGCTCGAGACCTATGCGCCGCGTGGCGCCGAGGGCTTGAAGCCGGTGTTCCGCGATCAGGCGGCGCCGGTCACCTGGACCGGCATGGATGCCTTCCTCGGCGTCATCTGCTTCAACACCGTCGAGGCGGGCAAAGCCAATGTGGCGGTGCCGACGACCTGGCGCGACCTGACCGTGCCCGCCCTGCGCGGCCAGATCGTCATGCCGCATCCGGCCTCGTCCGGGACCGGCTATCTGATGGTCGCCATGTGGCTGCAGCTGATGGGTGAAGAGGCCGGCTGGCGCTTCATGGATCAACTTCACGAGAACGTCGCGAGCTATACCCATTCCGGTTCGGCGCCCTGCGTCCAGGCGGCGCGCGGCGAACGCATCGCCGGCATCTCGCTCGACATGCGGGGCGCCAGGGAACGCACGCAGGGAGCGCCGATCGAGGTCGTGGTGCCGGCCGAGGGCACCGGCTGGGACATGGAGGCGGCGGCGATCGTGCGCGGCCGCCCGCAGGCGCAGACCGACGCGGCACGCCGCATCATGGACTGGGTCGCGACCAAAAGCGCCAGCGAGCTCTATGCGCGGTTCTATGCGGTGGTGGCCTATCCCGGCGTGACCAGCGCGCCGCCGAACTATCCGGCCAACGCGGAAGCCCGCATGTTCGCCAATGATTTCGGCTGGATGGCCTCGAACCGCGCGCGCATTCTCGCCGAGTGGTCGCGTCGCTACGAGGCCAAGGCTGCGGCACGCAACTGAGCAAAGCAGCGGGTCGGCGGGCCGCGCCTCGCGGCTTGCCGATCCGGCCCGTGACACGCCGAGCGTGAGGTGCGCCGATGCTTCGTGATGATCCCTTGCCGATGTCGGCCGCGCCGGAGCCGGCCGGGGCCGCGCCCTTCCTCGCTATTCGTGGGCTGGTCAAGCGCTTCGGCGCCTTCACGGCGCTCGATACCGTCGATCTCGATGTCGCGCGCGGCGAGTTCGTCTGCTTTCTCGGGCCCTCCGGCTGCGGCAAGACGACCTTGCTGCGCGCCATTGCCGGGCTCGAACGGCAGAATGCCGGCTCGATCACCCTGGGCGGCAGAGACGTGTCGCAGGCGCCGCCGTCGGAGCGCGATTTCGGCATCGTGTTCCAGTCCTATGCGCTGTTTCCCAACCTGACCATCGCCGACAATATTGGCTACGGCCTGGTCAACCGGCGGCAGGCCAAGACCCAGATCGCCGCGCGGGTCGCCGAACTCCTGGCGCTCGTCGGCCTGCCCGAGCAGGGGCTCAAATACCCGGTGCAGCTCTCCGGCGGCCAGCAGCAGCGCGTGGCGCTCGCCCGAGCGCTCGCCACCGTGCCGAGCCTGCTCCTGCTCGACGAGCCGCTCTCAGCGCTCGACGCCCGGGTGAGAATTCGCCTGCGCGACGAGATCCGCGGCATCCAGCGCCAGCTCGGCGTCACCACCATCATGGTGACCCACGACCAGGAGGAGGCGCTCACCATGGCCGACCGCATCGTGGTGATGAACCAGGGCGTCATCGAGCAGATCGGCACGCCCTTCGAGATCTATTGCCAGCCGGCGACACCCTTCGTCGCCGATTTCGTCGGCCACATGACCTTCCTCGACGCCATCGTCACCGGGCCGGGCAAGGTCAAGGTCGGCGCGCTCGAACTCGACGTCGCGGATTGCCGGGACTATCGCGCCGGCACAGCGGTGCGCCTGGCGATGCGCCCCGAGGATGTCCGCACCCGCAGCATCGATGCCGGCACGCCGAACCGGTTCGAGGCGAAGATCGAACGGCTCGCCTTCCTCGGCGCGTTCTGCCGCGCCGAGCTGGCGCCGCTGGCTTCGCCCGATATCCCGATCTCGGCCGATTTCTCCACCAATGCCATGCGCGATCTCGAGATTTCCACCGGCCAGACGCGCTTCGTCGCCTTTCCGCCTGAAACCTTGCGGGTGTTCCCGCGCGAGGACGCGGGAGGTCGCGCGTGAACGCCGTCACCGCGATCTTGCGTGCCGCCGCGCCGGCGCGGCGCAGGACCATGCGCCTGCGCGAGGGGCTGGTCGCGGCCGCGCTGGTCTGGGGTCTTTGCGCGATCCTGGCGATCATCATCGCGCTGCCGTTATGGGCTCTGCTGTCCAAGAGTTTCCAGAACGCCGATGGCGGTTTCGTCGGACTGGCGAACTTCCTGCGCTATGTCTCGACGCCGACCCTGTTCGCGTCGCTGCTGAACAGCGTCATGGTCGCCGCGCTGACGACCGTGATCGTCGTGCCGCTGGGCTTTGTCTATGCCTATGCGCTGACCCGCAGCTGCATGCGGCTGAAGCCGCTGTTCTATGCGCTCGCGCTGCTGCCGGTCTTCGCGCCGTCGCTGCTCTCGGCTCTGGCGCTGGTCTATGTGTTCGGCAACCAGGGGCTGTTGAAGGGCTGGCTCGCAGGCGGCTCGATCTATGGCCCGATCGGCATCGTGGCCGGCCAGATCGTCTACTGCCTGCCCTATTCCGTGCTGATCATGGTGACGGCCCTGTCGATCGCCGACGGGCGGCTTTATGAAGCCGCCGAGGCGCTCGGCACCTCGCGTATCCGGGTGTTCCGCACGGTGACCTTGCCCGGCGCCCGCTATGGGCTGATCTCGGCCCTGTTCGTGGTGTTCACCCTCTCGGTCACCGATTTCGGCATCGCCAAGGTGATCGGCGGCAATTTCGCGGTGCTCGCCACCGACGCCTACAAGCAGGTCGTCGGCCAGCAGGACTTCGAGATGGGCGCCGTCGTCGGTATGATCCTGCTGATCCCGGCGGGGATCGCCTTTCTGGTCGAGCGTGGCGCGCAGAAGCGCCAGGTGGCCCTGCTCTCGGCGCGCGCGGTTCCGTTCGAGCCGCGCCGCCGCTTCGGCCGTGACGCCCTGCTTACGCTCTATTGCCTCGCCGTCGGCGGGTTGGTGCTGGCGCTCTACGGCGTCGCGGTCTGGGCCTCGTTCATTCGCTACTGGCCCTACAACCTGTCGCTCACGATGGCCAATTACGACTTCGCCAATTTCGAGCCGACCGGCTGGCAGCCCTATTTCAATTCGCTCCTGATGGCGACGACCGTGGCGGTGATCGGCACGATACTCGTGTTCACCGGCGCCTATGTGATCGAGAAGCTGAAAGTCGCGCCGCTCGGCCGGCAGATCGCCAGCTTTCTGGCGCTGCTGCCGATGGCGGTTCCAGGCCTGGTCCTCGGCCTCGGCTACGTGTTCTTCTTCAACGCGTCCTGGAACCCGCTCAACGTTCTCTACGGCACGCTGACCATCCTGGTCATCAACTCGGTCGCCCATTTTTATACGACCGGCCATATCACCGCGACCACGGCCCTGAAGCAGATCGATCCGGAGTTCGAGGCGGTCTCGGCGGCGCTGAAGGTGCCGTTCTGGGTGACGTTCCGGCGCGTCATGGTTCCGATCTCGATGCCGGCGATTCTCGACATCGCGGTATTCATGTTCGTCAACGCGCTGACCACGGTTTCGGCGGTCATCTTCCTCTACGGCGGCGACAGCAAGCTCGCTTCGGTCGCGATAGTGCATATGGACGAGGCCGGCGCCATCGCGGCCGCCGCGGCGATGGCGACCTGTATCCTGTTCACCGCCATTCTCGTGCGCGGGCTGCACATTCTGGTCGAGAGGACGCTGCTTGCGCGCCTTCAGGTCTGGAGGCGACGCTGATGCTGGCTCACCACGGTTCCGGCCCGGCTTCGGTCGCGCAGTCGGAAAGCGACACCAATCTGACCGATCGGCGCCTCGCCTGGCAGCAGCGCTCGCTCGACGCCCCGACCCGACGGATCCTTGCCGATGATGCGCGCCATTTCCTGCATCAATCGGTGTCGACGCCCTGCCTGAATGCGATCGCCAAGGCGGAGGGGCTCTATATCGAGGACGTCGCCGGCCGGCGCTACATGGACTTCCACGGCAACAACGTCCACCACATCGGTTATGGCCATCCGCGCCTGAAGGCGGCCATCGCAAAACAGATGGATGAGCTGCCTTTCGCGCCGCGCCGTTATGCCTGCGAGCCGGCCGTCCTGCTGGCGGAAAAGCTTGCGGCCATCACGCCGGGCAGCCTCTCCAAAGTATTGTTCACGACCGGTGGGTCCGACGCCGTCGAGGTCGCCGTCAAGGTCGCGCGTGCCGCCACCGGGCGGTTCAAGACCTTGTCCTTCTGGGATGCCTTTCACGGCGCCGGCTTCGGCGCCGCGAGCCTGTCGGGCGAGGCACTGTTCCGCTCCGGCCCGGCCGCGCCGCTGCTGGCCGGTGCGCAGCACGTGGCGCCGTTCGGCTGCTATCGCTGCCCCTACGGCCATCCCGTCGATGGCGACGGCCGGCCCGATCTCGACCGGTGTCGCATGGCCTGCGCGTCCATGGTCGACTATGTCCTGTCGCGTGAGGGTGACGTCGCGGCCGTCATTGCCGAACCGGCCCGCGCGGTGCCCTATCTACCGCCACCGGGCTATTGGCGCGCCGTCCGTGAAGCCTGCGACCGGCACGGCGTGCTGCTGATCTTCGATGAGATTCCGACCGGCCTCGGCAAGACCGGCCGCATGTTCGCCTGCGAGCATGACGGCGTCGTGCCCGACATTCTGGTGCTTGGCAAAGGCCTGGGCGGCGGCATCCTGCCGATCGCCGCGGTCGTCACGCGGCCCGAACTCGATGTCGGCGGCGCTTATGCCTTTGGCCATTACACCCACGAAAAGAACCCGGTGACGGCGCGCGCCGCATTGACCACGATCGAGATCATCGAGGACGAGGGGCTGGTGGACAACGCCGCCCGCGTCGGCGCGATCGCCCTCGCGCGCCTGCACGACATGAAGCAGCGCCTGCCGGCCATCGGCGACGTGCGCGGGCGCGGCCTGCTGCTTGGCATCGAGTTGGTGAAGAGCCGGCTGACCAAGGAGCCTGCCTTCGATCTCGCCGAGGCGGTGATGTATCGCGCGCTCGACCGCGGACTGTCGTTCAAGACGACCATGGGCAACGTGCTGACGCTGACGCCGCCGTTGATCGTCACCGAGGCCGAGATGCATCGCGCCCTCGATATCCTGGAGGAAGCGATCGCAGGGTAGGGACTGATCGTCTCGAGTCGAGATAGAGCATGATCGTGCCAGATGGAAGTATTGCATCAGGCCTAGCCGTCCTTCGAGGCTCGCAAGAGCGAGCACCTCCACGCGAAAGCGAAGCTTTTGCGTTGGGATGAGGACTGTAGAGTACTGCAGCGATGGCGGTGACGGATGCGCGGCATGTTCAACGCATCATGAGCAACGCCTATGCGATCCACTTAATTTCCTCATCCTGAGGCGCTCGCTCTTGCGAGCCTCGAAGGATGGCCAAGCTTTGTGCAGGGCGCTTTAGCTTGAAGCGATCGAGTTCTATTACGCGAAGGTCGGCCGTTACGCCCTTGGATGGGCGCTCTCATAGACCTTGAGCAGCGCCGCGGTATCGACCTCGGTATAGATCTGCGTCGTCGACAGCGAGGCATGGCCGAGCAGTTCCTGTATCGAGCGCAGGTCGCCGCCGCGGCCGAGCAGGTGGGTGGCGAAGGAATGCCGCAGCGCGTGCGGCGTGGCGCTGTCGGGCAGGCCGAGCGCGCCGCGCAGCCGCTCCATGGTCAGCTGGATGATGCGCGGCGACAAAGGCCCGCCCTTGACCCCGACGAACAGCGGGTCGCCGGCGCCGAGGCTCCAGGGACAGATCTTCCGATAGTCGGCGATGGCGTCGGCGACCTTGGCGATCACGGGCACCTGGCGCACTTTCTCGCCCTTGCCGGTCACGGTCACCTGGCCATTGGCGCCCGGCGGCGGCGCGTCGCTCTGCTTGAGCCCGAGCGCCTCCGAGATGCGCAGGCCGGAACCGTAGAGCAGGCCGAGCACGGCGGCATCCCGTGCGATCACCCAGGGGGCGGCATCGTCATGGTCGCGGGCGGCGGGGGAGGCGACGTGGCGCGCGGCGCCGATCGCCAGCGGGCGTGGCAGCCGGCGCCCCACCTTGGGCGAGCGGATCGCCGCGAAGGCCGCCATGCGCCCCTGGCCGTCGCGTTCGAGAAAGCGGGTGAAGGAGCGGATCGCCGCGAGCGCCCGGCCGATCGAGCTCGGATCGAGCTGGTCGGCGCGCCGCCGCGCCATGAAGGCCCGCACGTCGCGCGGCGCGATCTCGCCGAGGGCGGCCAGCGACACGGCCTCGCCGAGATGACCCGCGAGGAAGGCCAGGAATCCCCTGACGTCGCGGCCGTAGGCTTCCAGCGTTTTCGGCGACAGGCGCTTCTCGGTGGCGAGGTAGCGAAGCCAGCGCCCGACGGCCGCGACCGTATCGGCCGCGGCGCCGGGCATCAGCAGGTCAGCGGGCGCATCGAAATCGGACATTCGCCGAGCATGTCAGGCTCCGGTTCACGCCCGGTGAACGAGCCCGAGCGTTCAGTGGTCGAGTTCGCCGATATGCTTCTGGGCGTAGAGCTGGATGCCGACCGTCTTGATCACGTCGAGCTGGGTCTCCAGGAAGTCGATATGGCCTTCCTCATCGGTCATCAGCTGGATGAACAGGTCGCGCGAGGGATAGTCCTTGACCGTCTCGCAATAGGCGGCGGCTTCCTGATAGAGCTTCCGGGCGCCGATCTCGGCCTTGAGGTCGCAGGAAATGACCTCCTTGATGTCCTGGCCGATTTCCAGGGGATCGAGCACCTGAAGGTTCGGATGGCCTTCCAGGAACAGGATCCGGTCGATGAACTTGTCGGCGTGAACCATCTCCTCGATGGATTCCTTGCGCCAGGTCTTGGCCAGCTCCTTGAAGCCCCAATTGTCGAGCATGCGGTAGTGCAGCCAATACTGGCTGACGGCGGTCAGCTCGCTGCGCAGGCCCTTGTTGAGATATTCGATGACCTTCTTGTCGCCCTTCATGAGCCTCGTCCTTTTGCCGATTGCGCCAGCCATGCCTGATTGCGTCGCTAGTTTATAATTATTCCAGACAAGAGCGCAAGGCGGCAAAGAGCGTCGGGTGGCGCATGGCGGCGTCGCCGTCGCGACGGTAGCAGGCATCACCCGATAGGATCGGGCGGATGCGGAATGCCGACAGACAGGTGGAGGTGACGCCTATTCGGCGGCGACGAGGTGCTGCGCTTCGTGATGGGCGCATTGGCCGATGGGGCAGGTGGCGCAGCCTTGCTCGGCTCCGGCCTCACGCATGATCGCCAGGATGGTGCGGGCGCAGCGGCCGCAATTGGGACTGCAGCCGAGGCAGGTATAGACCTCGCCGACCGCGCGCGGACATTCCGGGCCATCGCCGAGACACGCTCTCACGTCGTGGTCGCTGAACACATTGCAATGGCAAACGATCACTGCGTGTCTCCGCCCATCCGCGAAAGAAGCCGCAGGACTCCGAGGGGCGCATGATTTCTAGCCTGAAAGCCTCATGATTTCAACGACTTGATATAAATTTAGAGTCATTCGAAAGAATCCTGCAAGTGGCAGAAGTGCTGACGTTTTTCGACAAGTCCCGAATCATTCCAAACTGGGGACACGCAGTTGTGGGCCCTGTCCGGCAACGCGCCGGGCGCTCGCGTGGCCATCAAAACCGGCGCTTCGGCGCTCGGCGGCAAGCCAGGGCATAGCCGCTGCGAGAAATCCGGGCTAGGCCTTTGCGATGTCCGCGCCGCGCTATGCCGATGTCCTGATTCCCGTCGCCGTCGACCGTCCCTACAGCTACCGCATCCCCGCGGATCTGGCCGTTGGGCCGGGCGACCTCGTCGCCGTGCCGCTCGGCAATCGCACGGCGGTCGGCGCCATCTGGCGCCTGCGCGACGAGCCGGGTGGCGTCTCGCACAATCGCCTGAAGGATATCGCGGAACGCCATGACGTGGCGCCGGTGCCGCATGAAATCCGGCGCCTCGTCGACTGGATCGCCGACTATACGCTCGCGCCGCGCGGCATGGTGCTGCGCATGGCGATGCGCGATCCCGAGGCTCTCGCGCCGCCGCGGCCGCGCATCGGCGTGCGTGCGACGGGAGCCGCGCCATCGCGCCCGACGCCGTCGCGGGCCAAGGCCATGGCCCTGATGGCCGATGGCCTGGCGCGTGGCAAGAGCGAGGCGGCGCGCGAGGCCGGCGTCTCGGTCGGCGTCATTGACGGCCTGGTCGACGACGGCGCCCTCGAGGCCATCACGCTGCCGCCCGAGGCGATCGCCCTGCCGCTCGACCCTGCCTATGCGACGCCGAGCCTCAATCCCGCTCAGAAGGACGCCGCGCTTGCCATTGCCGATGCGGTCGCGGCCGGCGGTTTCCAGGTCTTCCTGCTCGACGGCGTTACTGGCTCGGGCAAGACCGAGGTCTATTTCGAGGCTGTCGCGGAAGCGCTTCGGCAAGACAAGCAGACCTTGATCCTGGTGCCCGAGATCGCGCTGACCACGCAGTTTCTCGACCGTTTCGCCCAGCGCTTCGGCCACCGTCCGGCGGCTTGGCATTCCGGCGTCGGCGCGACCCGGCGCGCCCGGGTCTGGACCGGCGTGGCGACCGGCGACGTCAAGGTCGTCATCGGCGCGCGCTCGGCGCTGTTCCTGCCGTTTCGGGCACTCGGCCTGGTCATCGTCGATGAGGAACACGAGCAGGCCTACAAACAGGACGACGGCGTTCACTACCATGCCCGCGACATGGCGGTGGTGCGCGCCCGCCTGCACGAGGCGCCGGTGGTGCTCGCCTCGGCCACGCCTTCGGTCGAATCCAGGGTCAATGCCGACAAGGGGCGTTACCGGCGGCTGATCCTGCCCGAACGTTTCGGCGGCCGGGAAATGCCCAAGATCACCACCATCGACCTGAAGACCAAGGGGCCGCCGCACGGCCGCTGGATCTCGCCGGCGCTGGAACTGGCCATTCGCGACACCTTCGCCGCCAAGGAACAGTCGCTCCTGTTCCTCAACCGCCGCGGTTATGCGCCGCTGACGCTCTGCCGCACCTGCGGCGAGCGGGTGCAGTGCCCGAACTGCACGGCCTGGCTGGTCGATCACCGGTTCCGCAGGCGGCTGGTTTGCCACCATTGCGGTTTCTCGATGCCGCCGCTGCAGCATTGTCCCAAATGCGACGCGGTCGACAGCTTCGTCGCCTGCGGCCCGGGGGTCGAAAGGCTGGCCGAGGAATGCGCTACGCTGTTCCCGGAAGCCCGCCTGCTGGTGCTGTCCTCCGACATGGCCGGAGGCATCGAGCGGATCCGCCAGGAGATCGAGGCGGTGGCCAAGGGCGAGGCCGATATCGTTATCGGCACCCAGCTCGTCGCCAAGGGCCATAATTTCCCGCACCTCGCTTTGGTCGGCGTGATCGACGCCGATCTCGGCCTGTCCAATGGCGACCCGCGGGCCGGTGAACGGACCTTTCAACTGCTGCAGCAGGTGGTCGGCCGCGCCGGCCGCGCCAAGGACGGCTCGCGCGCGCTGATCCAGACCCACCAGCCGGCCCATCCGATCATCGATGCCATCGTCAAGGGCGACCGCGAGGCCTTTTACGCCGCCGAGATCGCCATGCGCGAAGAGGCGCAGCTGCCCCCCTATGGGCGGCTGGCGGCGCTGGTCGTTTCGGCCGAGGCCCAGGCCGACGCTTTCGCTTATGCCCGCGCGATCATGCGGGGCGCGCCCGCGGGCTCCGATGTGCGGCTGCTCGGCCCGGCCGAGGCGCCGCTCGCCCTGGTGCGTGGCCGGCATCGCGTACGCCTGCTGGCGCGCTCGGCGCGGGCCTTCGACCTCTCAGGCTGGCTGCGTGCCTGGCTCTCGTCGGTCGAGGCGCCCCGCGGCAATGTCCGGCTCGAGATCGACGTCGATCCGCAGAGCTTTTTGTAAGGGTCAGGCCGGCGCTGTCTCGCCCGGCCAGGCGAAGCGGGCCCAATCCGGCTTGACCGGGGTCAGCGCGATGCCGCCGGCCGTGAGGGCATGACCCGCGGCAAGCGCATCCTCGATCCGGTCGAGCCGGAGCTTGGCGAGGCCCAGGCCCTGCGCGGCCGAGCCCATCTGGCCGATCAGCTTGTCGCCGGCGGTGACCTCGGTGCCGGCTTCCGGCGCCGGGCCGTCGAAGCGGACCGGCACGACACGGGTGCGCGCGGTGCCGCGATGCTGCATCCGGCTCACGACCTCCTGGCCGATGAAGCAGCCCTTGTCGAAGGCGACACCGGCGAGCTGGTCCATGTCGACCTCGTGGGGGAAGGCGTCGCCATAAGCGAAATCCTGGCCGCCCTCGGGAATGCCGAGCCCGATGCGATGGGCCTGATAGGCGTCGGCAGGGGTTTCGTCGTGCGCTCCAGCCGGCAGCGGGCCGATGACCCGCCAGCCGAGCGCCGGATGGCGCGGATCGCGGACGGTGAGGGCGCCATCCGGCGCCGTGTCGGCGTTCCAAACCGCGGTGACGCCGAGACTGTCCGAGAGGTCCTCGATCACCACCTTGGCGCGCAGCTTGTAGAAACCGAGCTTCTTGACCAGATCCGCCGTCAGCGCCCTGGGCATATCGAGGAACAGCCCGCCGCCCGCGCCGGCCGGCGCCTTGATGATCAGGAAGTCGACGATGATCTTGCCCTGCGGGGTCAGGAGGGCGCCGAAACCGGCGGTGTCGTCGCCGATCGTTTCGACATCGCAGGTCACCAGCCCCTGCAGGAATTTGGCTGCATCGTCACCGTCGAGCTTCACCACGCCCCGCTCGGGCAGAAAGGCCGATTGCATCCGTGTGGCTCCCTGCGGCCGTCCCGCTCGCTGTTTTCACGCGACGCTTTCGCGTGACGTTCTTGCCTGACTTGGCACCTTGTCCGATCTCCGACATAAGCGTGTCGGCACACCGCTCCAAGGGTGCCGTCGTCACGATGCCGGAGATAGCAGCCATGTCCCAGACCTTCGACGTGATCTACCGCAACGGCACGGTGGTCAATCAGGACGGCCGCGGCCAGCGCGACATCGGCGTCATCGGCGGCCGGATCGCGGCGATCGGCGACCTGTCGCTCGCCTCGGGCGGCGAGGTGGTCGACTGCACCGGCCTGCACATCCTGCCCGGCGTGATCGACAGCCAGGTGCATTTCCGCGAGCCTGGGCCGAGCCACAAGGAAGACCTGGAGACCGGCTCGCGCGCTGCCGTGATGGGCGGCGTCACGGCCGTATTCGAAATGCCCAATACCGATCCGCAGACCACCACCGAGGCGGCGCTGGCCGACAAGGTGGCGCGTGGCACCGCGCGCATGCATTGCGATTTCGCTTTCTGGGTCGGCGCCACCCACGGCAATGCCGGCGAGGTCGCCGAGCTGGAGCGCCTGCCGGGCGCTGCCGGCATCAAGGTGTTCATGGGGTCGTCGACCGGTTCGCTGCTGGTCGAGGACGACGAAGGCGTCGCCTCGATCCTCAGGCACACGCGCCGCCGCGCCGCCTTCCACTCCGAGGACGAATACCGCCTGCGTGAGCGCAAGGACCTGCGTATCGATGGCGATGCGCGATCGCATCCGGTCTGGCGCGACGAGATCGCCGCGCTGACCTGTACCGAGCGCCTCGTCGGCATCGCCAGGCGGTTCAACGCCAAGATCCACGTGCTGCATATCTCGACGGCGGAAGAGATCGATTTCCTGCAAGGTCACAAGGATGTCGCGACCTGCGAGGCGACGCCGCATCMCCTGACCCTGGTCGCGCCCGACTGTTACGAGCGGCTCGGCACGCTCGCCCAGATGAACCCGCCGGTGCGCGAGGCGCGCCACCGTGATGGCATTTGGCACGGCATCGGCCAAGGTATTGTCGACGTGCTCGGCTCCGACCACGCTCCGCACACGCTGGAGGAGAAGGCCAAGACCTATCCGAATTCGCCCTCCGGCATGACCGGCGTGCAGACTTTGGTGCCGATCATGCTCGACCATGTGAATGCCGGGAGGCTGACGCTGGAGCGCTTCGTCGACCTGTCGAGCCACGGCCCGTCGCGCATATTCGCGATCGCCGGCAAGGGCCGGATCGCCGCCGGCTACGATGCCGACCTGACCATTGTCGACCTCAAGCGCCGGGCCACCATCAGCAATTCCTGGATCGCCTCGAAAAGCCAGTGGACGCCTTATGACGGTCTCGAGGTCACCGGTTGGCCGGTCGGCACGGTCATTCGTGGCCGCCGGGTGATGTGGGAGGGCCAGTTGGTGACGCCGTCGGGCGGCGCGGCGGTTCGCTTCCAGGATGCCGGCGGGCCGACCCGTTGAGCGACGACAGGCGCTCGACCGACGGTTACGCCGAGAATGCCGCGGCGCTGACCGTGCAATACGAGAGCATCACCTTCGACGACGTCCATCGCGACATCCTGCACCTCGTCCCGGCAGCACCGTCCAGCGCCATCGATATCGGCGCCGGCACCGGCCGTGACGCGGCAGCGCTCGCAGCCCGTGGTCACCAGGTGCTGGCGGTCGAACCCACCGTCGAACTGCTGGCGGAGGCCCAGCGCCTGCATCCAAGCCCGTTGATCGAATGGCTGGATGACGGCCTGCCGGAGCTTGCGCGCGTCCGTGCACGTCGCGAGCACTATGAGATCGCCTTCCTCACCGCGGTGTGGATGCATCTCGACCTGGCCGAGCGTCAGGCCGCGATGGCGGCGCTGGCAAGCCTGCTGGCGCCGGACGGCCGCGTCGTGATGACCCTTCGCCATGGCCCGGTGCCGCCGGGCCGGCGCATGTTCGACGTCTCGGCCGACGAGACCGCGGCGCTTGCCGCTGCCAACGGTTTGGTCGAGATCCATCGCGGCACGCGCGGCGACATGCTCAGCCGCGACGCGGTGACCTGGAGCGTTCTGGTGTTTCGGCGGGG
>BFBZ01001758.1_pt1 | contig 13521 bp, 6 predicted proteins | sample 1888401 | NCBI WGS metagenome assembly BFBZ01 (sample SAMD00112614, study PRJDB3348) | symbiont metagenome | host: Chara braunii | reverse complement strand
ATTCGATGTGGTGTGGCTGTACTCGTCGATCTTGTCCGTACGCGCCGAGCCGGAAACTTGGACGTTCGCCAAAGGCAATTTCAATGGGCCGCCGTTACGCTGTTTGATGACGTACTCTGCGAGCACCTTCTGGTACTTCTCGCGGCCGAAGTGTGCGTCCGGGTTGATCGCGAGCGCCCGGTCGATGTGCGGGAGGCCCTCTTTGAGCTTGCCGGCGTGAAAGTAGAACGTGCCGAGGTTCGCGGCCGTTTCGTACCGCCCCGGGTGCAGGCGCTCGGTTTTCTCGGCCGTTTCGATGGCCTTGCCGTGTTGGCCCGTCTTGTCGTAAGCCGCCGCGAGGTCGTCCAGCAGTGCCGCGTTGGACGGGTCGGCTTCGAGGCGCCGGAGGCGGTTCGCGATCCGCCACTGGTAGAACTCGGGCGAGTGCCGCAGAAACTTCCCGGTGATCAGTTCGAGCGTACCGGGAAAACGGGTGCGCTCCATCTTGATCGTGTCGTAGTCCCACAAACACGCGAAGCCGACCGACGGCACGAGAAGGCCCGCAACGAGGGCAAGAGCGGCGGCACGGTGGGGGCGCATGACAGAACCTCGGGACGTGAACCGCAGTGGTTCGATTGTACCCCCGGCCCACGCGCACTTCACACCACCTTCATACCGCACGCGTGCGGGTTGCCGGGTCTCGCGGGTGTCGTTGAATAGACGCGGGGCCGCCCCTCGAATTTCACCAGGATTCCTCATGCGCTCCCACCTCTTCGCCGGGCTGTGGCTCGCGACCACGCTGGCGCTCGCGCCGACCGCACGCGGCGACGACCCGAAACTCGTCACCAAGATCGCGTTCGGCTCGTGCGTCGATCAGGCCAAACCGGTGCCGATCTTCGACGCGATGGCGGCGACCAAGCCCGACGTGCTGTTGCTCACGGGCGACAACATCTACGCCGACCTCGACCGGGGCCGGAAGGTCACGCCCGACGTGATTCGTGAGAAATACCAACTGATGGCCAAGGTGCCGGGGTTCGTCAAACTCAAGACCGCTAGTGGGAAGATTCTGGCGACGTGGGACGATCACGATTACGGCAAGAACGACGCCGGCGCCGAGTGGGAACACAAGGACGGCGCACAAAAAGAGTTCCACGACTTCTTCGGCACGCCACAAGATGACCCGTGGCGCAAACAAAAGGGCGTGTACCACGCACACGTTTTCGGCCCGGTCGGCCAGCGCGTCCAGATCATCCTGCTCGACACACGGTACTTCCGCAGCCCGCTGAAGAAGGGCGCGGTCGATCCCCAAACCCGCATCGCGCCGTATCTGCCGAACACCGACGCGGGGGCGACGGTACTCGGCGACGAGCAGTGGAAGTGGTTCGAGGAGCAACTCAAGAAGCCCGCCGAAGTGCGGGTGCTCGTGTCGAGCATTCAGGTGATCGCGGACGAGCACCCGTTCGAGAAGTGGGCGAACTTCCCGAAGGAACGGGAGAAGCTGTACGCCCTGCTGAACAGCACCGGGGCCAACGGCGTGCTGATCGTCAGCGGCGACCGGCACCTCGCCGAGGTGTCCGTCGATACGAAGACCGTCGGGTACCCGCTCTACGACGTCACCAGCAGCGGGTTCAACCAGGCGTCGAAGAGCTGGCGCGCGCCGGAAAAGAACTCGTACCGCGTCGCCGGGATGCCTTACGGCGACAACTTCGGGCTCGTCACGATCGACTGGAGCGGCGGCGACCCGCGACTCACGGTCCAGATCCGCGACGAGGACGGCGACACGACCTGCGGCTTCAAGGTGCGGCTCAGCACACTCAAGAGCGCCGGTCCGGCGGCGGCGGTGAAGTTACCCGACGGCGTCCTCGGCCCCACCGACGCGGCGAAGAAGACCGGCGAGACGGTGACCGTGCAGTTCGTCGTTCAGTCCGTGGGGGGCAAAGCGAACCTGTACTTGAACTCGAACAAGGACTTTCGGGCAAAAGACAATTTCGCCGTGGTGCTGCCGGTGAAACTCCAAACCGGCAAATGGGAGAAGGCCGGCGCGGACACGTTCACGGGCAAGACCGTGCGCGCGACCGGCAAGGTGAACACGAACAAACAAGGGGCGGCGCAACTCGAGGTTGCCGAAGAGAAGAACCTGGAGATCGTGAAGGAGTGATTTTGTAGGGCGGGACCGAGCTTTGCGTCGGCCACCAGAGATTCGAGAAGCCGGTGGGCCGGCGCAAAGTCCGGTCCCGCCCTACAAAACATGTCCGCGCGATTCCGTATGAGTACGAGTTGAACCTTTCCCACACGGGCCGACAGTCTCTATCATTTTCGCGTGTGACAAGAAGCTCACAACGGGAGTCGAAATTCGCCCGCTCACCCGAGTCCGCGCACCTATGGTTGGGGTGGCCCCCGACGTTGGGAGGGCGGACATGCCCGTCGTTCAGTGCCCGGAGTGTGCGAAACCCATCACGCTCCCGTTCCCGTGGAAGATCCCCACCTACACCTGCCCGCACTGCTCCCACGTCATATCGGGCCGCCGGTCCCGGGCGCTTCATCTGCGGTACTTCAGCGTGGGGCTGACCGCCGAGACGGTGGCCGAAATGAAGCGAATCGTTCCGGTCGTCAATGCCGCCCTCGGAGCGCGCGTGAGCCGGGAGCAGTTCTTCGAACTCGCGGTCGCGGCGCTGGCGGAGAAGTACGCGCCGAAAGCGGCGAAGAGTGACGACACCGCGGAGACCGCCGCACTGACCCAGCGGATACGCCCCGGCAGCGGCACCGAAGCGGGCCCAACCGATGCGGACCAGGACCCGGTCTCCGTCAGCGGCTTGTCGTGATCGCGACAGCGGCACGTCTCGAACACCGGACGCGGAATTTCTTCCGGGCGGTCACGCGCTGGGGGCGGCCGGCGCGTCCAGAACCGCGCGCACCTTTTGGGTGAGAACCGCAATGGTGAACGGCTTGTGCAGAAAGTTGGCGGCCGCGGACTCAATGGACCTCATCACCGCGGTGTCTTCGGTGTAGCCCGACATGAACAGCACCCGAAGGTCCGGCCGCAGCGCGAGCAACCGATCGGCCACCTCGCGGCCGGTCATGTGGGGCATGACGAGGTCCGTCAGTAACAGGTGGATCGGCTCCCGATATTTTTCGACGAGCGCCATAGCTTCGAGCCCGTCCGCCGCTTCGAGCACCGCGTAGCCGGTCCGCGCCAGAACGAGTTTGGTCATCTGTCGGACGTTGTCGTCGTCCTCGACGATCAGGACCGTCTCTTGGCCGCGCGGCCCGGGGGCGCCCGCCCGCCCGCCCGGCGCCGGGGTCGGAGCGGCACAGGCCGGCAGGAGGATGCGGAACGTCGTGCCGCCCCCGACCGCACTCACGGCGTCGATGTGGCCCCCGCTCTGGGTGACGATCCCGTACACCGTGGCGAGGCCCAGACCGGTCCCCTGTCCGAACTCTTTCGTGGTGAAGAACGGCTCGAACACCTGGGCCAGCACGTCCGCGGGCATGCCCGCGCCGGTGTCGGCGACCGAGAGGGCCGCGTACCGGCCCGGCACCAGCTCCGGGTGCGCGGCTGGCGGGCGGGCGAAATCGACGTTGGCCGTCGCGATCGTGAGCCGCCCGCCGCCGGGCTTCGGCATCGCGTCGCGCGCGTTGGCGACCAGGTTCAGAAGGATCTGACCGATCTGCGTCGGATCGGCGTTCACCGCGCCCAGGTCCGGGGCGAGGGCCGTCGCGAGGACGATGTCCGACCCGACCAGCCGCTCGATCATCGCCTCCATGCGCCGCACAACAACGTTCAGGTCCAGGACGCACGGGACGAGCATCTGCTTGCGGCTGAACGCCATGATCTGCCGTGTCAGGGCCGCGGCCTGCTCCCCGGCTTCGGCGATGTGGCCCAGGAACTCGTGGCGCTGTTCGGCCGGGAGGTCGTCGTTCCGCAGCACCTCGCTGAAGCCGGTAATCACGGTCATGATGTTGTTGAAGTCGTGGGCGATGCCGCCCGCCAGGCGCCCCACCGCCTCCATCTTCTGGGCCTGGCGCAGGTGCGCCTCGAGGCGGCGCCGCTCGGTGATGTCGCGGAACACGAGGACCGCCCCGGACACGTGGCCCGCGGCGTCGCGGATCGGGGCCGCGCTGTCGTCGATGGGGCGCTCGCCCCCGGCCCGGTCGATGAGGACGGCGCCGGCGGCCAGGTCGGCGGGGCGCCCGTGTGCCAGCGCCTCAAGGGCCGGGTTCGGGACCGGCGCGCGGGTCGCCTCGGCCACGACCCGGAACACCTCGCCCACGTCGCGGTCCAGCGCGTCGGCCTGTGACCAACCGGTCAGCTGCTCGGCCAGCGCGTTCAGGAACCGGACCCGGCCCCGCTCGTCGGTGGCGATCACCCCGTCGCCGATGCTGCCGAGTGTGGCGGCGAGCCACTGCTCGTTCTCCGCCACGCGGCGGTCCGCCCGGTGCTTGTACAGCCCGATCTCGATCGCGGTCTGGAGGTCCTTGTCCTCGTACGGTTTCAGCACGTACCCGAACGGCTCGGTCAGCTTCGCCCGCTGGATGGTCGCGTCGTCCGAGAACGCGGTCAGGAACACCACGGGCACGCGGGCGCGGGCGCGGACGAGCCCGGCGGCCTCGATGCCGTCCATGCCCGTTCCGAGGTTGATGTCCATCAGGACGATGTCGGGGCGCAGATCGACCGCCGCCCGGACCGCGTCCTCCCCGGTCGCGACCGACCCGACCACCGCGTACCCGAGCCCCTTGAGCCGCTTCTCGAGCCCCTTGGCGATGATCCGCTCGTCTTCGACGATGAGCACGGTGGCCGGGGTCATGACAAGCTCCGCGGGTACCGAACGGTGAGGCGAGAAGTTGGAACCCGGCCGAACCCGGTGCGCGTCCGGACCGCCCGCCCCGGCACACGGGCCGCCGATTCGTACCGATGGTACCGGGGCGCGGGGCAACACATCATCGGGTCCGGTTCGCGTTTTTTTGCCGGCCCGTGGCCGTTTTTCTGTTGTTCGGGGCGACCCGCCCGCCCGAACGGAACGCTCGGGTCGAACATTTCATGCGTCACTGCTTCTGGAACCGGACGGTGAAGACGGTTCCGCGGTCGCTGGTCACTTCGAGTGCGCTACCGAGTTGCTCGGCCAGCGTGTTCACCAATTGTAACCCGAATGATCCGGTGTTGCGGACATCGATTCCGGGGGGGAGTCCGGCCCCGTCGTCCCCCACACTGAGGACGTTCGTCCCGTCCCCGGTCTGGAACAGGGCCACCCGGATCGTGCCCCGGCCGGTCCCGACAAAGGCGTGTTTGAGGCAGTTCGACAGCAGCTCGTTCAGCAGCAGCCCGCAGGGCACGGCGACGTCGATGGTGAGCGGCGGGGCGGACGCATCGACTTCGAGCTGAACGTCGTCGTCGGACATCTTATACGTTCGGTACAAGTTGTGAGCGAGCTGGCGGATGTAGTCGCCGAAGTTGACGCGGGCCAGGTCCTCCGACCGGTACAGGCGCTCGTGGATGATCGCCATCGATTTGACCCGCTCCCGGCTCTCCCGGAACATTTCGAGCGCCCGGGCGTCCTGCGTGTAATCGGCCTGGAGGTCGAGCAGGGTGGACACGATTTGCAGGTTGTTCTTGACCCGGTGGTGGATCTCTTTCAGCAGCACCTCTTTCTCGCGCAGCGACGCGCTCACGCGCTGGTGCAGTTGGCGGGCCTCGGTGATGTCGTGGAACGAGGCGACGACGGCGCCGTCGTCGCGCGTGCCGGTGCGGCGGACGGGAACGGCGTTAATCGTCATCCAGCTCTGCCCGCCGGCCGGCCGGCGCACCCCCATGACCACGTTGAACACGGGCCGCCCCGTGCGGAGCGCGACCATCGCCGGGTGCTCGTCGCCGGGGAACGGCGACCCGTCCTCGCGAACCGCTTCCCACTCGGGGGCCAGGGACGAGCGCCCGGCGATCTGCTCCCGGGTCAGGCCGAGGATCTCGCCCGCCCGGTCGTTGGACGCGATGATGGTGCCGTCGGCGGTCTGGAGCACGACCCCCTCGGCCAGCGATTCGACCACGGAGCGGTACCGCTCTTCGCTCGCCCGCAGGGCCTCTTCGGCCCGCCGGCGCTCGGTCACGTCGTGCGTGACCGTGACGAACCCGAGGTGCCGGCCGGAATCGTCGCACAGGGTGGAAACGGTCACCGCGGCCCAGAACCGCGACCCGTCCTTGCGCACCCGCTCGCCCTCTTCGCTGTAATGGCCCGCCTCCGCGGCCGCCACCAATTCGGCACGGGGGTGCCCGGCCGCCACCGCGTCGGGGGGGTAGAAGATGGAGAAGTGGCGCCCGAGGACCTCGTCCGCCGTGAACCCCTTGATGCGTTCCGCGCCGGAGTTCCAACTGGCGACGCGGCCGGTCGGGTCGAGCATGTAAATGGCGTAATCCGTGACGCCCTGGATGATGAGCCGGAACCGCTCCTCGCTGACTCGAAGGGCCCGCTCGGCCTCCTTCCGTTTCGACACGTCCTGGATCTGCGAGATGAAGTACAACGGGCGTCCCGCCGCGTCGCGCACGAGCGAGACGGACAGGAGGACGGTGACGATGTGCCCCCGCTTGTGCAGGTACCGCTTCTCCATCTGGTACGCCCGGATCGTCCCGTCGAGCGTCTGCCGGAGGAGGTTCAGATCGGCGTCGAGGTCGTCCGGGTGGGTGACGGTCTGGAAGTCGGAGACCAGCAGTTCCGCTTCGCTGTAGCCCAACAGGTCGCACAGCGCCCGGTTCACCTGGAGCCACTGGCCGCCGGGGGAGACCAGCGCCATGCCAATGGCGGCGAACTCGAACGCGCTGCGGAACCGCTCCTCGCTCTCCCGGACCGCCTCTTCGGCGCGCTTGCGCGCCGAGACGTTCGTGTGGGCAATAACCGCCCCGCCGCGTGCCGTCCCCAGCGGGGTGACGCTCATCGAGAACCACTGCGGTCCGGTCGGCCCGGGGCACACGTACTCCAGCCCCGACCAGGGGCCGCCCCCCGCGAGCACCTCCCGGATCCCGGTCCCGGCCGTTCGCGCGTCCGCCCGCCCCCGGTCGGCGCTGCGGTCGCACACGCCCAGATAACTCGTTCCGGCCCCCGGTCGGGCCGCGCCGCCGGCGGCCGGGGCGGCCTCTCCGAACCGCTCCCAGGCCCGGTTGACGGCGGTGACGACCCCGGCCCGGTCCACCACCGCGATGTGCGCCGAGAGCGAGTCCAGAACGCCCCGGTTGAACGCCGCCGCCTCGCGCAGTTCCGCCTCGACCCGTTGCCGCTCGGTGATGTCCCGGAAGGTGACCACCGCGCCGAGCGGTGCGTCCCCTTCGACCAGCGGGACCGACGCGTATTCGACCGGGACGGCGGTGCCGTCCCGGTGCCAGAACACTTCGTCCGCCACCCGGCAACAGGTGCCCGACCGGAACGCCCGAAAGATCGGGCACTCGCACACCGGGTACGGGGTGCCGTCGGGGCGCGAATGGTGCAGCAGTTCGTGCATGTTCCGCCCGATCACCTCGGCCGGCTCGTACCCGATCGCGGCCGCCGCGGTCCGGTTCACGAACGTACAGCGCCCGTCGGTGTCGATCCCGTAGATCCCCTCGCCGGAGGATTCCAGTAACAGCCGCATCCGGTCCCGGGTCGCGACCAGTTCCCCCTCCATCCGCTTGCGCTCGGTAATGTCCCGCCCCTCGGGGATCAGCAGCACCACCGCCCCGGTTTCGTCGCGGAACGGGGTGAGCGTGAAATCGACCCAGATGAGTTCGCCGGACGGCGTCGGGTGGGACGCCTCGAACCGGTCCTGTTTGCCCGCGGCGGCGCGGGCGACGGCCGCCCGGAGCCGCTCCTGTTGCGCGGCGTCGTGCGTCCACCACCGCGTCTCCCAGAACGGCCGCCCCAGAACGTCCCCCGCGCTCACCCCGGTGGCGACCAGAGCGGTCCGGTTCGCTTCCAACAGGGTGCCGTCCGGGGCCATCAGCCCGATGAACTGGAACTGGGTGTGAAAGATGGCCCGGAACCGCTGTTCGCTCGCCCGGAGGGCCGCTTCCGCTCGCACGGCCGGAGTGACGTCCCGGATCGCAATGACCCCGCCCTCAATGGCGCCGGTCGGCCCGACCATCGGGCGTCCGGTGACGCTGACGCAGACGCCCTCCGGGTGCGCGCCGTTCACCACCACCAGCCGAACGTCGTCGCACGCTTCCCCGCGTATGGTACGGGACAGTGGCAGTTGCTCGGGCGGGTACGGCGTCGTGCCGTCGGTCCGGTACAGGCCGTGCGTCCGCGACCAGTCGGCGGGCACGGTGGTCCGCGCCCCGGCCGTGTCGCCGTGCAGGCGCTCGAACGCGACGTTCGTCAGCACCACCCGGCCGGCCGCATCGGTGACCAGAACCGCTTCGCCCATGCTGTCGAGGATCGTGCGGAAGACGTTCTTCTGCCCGCGGAGTTCGGCCTCCGCCGCCCGCCGCTCGCGCAGGGCCGTGCCGAGCACCAGAAACGTGAGGCAGACGCACGCCGCGAACCCCTGGGTGACGAGCACCCGGTCGGCCGCGGGCGCGTTCGAGAGCCCGGCCGGGCCGGTGTTCGTGAGCGCGCCCCAGGTCGCGATCAGGGCCGTGATCACGACGGCGACCGACGTCCCCCGGAGGTCCGAACGGAGGGTCACCCAGAGCAGAAGTGGGAACACCGGGTAGCGCAGCGCCGGGACGCCGACCCGCACGGGGAGGTCGGACACGAAGATGGCCCAGTCGACGAGCGCGAGCAGTGCGAGCAGCGCTCCGACCTCGAGTACCCGCGACCGGGTCCAGTCCCACCGGGCGTCGGGGGCGCACCACGCCAGCACGAGCGCGGCGAACAGGATCGCTCCGAACGCGTCGACCAGCCACCACACCTTCCACGCCGACCAGTACGCCGGGGCGCCCGGGCCGAGTGCCGTGACGCCCGCTCGAACGAGCGCGGTAACCGCGCACACCAGCAACGGGCCGGCGAACAGCCAGAACACGTCACGGGTGACGTCGAGGCGCAGCGGCCGGCGCCGGAGGCGCTCGAGCCCCCACGCCGTGAGGAGCGGCTCCCCGGCGCTCACCGCCGCGAAGATGACGCTGGCGCCCGCCGCGTGTCCGACCGCTCCGCTCGCACACAGGTCCCCGACGAACGCGGCGAGCGCGGCACCGGCCCAGTGCCGCCGGTCGGTGACGAGCAGGTACCCGAGCAGGAGCCCGCCCGCCGGCGAGACAACCGACAGGTGTTCGGAGCGGATCGCGAGCCCCGCACCGAACAGCGACGCCAAGAAACAGGTGAAGGCGACCGCGCCGAAGCGAGCCGCCGCGTGCGCGCGGGAGTGCGGTGACATGCCGATGAGTGTTTACCGAGTGTGGTGACAAGTCAAGCGCGCCGGAGCAGACCGCCCCATTATCGCGAACGATTCGCGCCGTCGCGCCACCCCCACGCGCGTAATGTACTCGCCCCGGCGGTGGTACACGTCTCTCGCGAGCGATGTGAAAATCAAAAATATTTTGCACATCAATGTGTTGAATTCAATTGTATCACACTCGCTGTTTCGATGCGCCGACTCGCTCGTAACGCGGACGAGATACCGATTTCGACGGCCGAACCGGGGCTTCGTTCGCAGCCATGTGCTGAGCGATTATGAGGCCGCATCGATGAGGTGAGCGGCGCCGGTGCTCGCGGAGTTCCCAAACGTCCGGCGGATTGCGCCGAACATTTCCCGGTGATTTGTCCGCGGCGCGAAATCCCGACCCCGGCGCAGAATCTGTGCCCGGTAATGTACCCCGAACGCCTGGCGGCGCCGGGTCGGATTTTCTCTCACGGTCTCAATCGTCCGCCCCGGAGCCGCATAGTTCCCGTCACGCGCAAATCGTGAATCGTCTGCACGAACGAGAGCCCAGGTATTTCGGAACTCGCTACGGACCGTGCGGTTTCAAAAGAGTGGCGGCGCCCAAGCGCGACCTTCGGCCCGATTCGACCCTCGTGGGCCGGTTGCCATCCGCCGAATGCAGATCCCTCAAGGGATCAGGAGAGCAGCAATGATCGACCTCAAGTGGCGACTCGTCCCGTTAGTGGCGCTCGGGTTCGGGCTCGTCTCGACCGCCGCATCCGCCGCGCCGTCGGGCCATCGGGCGGCCGCGCCCCACGCCCCGGCGCACACGGGCCATGCCGCAAACACCTCGAACGGCGCCGGTCAGGCGCCGACGGCTCGCGCTCAGCACAAGGAACCCGCGGCCGCGACGACCGCGGGCACCGGCAGTGCGACCGCGGGGGGCCAGGCGACGGGCACTCACAACGCGACCGGGACCACCAACGCGGGGACACCCACGACGAAGACCCCGGCGGGCGCGGCCAACGAGACGACCAGCGTCCGCCCGACGACCTGGAGCGCGAACACGGGCACGTCCACGTCGGCGAAGCACACACCGAGTGCGACGTCTACCGCGAGCACGACCGGGACCACGAGCGCGGGGACGTCCACAACGAGCGGAACCACGACCGCGGGCCAGTCGACATCGAACAAGCACCACACGTCGAACAACTCCACAAACGCAACGGCAAATCCGCACGCGCTGACCGTGCTGCACCAGGCCCACAAGCTCCTCGCCCAGGCGGACCACGACTACAAGGGGCACCGGGCGAAGGCCGAGGCACAAATCAGCCACGCGATTCGTGAGTTGAGCGGGACGCACAACGGCGCACACCATATCGCGACTGGCGCGGTCGCCGGGAACGCGGCTAACAAAGCGGGTGGTGCGAACGCGGGGATCAAGGTGGCTAACAACGCGCAGGCCGGCGCGCAGGGCAATCAGGGACAGGCGGGGAACGGGATGCGCATGCCGCAGGCCCAATCGGATGCCCACCTGCAACAGGCGCTGGGGCTGCTGAACGGCCTCAACGGGCACATCCCGAACGGCCACAACGCGGCCGCGCACGTCCACTTGGCGATCACCGAACTGCACGACGCTCTGAAGGTGCGGTGACCGGGCTCCGTTCGGGCCGATCATCTCGTGTGGCCGCGCCGCGGCGCCTTATGGGGCGCCGCGGCGCGGCCACACGCCGCTTGTGGATCAGCCGTTTTTCGGTGCGTGGCATTGCACTTGACGGCGGGAGCGTTCTCGGACGACATTACGCACCCGAAATCGCCCTCTCGTGCTTGCGGCAGCCGAGCGGGGCGAAGCGGTGGGTGAGGCACTGCGTCCCGTGCAAAACACAACCGAAGAAGACCAAGTCACCTTCTGGCTCGTCGTGTACGCGGCGCTGGCCGTGAGCTTGCTCATTTTCGCGATCGCTCACCACATCCGGTACTCGTGAGCGTCACCCGATTCGTTCGGCCGTAGCCGCGATCTCCGTTGCGTGGATGGAACGGCCGTTCGGGTCCGTCCAGCCGGGGAAGAAGTCGCCGAACGCGTTCACTTCCAGCACGTAGTGCCGGCGGAAGCCGCGCTCGAACAGCAGGTCCACGCCGGTGATTGCGGAATCGAAGCACGCGGCCGCGTCGGCACAGTGGTCGAGGGCGTCCAGCCAGTCGCGCGTCGGGATCGCGGACCGGCACCGGTCGTGGTCCCCGCGGCGCCCGCCCAGGTGCAGGTTGGTCATCGGGTGCGGGCTGAGGCGGAAGATCGTCGCCGCGGGCTTCCCGTACACGGTTACTACGCGGACGTCGAAGTTCTGTCCGTCCATCTGTGCCATCGGGATGCCGCGCTGAACGATCGCGCCTTCCGTGAGAATGAACTGCACCGCTGCGTCCAGGTCGCGTCCGGCGCATCGCCGGACGAGCCGCGAGTTGTAGAACGCGCCGTCGATCTCCGCGAGCGTGGTGATTCCGGTGAACCCCTGCTCTGTCTGCGAAAGTACGACGATACCCGTGGCGGATGAACCGGTGTTGAGTTTCAGGTAAGTGGTGGCCCCGCGTGCGTCAAAGTGAAGCCGCCTGTAGAGCAATCCCGGAAAGGGCGGATGGTCGAGCACCTCCGGCACCGGTACGCCGGCCGTAGCGAGTTTCGCGCACGTCGCCGTTTTGTCGAACATCTCAGCAACGGCCAGCGGGCACGCGGTCGGGCGCAAGTGCGGGCGGGCGTCGAACGACTTCCGCAAACCGCGCAGAACCCTGCGGAACCCGCGGTACAACAGCCCCGGCCGCACGAGCAGGCCCTTCGGGAGATCGATTACGCGCCAGTCGCGGGGCGCCTCGTCCGGGGTATCGCGGGCGCCGGCTTCGAGCAGGAGGCGCGTCGCGGTGTCGTCCTTGCCCGGCGATTCCAACCGCACAATCGCAGGCCGGTCGAACGCGGGCAGGTCGTCAAGACACCCGCCGCGCGCCGCCACGTCCGCCCACGGCACGACCTCCAGATCAACAGCCGTGCCGCGCTCCAACCAGTACGCGAGCAACTCGGAGCGGTACGTTTCGCACCGCTTCGTACCGGGGTTCGCGATCAGTACGTACCGCGGCGGTTTCACTCCGGGTCCCCTTGGGCCAGGTACTCGGAAAATTCGTCCGGGCCGGTCTCGTTGTGCATGTAGCTCGCCGCGAGCGGCACACCGGTCGCCTTGAGGGCGTCGATGCCTGCGCCCGTGAGTGCGTTGTGCGACACGTCGAGGAACTTCAAATTCTTCAGTTCGGGTGACGCGGCGAGTGCCTTGGCGCCCTTGTCGCTCAAGCAACCGTGGTGGATATCAAGAACCTTGAGGCGCTTCAGGGTGCCCGATGACACGATCTCGTCCGCGCCTTTGTCGCCAAAGTCCGTCAACCGTAACCGGAGGTGCGTGAGGCTCTTCAGGTGCGGCGAACGACAGACCGCACGCAGCCCCGCAAGCTGGATGTACGGCTCGTCGCCGCCTTCAAGGCCGTGTGGGTGGCAGTGCAAATGCGTGAGGTTCGTGAGCGAGGCATTCTTGGCCAACTTCTCAAGTGGGAAACTCCAGCCGTGGTACAGTTCGAGCACCCGCAAGTTCGGCATGGCAAGGGCGACGAGTTTGTTCGCATCGCGAATGTGAGCGAAGAGGCGTAACTCCTCAACATCGGGCATCTGCTTGACGAAGTCGAACACGTGGGTGCCCGGCATAAAGCACCGGTGGTTGGCCCAGCTACTGTCTTCCTCGTCCGCCGGGTAGCCCCAACCGAACCTCCGGATGTGGCGGAGTTGTGGCCACCGGAGCAACGGGTACTGGCCCAGATATTCTTCCGCACCGTCCGGGATGTCGGGGCCAGTCAGGTTTTTTGCTTCCTCCTCCTCGTGCCCCACGTAGGTGAGTTTGCCGACAAACAGGTTGCGGACGAACCTCGTATCTGTAGCCGCAACGATCGCACGCGCCCGCGCGACGGAAAGTGCTCCGACGTTGATCGTGGTTAACACGCCGCGTTCCAAGCGGTAAGCGCGCCCGTCGCTCGGATCGATTTGTCCGCTGTCGGGGCTGCACTCGCCCAGCTTCTGTGCCCATTCACCGACCCATGCCTTCTCATGCGCTTTGAGGAGGGCGGCCTCCTTCTTCTTGAGCGCGTCGCGTTCCTTCTTCGGTCGCAATTCGTCTTCGAGTGCGATTTGCACCTGCATGA